>JGI2924J29684_1077902_pt1 | contig 25031 bp, 23 predicted proteins | sample BenlonsequencITS_FD_29684 | JGI IMG/M metagenome (IMG submission 29684)
CCGCCCCCGCCATGACTGGACGCGGGGACGGCTTGGTGAGAAAGTCCGGCGGCCGGTCGGCCTGTCCGGCCTTCGCCGGAAAAAATCGCGATGCCCCTGACCGGTCCGGTCCGGTGCTGCCGGACGGTCTTCAACTTCGGGCGGTCTTTCCGTCATCATTGCCGAATGGTCACGATACCGCCGGGCGCGCTGCGCGATGCCTGAATGCGCCGGATCTCCTGATCCGACAGCCTGCGGCCGACGAGGATGAGCGAGGACGTCTGGTTGTTGAAGCCAAGCGTCCGCAGGGCCGCCACCGACTGGCTGCCGCGGAAGACGCGGTACGGGCCCTGGCGCGAGTCGCAGATTGCCGGTTGCCACTTTGCATCACCTCTTTCCGTTCGGACTGCTTGCAATATATGACCGTTCGAGAAGGAGGTGTGGACAAGCATCGTAGACAATTGCATCAATTTTTTGCTTGCGTAGCTGTGCCCGCATCGGGCGCGTCCTTGCCCGCATCATTCGCGGCACGGCCCTTATCAGGCGCGCCGCCGTCAGCACCCGCCGGCGCCGGTTCGGGAGCCGTCTGCCCGGCGGCCGCGGCCATGTACGCTTCGCTTCCCTCGGGCGCCGATCCGCCCCGCCGGCGGAAAGGACGGCTCCACGGCAGCAGCCCGATCAACGACCGCGGCGCGCCGCTCACGGTGTAGGCGGCGTCTTCGAACGGCGCCAGCACGAGGCCGAGCTGATGGTGTTCATTCTCGTAGCGCGCGCGCTGCACAAAGCGGACATGGCCCTCGTGGTTGAGCAGCTCGATCTTGCAGAACGCCGGATTGGCCAGCAATCCGTCGTACAGCTCCTCCGGCGTGCGGACGGCGGTGCCGTTCACCTTGCTCACGATCTCGCCGGGCTCGATGCCGAGCTGCGCCCCCGACGATCCGGGCAGCACCGCGAGCACCCGCAGCCCGTTCCCTTCGTGGGCGTACAGCGGGCTTGCCGCCGCTTCCCTGCTCCGCTCGATGAAGGATGCGATCTCGCGCAGCGCCGGCACGGCCGCCGCGGCGGCCGGCAGCAACAGTTCCCATTGGGCGGCCGCCGCCCCCGCAACAGCGGCGATCAGCCCGGTCCAGAGGAGCACCTTCGCTGCCCGCACAGTCTTCGCCGCCGGCAGCAGCGACGTCGTCCGCCAGACGGAGCCGATGACGACCGGCAGGCCGAGCAGCGTCCAGCCCTGCGGTTCGCCCAGGCTCCAGAACAGCGGCGTCCACGGCAGTTCCGCGGCGCCGGCGGACGTTCCGGCGGCCGGCACGAGCAGGAGCAGCGGCACCGGCCAGACGGCGTCGATCCGCCATCCGCCGATCGGGCGGCCGCGCTTGCCGTCCACGATGACCGGGCCGGCCAGGCGGCGGCTAGACCGCCAGAGCAGCAGGGCTTCCGCCGGCAGCAGCAGACCGGCGATCAGCAGCAGGCCGGCCGCATCGAACGATGCGAGCGACGCCGCGAGCCGCTTGATCAGTTCAGGCGATCCGGACCAGTCGAACCAGCCGGAGAGCCACTGCAAGAAGGCAATAAGGCCCGCGCCGTAAGCGGCCGCCGCGAAGCGCAGCCGCACCAGCCCGAGCAGCAGCGACACGCACCACAGCCAGATCACGGCATCCGCGTTCAGATCAACACCGAGGAACAGGACGGCGGCCGAGACCAGGACGCCGACGGCTAGTCCCGCCGGCAGCGCCGCGAGCAGCCGGCCCGGCCAGGCCGTCAGCCGCGCATGGAACAGCCTGCGCTCCGCGCGGATCTGCCTGAGCGCAAGCAGCAAGACCAGCAGCACGGCGACGTATCCGAACGGCTGGATCAGCGCAGCGGCGATTCCGGATCCCGCCTGTTCCAGCCATTCCAGCCCCCATTCCATCGGCATTCACTCCTCTTCCGTCCGGGTCTTGTCTGCCGGCGCCTGAATGCCGGACACCGATTCCGCTTCCGCCGTTCCGCCGTCTGCCGGCGCCAGGCCGATCCGCACGCGCAGCGCATCCAGCGCCCGGTTCAGCTGCCGGTCGTTCGCGGGATCGGCAATCATGTCCCGCATCCGCTGTTCCAGTTGATCCGCCGTCGCTTCGTCCGTCCGGCCGGTCACGGGGAGGCCTTCATTGCGCTGAAAATCCTTCAGCGCTTTTTCGGTCGCCGCGTCGAAATAGCCGTCCGTCCTGCCCGGAGCGTAACCGAGCGCCTTCAGCATGATTTGCAGGCTCTTCACATCTTCCGCGGTCATGTCCCGGACGAGCGACCGTTCCCTGGACAGCCGCGCCACCTTGAAATATTCCGGCTGTTCGACGGTGATGTCCGGCAGGACGCCCTTGTCGTGCACCCACTCCCCGGACGGCGTCAGCCATTTTGCGATCGTCAGCTTGACCTGGCTGCCTTCGTCGACTTCGCTCTCATAGCTGACCTGCACCGTGCCTTTGCCGAACGTCCTCTCGCCGATCAGCAGCGCATCCGCCGACTCCTGCAGCGCCGCAGCCAGCACCTCGGCCGCGCTCGCGCTTCCCCGGTTGATGAGCACCGCGACCGGGTACGGCTTCTTCGAACCCTGCGACACCGTCACTTCGCGCCCGTCTTCCCGGCTTTCGACCTGCACGACCGGCTCGCCCTTCGGAATGAAGAGCTGCGCGATCGACACGACGGCCGGAAGGGGACCGCCGGGATTGTTCCGCACGTCGATGACGAGCGCCTTCATGCCGCCCGCTTCAAGCTCCTCGAGCGCTGCCTTGAATTTATCCAGCGAATTGAGCGCGAACTGCCGGAGTTCGATGATGCCGATGCCGTCGGGCGTGAGCCGCGAGAAGACCGATTCCAGATCGATCTCGTCCCTTACGAGAATGAGCTGGAACGGATCGCTGACCCCTTCGCGCTGTACGACAAGTTTCGCTTTCGTACCCTTCGGTCCGCGGATCAGGCGGACCGCCTCGTTCAGATCGACGCCGAGGAGCGAATGACCGTTGACCGACAGGATGACGTCCTGCGGATGAAGCCCCGCCCGCTCGGCCGGCGAATTCCGCAAGGCCGATTCGACGATCACCTTGCCGCCCCGGACCTGCAGTCGCGCGCCGATGCCCGAGAACGTGCCTTCAATCGAGTCCGCCAGTTGTTCCGCCTCGTCCTTGTTCAGATAAGCCGAATACGGATCGTCCAGCATGTTGATCATGCCGCGGATCGCGCCGTCCAGCAGTTTCTCCCGGTCGACCGGGAGGAAATATTTCCGTTCAATCAGATCCAACACTTCATTCAGTCGGGCGGACTCGCGCTCGGTCAGCCCTTCGATCTCCGAAGGCGCCGCTCCGGCCGGCGTCTCCGCGCCCGATCCGGCGAGCAGCCACCGCTCCGCGGCCGTCAATGTAACGAGCACGGACGCGAGCGCCGTGAGGAGCACCATGGCGGTCACCGTACGGCCACGAAACAGCATGAATCGTCCCTCCAAATTCAGCCGCCATATTCCCATCGAAATTGCGGCCCGCGCCGGCCATGCGGTTGCCGCCGTCCCCAGGGGAGGAGAAAAACCGCCATCCTCCGCGGGATCGCTTCGGGTGGCGGTCCGAGGCCCCACGCGCGGCGGACGCCGTCAGCGCAGGTAATTTTCAGGGTCGACAGGTTTCTCGTTCAGCCGCACCTCGAAATGGAGATGCGGACCGGTGGAAACGCCGGTGCTTCCGACTTCCGCAATCTTCTGGCCTTTCTTGACGACTTCTCCGGCTTTGACCTTGATGCCGCCTTTGCGGATATGGCCGTACAGCGTCCACAGGCCGTTGCCGTGGTCGATGATGACGGTGTTGCCGTAGCCGCTCATCGACTGCGCGACAATGACCGTGCCCGATTCGGCCGCAAAGATGTCCGTGCCGGAGGCCGCCGCGAAATCGATGCCGTTGTGCTGCTTGCCCTTCTGGCCGGTAACCGGATGCGTGCGCGGACCGAATTTCGAGCTGACGTACTTGTAATCCTTGATCGGCATGCCCAGTTTGCCGCCGGTATAGTAAACGGTGTTTTTCTTCTTCTTCTCGGCTTCGATCGCGGCTTTCTCCTTGCGGGCGAGCTCCATGAGCTGTTTCTCCTGCTCTTCGGAGATCTCTTCAAGCTCTTCGGCCCGCTGGTCCAGCGCTTCGATCTTCCGGTTGTATTGGAGAATCATGACTTCTTTTTCTTTTTCTTTGTCAACAAGTAAATTGTAATAATCTTCCTTCTTGCTGTAAAGCTCCTGGAGTCCTGCCAGCTCCGCTTCGATCTGCGCCTTCTTCTGCTCGATCAATTCCTTGTCCGCCTTGTGGGCTTCCAGAATCGCCTTGTCCTGCGCCAGGATCGATTGCAGCGAATCGAACCGGTCCAGGAAATCGGAGAAGCTCGTCGCGCTGAGGAGCACATCCAGGTAGGAAACGAACCCGTTCGTGTACATCAGACGGACGCGGGCGTCCAGCAGTTCGCCGCGCTCCTCGATGCGCGCCTTGGTGTCTTCCAGCTCCTGGCCCGCCTGGAGCAGCGATTCTTCCGACTCGGCGATCCGTCCGTCCACAAGCTTCAACTCTTCTTCGAGCGAATGGATATGGGCGGAAAGCTCGTTGATCTGCTCCATCGTCACTTCTTTCTGATTGAGCACGTTCTGCTTGTCCTGCTGCACTTTCTTGAGGTTCGCATCGACATCGTTCATCTTCTGTTGCAGCTTCTTGATCTCGCTGCGGATCTTCTCCAGTTCGCTCGCCGCTTCGGTGCGATGCGGCTGGGAGACGGCGAAGGCCAGCAGCAGACAGATGAGAAATGCGAACGATCGCTTCACGCGGGTTTCACCTACACTTTCAGATACTTGCGAATGGAAAGCGAACTGCCCAAGATGCCGATTGCGGTTCCGAGCCCGATCAGCGCCCCGCCGACCAGCAGACCGGATTCCCGGACGGTGACGAGCCGGATCATCATCAGTCCGAACTCCACCTGCATCGACTGGACGAGCCAGTTGTAGGCCGCAAGCAGCAAGGCCGTCGTCACGGCGGAACCGATGAAGCCGATGAGCGCGCCTTCGATGAAGAACGGCCAGCGGATGAAGCTGTTGGTGGCGCCGACGAGTTTCATGATGCCGATCTCCCGCCTGCGGGCGAAAATCGTGAGCCGGATCGTGTTGGATATGAGCAGCGTCGCCGTAAACGCCAGGCCGAGGACGATGATGAGTCCGATGTTGCGCACGGCGTTCGTGACGCGGAACAGCAGTTCGACGGTACCCTGACCGTACCGGACGCTCCGGATCGGCTGCTCCGGATCGGCGTCGCCGATCGCTTTGATCTTGGCTGCGACTTCGGCGATCCGTTCCGGATCGACCACTTCAACCGTGTACGTATCCGGCAGCGGATTGTTCGTATCGTCGTAATCTTCGAGGATGTCCCGGCCGTCTTCGCCCAGATTCTTCCGGAGCATTTCGAGACCTTCCGCCTTCGGCACGAACCGGATCCGGCTGACTTCCGACAGGGCGCCGATCGACCGTCCGATCGCCTCGATCTTCGCCTGGCTGATGTCAAGGTCCAGAAAAACCCGGATCTGCACCTGGTTCTCGATCTGCTTCGTCAGATTGTTCACGTTGAGCGACAGCAGCAAAAACACCCCGAGGATGAACAGCGAGATCGCGATCGAACTGACGGATGCGAACGACATCCATCCGTTGCGGGCGAGGCTGAGCGCGCCTTCGCGCAGATGCCGGAGGAGTGTGCTAAATCTCATATCCGTACTCCCCTCTGGGCTCGTCTCGCACAATGACGCCGTTCTCAATCGCGATGACGCGTTTGCGGAGCGTATTGACGATTTCCTTGTTGTGCGTCGCCATGACGATCGTCGCGCCCCGGAAGTTGATTTCTTCCAGCAGGTTCATGATCCCCCACGACGTCTCGGGGTCGAGATTGCCGGTGGGCTCGTCCGCCACGATGACCGCGGGGTTGTTCACGATCGCCCGCGCAATCGCGACGCGCTGCTGTTCGCCGCCGGAAAGCTGGGCGGGCAGGCTGTTCGCCTTCCCCTTCAGTCCGACGAGCTCGAGCACTTCCATTACCCGCTTGCGGATGATCCGCTTCGGCGCTTCGATGACTTCCATCGCGAAGGCGACGTTCTCGTACACCGTCATTTTGGGCAGGAGACGGAAATCCTGGAACACGACGCCGATGTTGCGCCGGATGTATGGAATTTTTCGCGGTTTCAGTTTCCCTATATTGAAGCCGTTCACCGAGATCTGGCCTTTGGTCGGCACTTCCTCGCGGTAGATCAGCTTCATGAACGTCGATTTGCCGGCGCCGGAAGGTCCGACAAGGTAGACGAATTCGTTGCGTTCGATGAGGACAGAGACGCCGCGGAGCGCATGGCTGCCGTCGGGATAGGTCTTCCAGACGTCCTGCATTTCGATCACAGTATCACTTCCTGTAGATGGCTAAAAAGTTCATTTCGACAGAAACGGCGGAATTCCTTTAAATTTGCGCCAAATTCCAAATTTAAGATTTCTAATTTTCGGGAGGCGGCGCCGGGAGCGGAGGCAATTCGGCGGCATTCGCTGTCGACATCTGCCGCGTGAAAAACGTTATGAAACCGGCGGGAAGCGCATAAACATGGAGGATGACCCTTGCGCGAGGTGATCCGGAATGCGAAAACTGCACTTCTGGTTGACTGCGGCGCTCGGCCTGCTGCTCCTCGTCACGGTTGTCTGGGGGCTGTCCCAGCTTTACGGCATGCGCTGATTGCAAAAAAAATCCCCGCCGCCAAACGGTATCACGGGCATCCGATCATCGGAATGCCGTTGGGGCAGGGGAGTTGGGATCCGGTTATTCGCTTTCGCCGTGCGCGGCCACCCAGGCGGCGGTCCGCTCGAGCTCCTGCTCGGCGCGGGCGATGGCGGCGATCACCTGCGGCTTCGCGGTTCCGCCGTAGACGTCGCGGGCGTTCACGACCGACTCCGGCTTCAGCACCTCATAGATGCGCTCGTCGAACAGCTCCGAGAATTGCCTGAACTCGTCCAGCGTCAGGTCGAGCAAGTATTTGCCGTTCCGAATGCAATACAGCACGGTCTTGCCGATCACTTCATGCGCCTGGCGGAACGGCATGCCCTTGCCGACGAGGAAATCGGCGATATCCGTCGCGTTGGAGAAGTCCTGATTGACCGCTTCGCGCATCCGGTCCTTGTTCACCGTCATCGTCGCGATCATCTGCGCGAACAGCTGCAGCGCGCCTTGCAGCGTGCGCACCGTGTCGAACATGCCTTCCTTGTCTTCCTGCATGTCCTTGTTGTACGCCAGCGGCTGCGACTTCAGCACGGTCAGGAGGCCGATCAGATGGCCGTAGACGCGGCCGGTCTTGCCGCGCACCAGCTCCGGCACGTCCGGATTCTTCTTCTGCGGCATGATGCTGCTGCCCGTGCAGAACGCGTCGTCGAGCTCGATGAACCGGAACTCCGTGCTCGACCAGAGAATCAGCTCTTCGCTGAGCCGCGACAGATGCATCATGATGAGGGAGGCATGGGCCAGAAACTCCACAATGAAATCGCGGTCGCTGACCGCGTCGAGGCTGTTCTCGTAGACCCGGTCAAACCCGAGCTGCTCGGCAACGAAGTGGCGGTCGATCGGGAACGTCGTTCCGGCGAGCGCGCCCGCGCCGAGCGGCAGCACGTTGATCCGCTTGTAGCTGTCCATCAGCCGCTCCGCGTCGCGGCCGAACATGGACACGTACGCCATCAGATGATGGGCGAACAGGATCGGCTGCGCCCGCTGCAGATGGGTGTAGCCCGGCACGATCGTATCCGTGTTCGCTTTCGCCTGATCAATCAGCGCCGACTGCAGCTTGTGCAGCAATTCGACAATCTCGACGACCCGGCGGCGGAGATACAGGTGCATGTCGGTCGCCACCTGGTCGTTCCGGCTGCGGCCGGTATGCAGTTTCCCGCCGGTCGGTCCGATCTCTTCGATGAGATGCTTCTCGATGTTCATGTGGATGTCTTCATCCGAAATCGAGAATTCGATCTCGCCCTTGCGGATCCGGTCGCGCACCTTGAGCAGCCCCTCGCGGATCGCCTCGGCGTCTTCCGCGGGAATGATGCCCTGCCGGCCGAGCATCGCCGCGTGGGCAAGGCTGCCTTCGATGTCCTCCTCGGCCAACTCCTTGTCGAACGTGATCGACGCCGTGTACTCTTCCACCAGCCGGTCCGTCTGCTTCGTGAACCGGCCGCCCCACAATTTGCTCACGACTGACACTCCTCATGCTCCCCTTGCGGGGGAATTGGTTCGCCTTGTTTCCCAAAAAAGAGGGCCGTCCTGGCCTCCGGGGCGTTGCCCCCGGCAAGCGGTCAGCCCTCTCAGGTTCAGCGCTGTTTCGCCTGCGCGGCAGCGGCGACCTTCAGCCGCAGCGCGTTGAGCCGGATGAACCCGGTCGCGTCGCCCTGGTCGTAGGCCTGCGTCGGGTCCGCTTCCATCGTCGCGATGTCCGGATTATACAGGCTGACCGGGCTCTTCAGGCCGGCGGCGATGACATTGCCCTTGTAGAGCTTCAGCCGGACCGTGCCGGTGACGTTCTTCTGGCTCTCCGTCACGAGCGCCTGGATCGCAAGCCGCTCGGGTGCGAACCAGAACCCGTTGTAGACGAGCGAAGCGTACTTCGGAATGAGCGAGTCGCGCAGATGCATCACTTCGCGGTCCATCGTCAGCGACTCCATCTTCCGGTGGGCGGTGAACAGGATCGTGCCGCCCGGCGTCTCGTACACACCGCGGCTCTTCATGCCGACGAACCGGTTCTCGACCATGTCGACGCGGCCGATGCCGTGCTTGCCGCCGAGTTCGTTCAGCTTCTCCATCACCTGCAGCGGCGTCATGCGCTCGCCGTTGATCGCGACGCAGTTGCCGGCCTCAAACTCGAGTTCGACGTATTCCGGCTCATCCGGCGCCTCTTCCGGCGACACGCTGAGCACGTACATGTCCCGGTTCGACGCGGCGCTCGCGTCGAACCACGGATCTTCGAGCATGCCGCTCTCGAAGCTGATGTGCAGCAGATTGCGGTCCATCGAGTACGGCTTCGAGGCGGTGGCCTTCACCGGAATGCCGTGCTTCTCGGCGTAGGCGATCATCTCCGCCCGGCCCGGGAACTGCTCGCGGAACGCCTCGATGCGCCACGGCGCGATGACCTTGATATCCGGCGCGAGCGAAGCCGCCGTCAGTTCGAAGCGCACCTGGTCGTTGCCCTTGCCGGTCGCGCCGTGCGCGATCGCCGTCGCGCCCTCCGCCCGGGCGATCTCGACCATCCGCTTCGCGATGAGCGGACGGGCGATGGACGTGCCGAGCAGATATTGCCCTTCATAGAGCGCTCCCGCCTGGAACATCGGGAAGATGAAGTCGCGCGCGAATTCTTCGCGCAGGTCGTCGATGTACACCTTCGATGCGCCGGTCGCGAAGGCTTTCTCCTCGAGACCGTCCAGTTCTTCCTTCTGGCCGATGTCGGCCGTGAAGGCGATGATTTCCGCGTCGTAGGTTTCTTTCAGCCACTTCAGGATGACTGACGTATCGAGCCCGCCGGAGTAGGCGAGCACGATTTTCTCCTTGGCCATATCAGATTTCCGCTCCTTGTCGAAAATGAATCACGCCATGATGGCGGCCATGATCGCCTTCTGCGCGTGCAGCCGGTTCTCGGCTTCGTCGAAGACGATCGAATGCTTGCCGTCGATCACGCCCGGGCTCACTTCTTCGCCGCGGTGCGCCGGCAGGCAGTGCATGAAGACGAAGTCGGGCTTCGCGTACTGCACCAGTTCCTCGTTCACCTGGTAACGGGCGAACGCCTTCGCCCGCTCCTCCTGCTCCGCCTCGAAGCCCATGCTCGCCCAGACGTCGGTGTAGACGACATCGGCGTCTTCGATCGCTTCGCGAGGCTCGCGCACGACACGGATCGATGCGCCCGTCTCGCTGCACGTCTCCTGCATCTGCCGGATCAGCTCGGCATCGGGCTCATAGCCTTCCGGCGACGCGACGGACATGTGCAGGCCAAGCTTGGCGGCGCCGACGAGCAGCGAGTGAACCATGTTGTTGCCGTCGCCGATGTAGGCGATCTTCAGCCCTTCGAGCCGGCCCTTGTGCTCGAGGATCGTCTGGTAATCGGCCAAGGCCTGGCACGGATGGGCATAGTCGGTCAGCCCGTTGATGACCGGAATCGTCGCGGTCCGCGCCAGCTCGATGACCGTGCGGTGCGCGTACGTGCGGATCATGATGCCGTCCAGATAGCGCGACATCGTCTGCGCCGTGTCCGAGATCGTCTCGCCGCGGCCGAGCTGCAGATCGTTCCGGCTCAGGAACAGGGCGTATCCGCCGAGCTGGTACATGCCGACCTCGAACGAGACGCGCGTGCGGGTCGACGATTTCTCGAAGATCATGCCCAGCGTCTTGCCCTTGAGCGGCTGGTACACTTCTCCGGCTTTAGACTTACGCTTCAGTTCAATCGCCAGATCGATCAGCCAGCGGATCTCTTCCGGCTTGAAATCGGCGAGTGCGAGAAAATCTCGCCCTTTGAGCGAAGCGGCAATCTCTTCGTTGAGCAGATTCGGCATCTCATCCATCACTCCTTCTGAATGCGAGCGCCCGTGCGCGCCGCTTACGATTGCGCGGCCGCCGCCTGTCCGGTCAGCACGCCGGCCAGAATGTCGACGGCATGGTCGATCTCTTCGCGGGTCACGAGCAGGTTCGGCAGCAGCCGGATCACGTTCGGTCCGGCCGTTACGACGAGCAGGCCGCGGCGGTGGATTTCCGACACGAATCCGGCGACCGGTTCGGCGCATTCGATGCCGACGATCAACCCCAGCCCGCGCACTTCGCGCACGATCGGGCTGCCCGCCAGCTTCTCCTTAAGCCGTGACTTGAGGTATTCGCCGGATTCCGCGGCGCGCTGCGGCGCGTTCTCGGCGAGCATCGTCTCGATCGTCGCCTTCACCGCGGCCATCGCGATCGGCGTGCCGCCGAACGTCGAGGCGTGGCTGCCCGGGCCGAACGCCTCGGCGAGCCCCGACTTCGCCAGCATTGCGCCGACCGGGAAGCCGCTGCCAAGCCCCTTCGCCAGCGTGAAAATATCCGGCTCGATGCCGTAATGCTGGAACGCGAACAGTTTGCCCGTGCGGCCCATGCCGGTCTGCACCTCGTCGACGATGAGGAGCAGACCGTGCGCTTCGCACAGTCGTACGATCGTCTTCACGAATGCAGGATCGACCGTGATGATGCCGCCTTCCGCCTGCACCATCTCGAGCATGATCGCCGCCGTCTTGTCCGTGATCGCTTCGCGCAGCGCCTGCTCGTCATGCATCGGCACGGTGACAAAGCCCGGCGGCAGCGGATCGAAGCCGTCCTTCACCTTGTCCTGCCCCGTCGCCGTCAGCGTGGCGAGCGTGCGGCCGTGGAACGACTGCTTGAATGTAATGATTTCATAACGTCCGTTCTTCAGCACATTCTTGTTGTATCTACGCGCCAGCTTGATCGCCGCTTCGTTCGCCTCCGCGCCGGAGTTGCAGAAGAAGACGGCGCCCGCATGGCTGTTTTCCGTCAGCAGTCGGGCCGCTTCTTCCTGTCCCGGGATGCCGAACAGGTTCGACACGTGCCACAGCTCGTCAAGCTGCTTCACGAGCGCTTCCTTCACCTGCGCCGGCACGTGCCCGAGGTTCGTCACCGCCAGCCCGCACATGAAATCGAGATACTTGTTCCCTTGATCGTCCCACAGCCAGCTGCCCTGCCCCTTGACGAGCGCGATCGGGAATCTGGCGTATGTCGGGAACAACGCGCTTGCCGCGCCCTCCGTTCCTTGCGCTCCGCTCATTCGCCGCGCCACCTTTCAAAGATTTATTTGGAATGATCCCCGTTCAGGACTTCACGATGCGCGTGCCGACGCCGCCTTCGCGCACCGCACGGGCGAACGCGCCCGGTTCGGCGCCGCCGATGATGACGACTTCGCGCACGCGCCCCTGGATGCATTGCACGGCCGATTTCACCTTCGGGATCATGCCGCCGTAGATTTCGCCGGTCGCAATCATCTCGTCGATCTCCGCCGTCGTCACGGACGGCAGCACCCGCTTCTCGCCGTCAATCGTGCGCAAGATGCCGGGCACGTCGGTGACGACGATCATCCGATCGACGCCGAGCTGCGACGCGACGGCGCCCGCCGCCGTGTCGGCGTTGATGTTGTAGCGCTGCCCGCTATCGTCGATGCCGATCGGCGCGATGACCGGGATGTAGCCCATCGCCATGACGCCTTCGATGATCTCGGCGTTCACGCCGGTTACGTCGCCGACGAAGCCGATCTCGTCAGCGTTGGCAACCGGCCGGGCCTGGATCAGCAGGCCGTCGGTGCCGGAGAGGCCGAGCGCCTTCGCGCCGCTTGACTGGATCCTGCGCACAATTTCCTTGTTGATCCGGCCCGCCAGCACCATCTCGACGACATCGAGCGTCGCCTCGTCCGTCTTGCGCAAGCCGTTCACGAACTCGGACTCGATGCCGAGACGGCCAAGCATCTCCGAAATGGCCGGACCGCCGCCGTGCACGATGACGGGACGGTATCCGTCTTCCTGGAGCCCGCGCAGGTCGTCGAAGAAAGAATCAGGCAAAGCGGCGAGCGTGCTGCCGCCGCATTTCATCACAAACCGTTCTTGTCCCATCGCCTCAATCGTTCCTTCCCGTCAAGTCCGGTATGCGGCGTTGATCCGCACGTAATCGTACGTCAGGTCGCAGCCCCAGCCGACCGCCCGGCCTTCGCCCATGTTCAGGTTGACGTCGATCCGGACGGTGTCGCCTTTCAGATAGGCGAGCGCCTCGTCCTCATCGAACGGCACAGGCCGGGACTGCTCCAGTACCTTGATGGGTCCGAGCGAAATGTCGATCGTCGCCGGATTGATCGGACGCCCGGCGCGGCCGACCGCCGCGATGATGCGGCCCCAGTTCGCGTCGGCCCCGAAAACGGCCGATTTGACAAGCGACGAACCGATGACCGTTTTCGCAATCGCACGGGCGTCGTCGTCGCTCGCCGCGCCGGCGATGCATGCTTCGATCAGCTTCGTCGCGCCTTCGCCGTCGCGGGCGATCGCCTTCGCCAGCACTTCGCACACATGGGTGAACGCCGCGGCGAACTTGCTCCAGTCGGGATGATCCGGCGCAAGTTCCGCATTGCCGGCCAGCCCGCTCGCCATCGCGACGACCATGTCGTTCGTGCTCGTGTCGCCGTCGACGGTGATCATGTTGAACGTCACGTCTGTCGCCTGCCGCAGCAGCGCCTGCAGCGCCTCGCCGCCGATGTTGGCGTCGGTCGTAATGAAGCCGAGCATCGTCGCCATATTCGGATGAATCATGCCCGAACCCTTCGCCGCGCCCGCCACATGGACGGTCCTGCCGCCCACGTCGAGCTTCACGCACACCGTTTTTTTCACGAGGTCGGTGGTCAGGATCGCCTGGCAGAACGCTTCCGCGCCTTCGGCATCCCCGCTCAGCTTCGCCGGCATTTCGGCAATGCCGGAGCGGACGCAATCCATCTTGAGCCGCTCGCCGATGACGCCGGTCGACGCGACCGCGACCTGATGCGGCGGAACGCCGAGGGTCCGCGCGAACGTCTCCTGCATCTCGCGCGCGTCGGCTTCGCCCGCCTCTCCGGTGCAGGCGTTCGCGTTGCCGCTGTTGACGAGCACGGCGCGCAGCCGGCCTTCCTTCCCGAGCCCTTCGCGCGTCACCTTGAGCGGCGCCGCCTGGATCTGGTTCGTCGTGTAGACGGCGGCGGCCGCCGCCGGCACTTCGCAGACGATGGCGCCGAGGTCATTGCGGTCCGTCTTCTTCAGGCCGCAATGCAGACCGCCGGCCCTGAAGCCGATCGGCGTCGTAATGGAGCCGTTCGGCACGGCCTCGAATGGCAACTCTTGTCCCATGTTCGTATCGTGGTCTCCTTGCAGGATCATAGATTTTGAGGAATAAGGGCATGCGCTTGTCACGGATACACCGGCACGAAGTTCAGACCGAGCCCTTCGTCCCAGCCCATGCGCAGGTTCAGGTTCTGGATCGCCTGTCCGGCCGCGCCCTTCACGAGGTTGTCGATAACCGAAACGATCGTGACGCGCCCCGTCCGCTCATCGACGGCGAAGCCGATGTCGCAGTAGTTGGAGCCGTACACTTCCTTCGTCGCGGGGAGCGCGCCTTCCGGACGCACGCGCACGAACCGGCGGTTCTCGTAGTAGCTTCGGTACAGGTCGATGAAATCCCGCTGCGTGCGGCCGCCCGCCACAGTCGCGTACATCGTCGCCATAATGCCGCGCGTCATCGGCACGAGATGGGTCGTGAACGTGACCGTCACCTCATGGCCCGCGACGCGGGTGAGCGCCTGCTCAATCTCGGGGATATGTTGATGCTGGTTCACTTTGTAAGCCTTGAAGTTCTCGTTGATTTCCGCATAATGGGTTCCGAGGCTTGCGCCGCGGCCCGCGCCGGATACGCCGGACTTCGCGTCGATGATGATCGTCGCCGGGTCGATGAACCCCGCCTGCACGGCCGGCACGAGCCCGAGCAGCGAAGCCGTCGGGTAACAGCCCGGGTTCGAGATGAGCCGCGCATCGCGCACATCTTCGCCGAACACTTCGGCGAGCCCGTAGACGGCGCGCTCCAGCCACGCCGGATCGGCAGCCGGCTTCTTGTACCACGCTTCATAAATCTGCGGCGATTTCAGCCGGAAGTCGCCGGAGATGTCGATCACGTCCAGTCCGGCCTCCAGCATCTCCGGCGCCAGTTTCGCAGCAACGCCCGCCGGCGTCGCGAGAAACACGACGTCCGCTTTCCTCGCGAGCGATGCCGGGTCGATCGCTTCCAGCACATCCGTGCGGATTTCCGTCAAATGCGGATATCCGGCCGCAAGCGGTTCACCCGCGCTGGACGACGACAGCACCGCGGCAATCTCGACCTTCGGATGGGCCTCCAGCAGCCGGATCAGCTCCACGCCGCCATAGCCGGTCGAGCCGACGATCGCCGCCCTGATCTTCGTTTCCATCTGTCCGTTCCTCTCCCATTCGTATGCTGACTTCCCCATTCTACACCATGGCGGCAGCGGAATAAATAGCGCACAAGTCTGTATCATTATACAACGAGTTACATGAAAATACAACGATGCATTGCCAGCAGAAAAATATACTAGTTTGTTATTAATGGTATAATAATGTCTTGTTACATGGCGGTAATACGTTTTATAATATACTCAAATATTATTTTAAGTATATTTTCTTGAAATGGGGGATCCGAATGGCGATTGTGGAACTGGACCGGTTGACGAAGCGGTACGGGAAGCGGCGGGGCATTGAGGGACTGTCCTTTACCATTGAAGAGGGAGAAATTTTCGGCTTCATCGGTCCGAACGGCGCGGGCAAAAGCACGACGATCCGCATTCTGCTCAATCTGATCCGCCCCACGGCGGGATCGGCCAGGGTGTTCGGCAAAGATGTCGTGCGTCAGTCCCTGGACATTCGGCGCGAGACGGGTTACCTGCCGAGTGAAGTGCACTATTACGACGATATGAGAGCGGTGGATCTCCTGCGCTATTCCGCCGGCTTCTACGGGAAATTGGATGAAAACCGCATGCGGCATCTGGCGGAGCGGCTTGATCTGGATCTGTCGCGCAAAATCGCGGATCTCAGTTTCGGCAACCGGAAGAAGGTCGGCATCATCCAGGCGCTTCTGCATCGTCCGCGGCTGCTTATTCTCGACGAGCCGACCGGCGGGCTCGACCCGCTCATGCAGCATGCGTTTTTTGAACTGTTGAAGGAGGAACAGGAACGGGGAGCGACGATTTTCTTCTCTTCCCACATTCTCAGCGAAGTGCAGCGGATGTGCGGACGCGTCGCCATCATCCGGGACGGCCGGCTCGTCCGGGTGGAATCGGTGAGCGGGCTGATCCGGAGCAGCTACAAAACGGTGATGGTTACCTTTCCCGCGGATGTCCGGCCGCAGCCGGTGCGTGAAACCGATCTTCCCGGCATCATCCGGCAGGACATCAGCGGCAGCGTCCTGACGCTGCTCTTCAGCGGCAACGTCCGCGACCTGCTGGACTATGCCCGGCGCCTTCCCATAACGGACATCCACATCGGGGAGCCGTCGCTGGAGGAAATTTTCATGCACGAATACAAGACGGACCAGGAAGGGGCGTGAAGCGGATGATTTACAGACGGGAACTCCTGAGCAATGTGAAAAGCCTCGTCATTTGGAGCGCGGTTCTGGGCGGGCTGGTGCTGATGATGATGAGCGTGTATCCGCCCTTCGCCGAGGATGCGCAGACGGCGGAAGAGATGCTGAACGTGTTCCCCGAGCCGCTCGCCAAAGTGTTCGGCATGGACACCTTGAATCTGGGCACGTATACAGGCTTCTACGGCGTAGAAGTGCACCTGATCAACACGCTGGTCGGCAGCGTGTACGCGGCGCTGCTTGCGGCGGGCATGCTGGCGAAGGAGGAAAACGATCATACCGCCGAGTTCCTGCTCTCCAAGCCGGTCACCCGAATTGAGGTGACGGGTCAGAAGCTGGCCGCCGTGCTCACCAACCTGTTCGTGCTGAATGCTGTCATCACCGCGGTCAGCTTCGCCTGCACGGGGTTTGCGCCATGTGAGCCTGTTCTCCTTCACGGACGCGGCCGCCATCGTGGAAAACGGCGGACTGGACGCGCCCTGCGCGGCGGTCATGGTGCTGGTCAGTCTCTTGTGCGCCTTAGGAGCCATCGGGTATTATCACAACAAAGACATTGCCGGCTGAGACAACCTGAAGGCCGCGGAATGCCGAAGACGGGAGACGTGGGTTGGATTTGAAACGGAACAAACGGGAGCAGATTCTGGAGAAGGCGACGGAACTCTTTTTTGCCCGGGGGGTTGCCGACGTCAGCATGGATGACATCGCTGCCGCCGTCCCGGCCGCCAAAATGACGATCTACAAATATTTTCAAAGCAAGGACCGGCTGGTCGGCGCGGTGATGGAACGCTATGTGCGGGAACAGCACGAGATCATGAACCGGAAGATCGAGGAAAGCCCGGACACCTTGTCGGCCCTCGCGTCGATCCTCGATTACCGGAACATGCCTGTCGTGCCCGAGCGGTTCATCCGGGAAAGCCTGGAGCTGTATCCGCAGATCACAGCGGACTTGCTGCACTATTACCGGGAGCACATGCACGACCAGCTGCGCGACCTGATCGTGCGCGGCCAGGAGGAAGGCGTCATCCGCAAGGAACTGTCCCCCCACATCCTGATGGTGTACATGCAGGGCGTCACCGAGTTTTTCGCCCGGCCCGACGTGCTGGCCCAGTTCCACGATTTGCGGCTGCTCGGCGAGCAGTTCCGCACAATGTTCCTGTACGGCATCGCCGCGCCGAATGATTGGTCCGCCCAACCGTAGAAGTGGTTAAATCCGAACGAACAGCAAGCCGCCCGGTGAGCGTCCGGGCGGCTGGTCGTCATGCCATATGTTTCGTAATGTATTCGAGACGATCGACACGGAGTTTCAACGCATCGATCTCAAAACGGTCGGCTTCCAGTTTGCGTGAGTGCATGCTGGTATAGCGCGCAATCAGTTCGATCTGCTTCTCTTCGATATTGTCAAACCGGCGGTTCATTTCCTGACGAAGCTCATCGACATCCGAACGAAGCCTGCCGGTCTCCGAACGAAGTTCGTCAACATCCGCGCGCAAACCATCCATCTTCGACTCGAACCCGTCCATCCTCGACTCAAGTCCGCCGATCCTTGTCTCGAGCCCATCCATCCTCGACTCAAGTCCGTTTACCTTCGACTCGAGTCCGTCCATCCTTGACTCAAGTCGGTCCATCCTTGACTCAAGTCCGTCCATCCTTGACTCAAGTCGGTCCATCTTCGACTCGAGCCCGCCGATCCTTGTCTCAAGTCCGTCTACCTTCGACTCGAGTCCATCGATCCTTGATTCGAGACCATCCACCTTCACCCGAAGTTCGCCGACTTCCGAACGAAGTCCGCCGATGTCTTCGCGGATCCGGCTTTCCATCTGCGCGAGCGCTTGAAGAATGCTGCTTTCCATAGGCTCCGATCCATCCTCCCGATTTGCTTCAGGTTATGGAACGGATCGCGGCGCGCGGCCTGGGGCAATGGGCAACCGCAGATCACGGGGCAGTTCCACGACGATTATATCATGGATGGTCGAATCGAAGGATTAAAATTTACGAATCTTGCCGGATCTGGCTGCGCAGATAAGCGTCGATGAAGCCGTCGATCTCCCCGTCCATCACCGCTTGCACGTTGCCGGTCTCGTATTGGGTGCGATGGTCCTTCACCATGCTGTACGGATGGAAGACGTAGGAGCGGATCTGGTTCCCCCACGCGATGTCCGTCTGTTCGCCGCGAATGGCCGCCAGTTCTTTCCGCTGCTCTTCGATCTTCAGCTCGTACAGCTTCGAACGGAGCATCTTCATCGCCCGCTCGCGGTTCTGGATCTGCGAGCGTTCCGACTGGCACGCGACGATGATGCCGGTCGGGATATGGGTGATCCGGACCGCCGATTCCGTCTTGTTGACGTGCTGGCCGCCGGCGCCGCTCGAGCGGTACGTGTCGATCTTCAGATCCTCCGGCCGGATTTCGATCTCGACGTCGTCGTCAATCTCCGGCACGACGTCGCAGGAGACGAACGATGTATGGCGTCTGCCGGACGCGTCGAACGGCGAAATGCGGACGAGCCGGTGGACACCTTTTTCCGCTTTCAGATAGCCGTACGCGTTATACCCCCGGATGAGGATCGACACGCTTTTGATGCCGGCTTCGTCGCCGGGCAGATAGTCGAGCACTTCCACCTTGAAGCCGCGCTTTTCCGCCCATCGGGTGTACATCCGGTAGAGCATTTGCGCCCAGTCCTGCGACTCGGTGCCGCCGGCGCCCGGGTGCAGTTCGAGGATCGCGTTCAGCCGGTCATACGGCTGGTTCAGCAGAAGCTGCAGCTCGAAATCGCCGATGTCGCGGACGAGCTTGGCCACGCCTTCCGCCAGTTCGGCTTCCAGCGACTCGTCGCCTTCTTCTTCCGCCAACTCGAGCAGCGTCTCGAGATCCGCATGATCGCCCGTCAGCCGGTTGTAGGTTTCGACGACGGACTTCACCGCGTTGAGCTCGGCAATCAGTTTCTGCGCCCGGTCATTGTCATCCCAGAAATCGGGCGCCGTCATCTTCTCTTCATAATCGGCAATGATCTCCTGCTTGAGATCCAAGTCAAAGAGACCCCCTGAGTGCTTGGAGCCGCTTCGCCATCTCGCGCAGGTCTTGTTTGACGCTTGCGTCAATCATGGTTCGCTGGTCACCTCAAATTTGAAAATTTCCGCCGCAGATCAAACGTTCGATCCGTGGCAATGTTTGTACTTCTTGCCGCTGCCGCAAGGGCACGGGTCATTGCGTCCGACCCGCTGCTCGGCGCGCCGGATCGGTCGCCGCTGCGTCTCGCGATTGCTGCCGCCGCCGGTCTCCGTCTGGCCTTTGGCGACTTCCTGGCGCTGGACGTTGCTCTCGACGTGCGCCTTCATAATATACTTCGTGACTTCTTCCTGGATGTTCTCGACCATTTCGCGGAACATCTCGAAGCCCTCGAACTGGTATTCGCGCAGCGGATCGGTGCCGCCATACGCCCGCAGGTGGATGCCCTGCCGGAGCTGGTCCATCGCATCGATATGGTCCATCCACTTGCTGTCGACGGCGCGCAGCACGACGACTTTCTCGAACTCGCGCATCGTCTCCTCGCCGATCTGCTGCTCGCGCTCGTCATAGAGCTTGCGCACTTCCTCCATAAGGAACTCGACGATCGATTCTTTCTCCCGGCCCTCGAGATCCTCACGCTTGATCGTGCCTTCCTTGAGGAAAGTGGCGTGCGCGTAATCGACGATCGCATCCAGGTTCCATTCTTCCGGGATGTCCTCGTCGGCGCAGTGCGCCTCGACGATCCGCTCGACGACCGGCCGGATCATGTCGAAGACATGCTCGCGGATATTGTCCGCGAACAGCACTTCGCGGCGCTGCTTGTAGATGATCTCCCGCTGCTGATTCATGACGTCGTCGTACTGGAGGACGATCCGGCGCGTATCGAAGTTGCTGCCTTCCACCCGTTTCTGGGCGGATTCGATGGCCCGCGATACCAGCTTGCTCTCGATCGGCTCATCCTCGCTGAAGCCCAGGCGGTCCATCATCCCCATAATATTCTCGGAACCGAAGCGGCGCATCAGTTCATCATCCAGCGCCAGGTAGAACTGCGACGAACCCGGGTCGCCCTGCCGGCCCGCACGGCCGCGGAGCTGGTTGTCGATCCGCCGGCTCTCGTGCCGTTCCGTACCGATGATATGCAGCCCGCCGAGCTCCGCCACGCCTTCGCCGAGCAGAATGTCGGTGCCGCGGCCGGCCATGTTCGTCGCGATCGTCACGGCGCCCCGCTGTCCGGCGCGGGCGATGATCTCGGCTTCCTCCGCGTGGTACTTGGCATTCAGCACCTTGTGCGGAATGCCGCGGCGCTTCAGCATCTCGGACAGCTTCTCCGAATTCTCGATCGAGACGGTGCCGACCAGCACCGGCTGCCCGTTCTGGTGCCGTTTGACGATCTCTTCCACGACCGCCTTGAACTTCGCGTTTGCCGTCTTGTACACGATGTCCGGCATATCGACCCGGATCATCGGCTTGTTCGTCGGCACCTGCACGACATCGAGGCCATAGATCTTCTTGAATTCTTCCTCTTCCGTCTTGGCCGTGCCGGTCATGCCCGCGAGCTTGCGGTACATGCGGAAGTAGTTCTGGAACGTGATCGTCGCGAGCGTCATGCTCTCGTTCTGCACCTTGAGCTGTTCCTTCGCCTCGATCGCCTGGTGCAGCCCGTCGCTGTAGCGGCGGCCGGCCATCAGACGGCCGGTGAACTCGTCGACAATGATGACTTCGCCGTCCTGCACGACGTAGTCGACGTCACGCTTCATGATGGCGTGAGCCTTCAGCGCCTGCTGAACGTGGTGGTTGAGCGTCACGTTCGCGTGGTCGAACAGGTTGTCGATGCCGAAGGCGCGCTCCGCTTTCTCGACGCCCGCTTCCGTCAGCGTGACGGAGCGCATCTTCACGTCGATGGTGTAATCTTCTTCTTCCTTCAGCGTCCGGACAAATCGGTCCGCGGCGTAGTACAGTTCGGTCGACTTCGCCGCCTGGCCGGAAATGATGAGCGGCGTCCGCGCCTCGTCGATCAGGATCGAATCGACTTCGTCAATGATCGCGAAGTTGAGCGGCCGCTGCACCATCTGTTCCTTGTACAGCACCATGTTGTCGCGCAGGTAGTCGAAGCCGAACTCGTTGTTCGTGCCGTACGTGATGTCGGCATTGTACGCTTCCTGCTTCTGCGCGTGCGTCAGGCCGTGCAGATTGCAGCCGACGGTCAGGCCGAGGAACTGGTAGATCTGCCCCATCATCGTGCTGTCCCGCTGGGCCAGGTAGTCGTTGACCGTGACCACGTGCACGCCCTTGCCTTCCAGCGCGTTCAGGTACGCGGCAAGCGTCGCGACGAGCGTCTTGCCTTCTCCTGTCTTCATCTCGGCAATCTTGCCTTCGTGCAGCACCATGCCTCCGATCAGCTGGACGTCGAAATGCCGCATGCCGAGCGTCCGCTTGGACGCTTCTCGCACGGCCGCGAACGCCTCCGGCAGCAGATCGTCGAGCGTCTCTCCCCGGGAGAGCCTCTCCTTGAACTCGTCCGTCTTCCCGCGGAGCTGCTCGTCCGACAGCCTGGCGAAATCCGGCTCCAAGGCGTTGATGCGCTCAACGGTCTTCAGGCACCGTTTGATCTCACGCTCGTTGGCGTCGCCGAATATTTTCTTCACAAGACCGAGCATGGCGTGAGAGCCCCTTTCGTCTGTCAACTCATAAAAACAATTGTAACAGTTCGGCGGAAGCGTGGCAAACCCGTCCGCCGCCCGGGCCGGATATCAGAAAAGCCGGCCCTTCAGGGCCGGCCGCAATCCTGGATGATCAAACCATCAACCTTGTTCAATGAGTCCGTATTTGCCGTCATGGCGGCGGTAAACGACATTGACTTCCTTCGTTTCATCGTTGATGAAGACGAAGAAGTTGTGACCGAGCAGATTCATCTGCAGAATCGCTTCGTCCACATCCATCGGCTTCAGCGTGTGCCGCTTCGTGCGGACAACTTCGAAAGCGTCGTCTTCCTCGGCTTCGGCAACGGTGACCGCGCCGGCCGAATCTTCCGTGAACAACGCTTTCAATCCCCGGTCCTGGCGGAGTTTGCGGTTCACGCGGGTCTTGTGCTTGCGAATTTGGCGCTCGAGCTTGTCCACGACCAGATCGATCGCCGCGTACATGTCGTCATGCCGCTCTTCTGCCCGGAGCAGCACGCCCGGAAGCGGAATGGTCACTTCGACGACATGCTTGTTCTTGATGACGGAGAGCGTGACTTGTGCGTCTGAGGCAAGAGGCGCCTCGAAATACTTGTCCAGCCGGGACAGCTTTTTCTCGGCGTAATCCCTCAGTGCTTCCGTTACGGGCAATTGTCGGCCACGGATGTTGAACCTCATATCGCACTCCTCCTTATCTGACCTGATTTCATTGTAGCACATCGGCCCAGGCATTTACAAAAACTTGACACTCTTTTTCGTGAATAATTTTTGAATTTTTCGTATTTTTAGACCAGTAATATGGCGCTTATCGGGATTCGGGCGAACCGGTTTCGGCCGGTATGGCCGAAAGGTCCGCCAAACAATGAAACCCCCGGATGAAACCGGGGGTACGGGGCCTTGGTCAACGTCTGACAGTTCGATTCACGTTTAGGACAGCTTAACGACGTTGGCTGCTTGTGGACCGCGTGCGCCTTGAACGATGTCGAACTCGACGGCTTGGCCTTCCTCGAGCGTCTTGAAACCTTCGGCCTGGATCGCGGAGAAGTGAACGAATACGTCGCCGCCTTCCTCCGTCTCGATGAATCCATAGCCTTTTTCCGCGTTAAACCACTTTACTCTTCCTTGCATCAAACACACATTCCCTTCGTGTTCATATGGCTGTGAGGCGACACGGTTTTATCATGGCCCACAACTTGACTATACACTCAGGGGAAATGAAAGTCAAACATTTTTTGAAAGCGAATTCATTCCGGGCTTTTCCGCCGCTTCCTGTCATTGACGAACAAAAAGTTCCCAAACGTCTTGGACGGCGTCAATGACATCCTGCACATCCCGATCGGTCATACGCGGAAAGATCGGCAGAGACATGGATGACGCGTAATATGATTCAGCGTTCGTGCAGACAATACCGCTGTAGCCGATCGACCGGTAATAAGGCTGCCAATATACGGGAATATAATGGACGTTCACGCCGATGTTCCGTTCACGCAGCGCTTCGAAAATAGCCCGTCGGTCGGCGTGGAACTTCGGGAGATCCCAGCGGAGGATGTACAGATGCCAACTGGACTCCGCCGACGGATGCTGCCAGGGCGTGACCAGTCCATCCATTTCCGAAAAAGCCGCATTATATGCGGACGCAATCTCCCGCCGGCGCGCGATAAACTTATCCAGCTTGTCCATCTGCGAGTGGCCGAGCGCCGCCTGGATGTCGGTCATCCGGTAATTGAATCCGAGGGCGTGCATCTCGTAATACCATGGGCCGTCGAAGCTTTGCAACATGTCCGGATCGCGCGTCATGCCGTGATTGCGGAAGAGGATCAGCTTACGGTAATATTCCTCGTAGTCTGTGACAATCATGCCGCCCTCTCCCGTCGTGATATGCTTGACGGGATGGAAGCTGAACATCGTCATGTCACCAAGCGTGCCGACCTTTCGGCCGCCGTAGGACGCGCCAAGCGAGTGGGCCGCATCGTGAATTACGACCAGACCGCGGTCGCGGGCGAGCATGACGATCCGATCCATCTCGGCCGGCTGTCCGGCAAGATCGACAGGAATGATCGCTTTCGTCGCCGGCGTGATCCGTTCGGCGGCACGGTCCGGATCCAGGTTGTAAGTGCGCGGGTCGATGTCCGCGAACACCGGCCGGCCGCCCATGTACAGCACACAATTGCTGCTCGCGAGGAAGGTGATCGGTGTCGTGATGACTTCGTCACCCGGTCCGATCCCCGCCGCGAAGCAGGCGCCGTGGAGCGCCGCAGTGCCGTTCGCGAAGGCGACCGCATATTTAGCGCCGACATAATCGGCGACTTTGCGTTCGAACCGTTCGATCGCAGGCCCCTGGGTAATGTAGTCGCTCTCGAGCACCGCGCGGACGGCGGCCATGTCGTCTTCATCCAGCCATTGCTTGCCGTAAGGAAGCAGCGTGGTACGGCGTGCGCGTTTGTCGCCGTCATATGACATGTGGCGGTCGTCTCCTTTCAAGCCGGTGGCAAAATGATCCCTGCCGACGTCAAATCAGGTCTGTCGAACGGATCCATTCCTCCGTCCGGCGGATGCCTTCCTCCAGACTGATCTGCGGCTCCCAGCCTAGAAGCCGCTTCGCCTTGCCGTAGTTGCAGAGCAATTTCTGGATCTCACTTTGCGGATGGATATGCTCGACGTGCCGGATTCGGCTCTCATCCTGCACAATAAGCTTCGCCAGATCGTTGATGGCGATATCCCGGCCGAGCCCGGCGTTCACAACCTCGCCGTTCACCTTGTCTGAATAGCCCGCTTCGACGACGAACCGCGCGCAGTCCTCGACGTAGAGCAGATCGCGCGTCTGCGTGCCGTCGCCGTAGATCTTGAGTTCCTTGCCGTCCAGCTTGTTCTTGATGAAGATCGCGACAACGCCGCCTTCGCCGCCCGTTTTCTGGAAAGGACCGTACGTGTTGAACGGACGGATGACGACCGCCGGCAAGCCGTAGGCGTGCCAGTAGGACAGCACCATGTTCTCGGCGGCGATCTTGCTGCCCGCGTAGGGCGATGCCGGCTTCAGCGGATGCTCTTCGGTGATGCCGCCTTCGTCGGTACAGCGGTCGTATACCATGCACGTGCTCATGAAGACGATCTTGACGTTGTGGCGGCGGCACTGCTCCAACACGTAGAAGG
>JGI2924J29684_1077901_pt1 | contig 25011 bp, 20 predicted proteins | sample BenlonsequencITS_FD_29684 | JGI IMG/M metagenome (IMG submission 29684)
GGTTGTCACCTGCACCAAAAATGATTACACACAAAAGGGTAAGTTCCGTAGGAACGGCAGATATAAATGCAAATAGGAACAATTTTTTTAAAGGCGTTTGCCCTGTGTAAGAAGTCCATCGTCTTTACGGTATGATATTCTATTTCTTAAGACCATGTCAACATTCATCCCCCCAAAAAATTGCTTGATCCAAATTGTTGCTTCTTTTTGAAATGCTGAATGTAGACGGTTTGCTTGTTGCATCCGGATTGTTTTTTAAGGATCACGCCTCTTATGTCAGCAACTGATGGCCAGCCGCATTCAGCCGAATGCTCCATGAATTAAGCACAATGGCCTTACTGCCTGCTTGACTTCTGTAATACGACAGCCTTGATCCACCCCGCTTTAAATACCATTTCCTCCATTTGCTGCCAACCGTGCTTTTGGAAAAATTGATGATAGCGGGGCAAGTTCTTACGTGGGTTTGCGGTAACCAACCTAAAAAACCAAATCATCATCCACTGAAGCCAGCGCATGGATGGTCGGTCAAAAAAATCCACCAAAATCCATCGAGCAGAAGGTTTAATCCTATCATTGATAGCCTTAAACAAGCCGTCAATCTGCCTATCACCCAACACATCCAACAAGTACTGGGTGATAACCCAATCAAACTGCTGGGCGGGCAACAGGTCAAAATCTGTTTGATGCAAAAAAACCACCCGATCCAATTGCGCAGCGGTAAGTTGACCCTTTGCTTTTGACATCATTTTCTGGGAGGCCTCCACAAAAAACACTTTTCCTTCCGCCCCTACCTTTTCGGCCAGCAGGGATAGGTTTTCGCCCGTACCTCCACCTATATACAACACCCGGTCACCTGCCATGACGTATTCCAGAAAAGTGAATTTACTTTCCCTATGCGTTTTCCCCAACACAACCATGGCCAGTTGGTCATAAAAAAACGCTACTTTATCGTACAGGTTTTTCTTCATGCTTAAAGGTAAGGTTCCGAGCTGGAAAGCTGGAAGGTTTGCATCGTAAAGAAGTGGGACATTGACTTTCTAATGGACGAAATGTAGGATATTTGATTTACTGTCACACAATTAATGGATGAAAATCCGCATAATTTGTGGACAACTCTTTAATTGTTAGTATTATTGGTACGATAGTGGATGTAAACACCATCCATATTCACTTTTAACCCAGATACCGTATGAAAAATTTACTGCAGTCCTTTTCCAGCATCAAATCACTGATCAAGAACATCGATTTTGCCAAGCTCAACCAGCTTTCCCAAAAAGTAGATTTAAATGAAATGGTAGGCATCGTCTCCCAGATGAGCGAGTCAGACCTGGCCAAGATGATGAAAATGATGAAGGGTGGTGGCAAAAAAAGGGAACTACCTCCGGTAAATGGAGATTTTTATTCCTTGGAAAAAACCCTTCCTCCCCACGAGCAGGAAATTGTGGCAAAAGTCCGTGACTTTATGGAAAAAGAAGTCCGGCCCATTGCAAACGAATACTGGAACAAGGGACATTTCCCGATGCATATCATTCCTAAAATGGCCGAATTGGGCATTGCGGGATTAACCTATAAGGGGTATGGCTGCCCCGGCCATTCTGCATTATTGGAAGGCTTCTTGGCCATGGAGATGGCCCGGGTAGACACCTCTATTTCCACCTTCTTTGGGGTTCAGTCCGGCTTGGCCATGGGATCCATCTACGTCTGCGGCTCGGAAGAGCAAAAGCAGGAATGGCTGCCCAAGATGCAAAAAATGGACGTCATCGGTGCCTTTGGGCTGACAGAACCAAAGGTAGGTTCGGGCGTAGCCGGTGGCTTGACCACTACTTGTAAGCGCGAAGGAGACGAATGGGTCATCAATGGCCAGAAAAAGTGGATTGGCAACGCCACCTTTTCCGATATCACCGTCATCTGGGCCAGGGACTTGGATGACCAGCAAGTCAAGGGATTTATTGTCCGCAAAGACAACCCGGGATTCCATCCTGAAAAGATCGAAAATAAAATGGCATTGCGCACCGTCCAAAATGCCCTGATCACCATGAAGGACTGCCGCGTACCGGAAAGCGACCGCCTGCAAAATGCCAATTCCTTTAAAGACACCTCCGAAATCCTCCGGCTCACCAGGGCAGGAGTCGCCTGGCAAGCGGTGGGCTGTGGTCGTGGGGCCTATGAAGCGGCGCTCCGCTACACCAATGAACGAAAGCAGTTCGGAAGGCCCATTGCCGGATTTCAGCTGGTGCAGGACTTGCTGGTAACGATGCTGGGCGACCTCACCGCCATGCAGACCATGGTCTATAGACTTTCCAAAATGCAGGATGCTGGTGAACTCAAAGATGAACACGCCTCCCTTGCTAAGGTGTTTTGTACCTTGCGGATGCGGACGATTGTGGATCATTCCCGAGAGCTCTTCGGCGGAAATGGTATCCTACTCGAATATGACATCGCCCGCTTTGTGGCCGATGCCGAGGCCATCTATTCTTATGAAGGAACCAAAGAAATCAATTCCCTCATCGTGGGGAGAGCCATTACCGGTCATAGCGCGTTTGTGTAGTAATTTTTGGCCCGCGCAAAAGGTTAGGGATTAGTATATTTCGAATACGGTGTAACTTGATTTACACCACCGATAGATTCTGATAAACACAGATATGATAATCGATCCATTTCATATCTGTGTTTTTCTTTTACGCCTTTGTTTTTCAAAAATGGGTTCTAGGACTTGTCCAGTAACCGTAATAAGCTTCAGAAGCACCTGTTGATTTCAAAAAAGAAAAGGCAATTACGTTCTGCCATCTCCTACCCACTTCTAACAAACTGCTCTGGGCCTAGCCTTTAACCCTCAGGCGACTAAGAAGAGTACAAATGGGAGTAAATAGGCCGCGTCGATTTGGCGCCTTACGGCTTCTTTGCTGCGCTTGGGCTGAAGAAACGCACTGACATGGATCAAAAACATGATCAGTATGATGATCAAGTAGATGTAATAGAATGATCCCAATACAAAAAACATTCCCAGCAAATACACCAGTTCCACCCACATCAGTCCTGTCAAAAGGCTATGCGTCATGGGAATTCCCAATACACTGACAATGGAGCCCATGTTGTCCCTACTGTCACTATCATAATCCATATAGGCCAATAACAGTAAGTTAAACCAGGCCATCAAAAAATACCCGAAGGCAAAATACCAAAACACCCTCGGGATGCCTTCGTTCGTAAATCGAATCATCGGCACAAGGGTAATTCCAGCAGTATACAGGGCCGCGGTAGTTATTTCCTTAAGGATAGAAACCTTTTTCCCGAAGAATTTCATAAACACGATATTACCAATGATGACCGTCCCCAGCAGCATCCCAAAGGTCATCAAGTGGGAAAATTTGATAAAATCAAAGGCTAAAATCACTGCGGTGATTACCACGAGCACCAACCAAATCAATAGCGTGTTGAAATTGACTTGATGAAACAAATGCCTGGCAGAACTGGCTTTTCCTTGGATATTGCGGGCATCCATCAGGTGATCAAACGTATAAATCCCCCATACAGCCAGGGCCATTAGCGCATACACCACAGGGGTAAAGCTTAGCTCCAAGAGGTGTTGAAAAAAATAGAGGCCCGCACAAGCCCCAAGCACCACATCCAGTGAAAGCCATTGGATATAATTATAATATTTCTTGAGTCCGTGTATTTTCACAAACATAAATATACAACTCAAGGAATAGTTTTGGAATGATTCCCTATATTTAACACCATTGATTTTACATGAACACCAAAAAAACCACTAAAATGAAAAAGATTCTTCTGAGTCTCCTAATGCTCACTTTTATTGCCCTTCATGTCCATGCCCAATCCCCTATTAAAGTGGCCTGTGTCGGCAACTCCATCACCCAAGGTCCCGGCAGAAACCATCCCGACAGCTGGCCGCTGCTGATGCAAGAAGTTTTGGGAGATGACTATCTGGTCAAAAACTTTGGCGTAAGCGGCAGGACCCTGCTCAAAAACGGGGACTATCCCTATTGGAATGAGCCGCAATTTCAGGAAGTACAAGACTTTGCTGCAGACATCCTGGTCATCAAACTGGGCACCAACGACTCCAAGCCCCAAAATTGGAAGTATAAAGATGAATTTGTCCAGGACTACATCGACCTGATCAATGTCTTCAGGGAAAACATGCCCGATGATGGAGAAGTATATGTATGCATCCCGGTACCGGTATTCAAAGATAATTTCGGCATTACCGAGAGTGTAATGGTGGATGAAATGCGGCCCATGCTCAAGGAAATCGCCAAGGCTACCAATGCCAAAATGATCAACCTGTACAAACCACTCAAAAAGCATGGCGATCTGTTCGCCGACGGTGTCCACCCCAACAAAGAAGGAAACCTCTTGATGGCCGAAGCGGTCGCGAAAAAGATTAAGTAGTTGGAAGAGGAAGCAGGTTAGCGCTTTGAAGGTTTTATCTCTCTCAGGGTCGCTAGTGTATGAAGATGTACACTAGCGACCCTGAGAGCAATTCATCAAAATATGGCTGCTTTTACATATTCTTTTGTCCCAGTTTTTCCACCTTACCCAACCATTTTTCTCTAAACTTATCCTTTGAAAGTCTTATGGGGCCAATACAGGTGATCCTTACCTTCTTCACGCCTATGAAGTTCAATGTACCCCGTTTCATGGCAATATGGCTGGGACTTCCGTTGATCAACCGGTAATACCAAGGTGGTTGGTCCACTGTACAAATGATTCTTGCTGTTTTTCCTGTCAGTAGTTTGTCCCACAGTAAGGAATCCTTTCTTTTCTTAAAGGCAAAACCCGGCAACAGGATACGGTCCAAGAACCCTTTCATTATAGCAGGCACGGATCCCCACCAAACGGGATACACCAATACCAAATGATCCGCCCATTTCAGCTTCTCCTGCGCATCCAATAAGTCTGGTTCAAGTGCTGTTCGCTGTCGATAACCATACTGTAGATTAGGATTGAAATCCAGTTCCCTGATTTGGATTTCCTTGACTTCCGCTCCTGATTTTTCAGCGCCTGCCTTATAGGCCGCTGACAAGCCAACACTATAACTCTCCTTGTCGGGATGTCCGTTGATGATCAGTATATTTTTCATACGATTTAAAAAATAGTTTTCAATTTGCTTTCCACTGGAGTACTTGTCAAGTTGGGCACCTCAAAGAACTTGTATAAAATAAAACATGCTGGCACCGATAAAAAAACCGAGCAAATAGTAAACGTGGCGACACTTAAAGACAGCGCCATGGCTCTAGCGCCTACGGCTCCTATATCAGGAACGACTTGATCTTGCTGGGCTAAAAGATAGTTGTATACAGATTGCCCATAGTCGTAAAACCGTGTGCTTGTTTCATAACCTAGCCAAGTGGGATAAAACCATTTTCTTATGGGCTCCCACCATTTTCCCCATATCGATGTAGGTGATACGATGTTTCTTTCCATTTTCACTTCTTTTTTTTCAAAAGTCGTGTTAATGGAAGTCCCATCATTTGATATAGATCAAATTCGAACTTTTGCGCTCCGGATTCTGCTCAAGGTCTCCAGGGTAATCCCCAGATAGGAAGCGATATGGGTAAGAGGAATGCGATGGGTAATATCGGGATGTATTTGCAAAAGTTGGTAATATCGCTCATCCGCCCTGCTAAACTGAATCGTATCCAACCGCTCACACAACCCCAGCATGGTCTCCGTGACCACCTTACCGATCAGCCTTTCAAAATCATGGTACTTCTCGGAAAGGCTGTCCACAGTATCTTTTGTAAACTCCAATACGGTGGAATCTTCGACAAACTCCACATAATGAGGGCTTGGCTTGTCACTAAAAAAACTTACCACAGGTGCCATGAACTGGTTTTCGAAGGTAAACCAGTCAGATATGTCCTTCCCGTTTTTCAAATAATAAGCCCTGGAACACCCCTTTACGATCAGGTATCCCTTTTTGGAATATTGCCCTTCGCGCACGACTACCGTTCCCTTCTTAAAGGTCTTGGTTGTCGTATTTGCTATGAATTCCCGTTGACATTCGGGGGATAGCGAGGAATAAGCTGCCCCGATGTTGTCCAAGATTTTTTCGATGTTCAATTTTAAAATAGGCTTTTGTCCCAACCTTAACCTTGGCGAGAACGGTTACATTCTGTTTTACATATACCTATGATTTGGCATACGCTCTAAATTAATAACTTGTAGGAAAAACCGAGCGGGAGACTCCAAAAAAGAAGAAGGCCCCACAACAAGTGGAGCCCCTTTATAAAATTACTTCCCCATAGCAGCAAGCCACAGAGCGCTATTATCGAACAACTTGATACTACTAAATACCAGCTGCTTCTTCGGCATAATCTTCTGTAGGAATGCAGCTGCAGACCAAGTTTCTATCGCCATAGGCAGAATCGATCCTTCGTACGGTTGGCCAGAACTTGCTATTTTTCACGTATTCCAGTGGATAAACCGCTTTTTCTCTGCTGTACGGCATATCCCAAGCGTCACTCATCACCATACCAGCCGTGTGCGGAGCATTTTTCAACACGTTATTTTCCGCATCAGCTTTGCCCTCTTCGATCTCACGGATTTCACCACGGATGGCGATCAGGGCATCACAGAATCTGTCCAGTTCCGCTTTACTTTCGGATTCGGTCGGCTCGATCATCATCGTACCCGCCACTGGGAAAGAAACGGTCGGTGAATGGAATCCATAATCGATCAATCGCTTGGCGATGTCTTCCACTTCTACCCCTACTGCCTTAAATTCCCTGAAATCCACAATCATCTCGTGGGCCGCTCTTCCTTGGGCACCTGTGTAAAGTGTCGGGAAAAACTCGCCAAGACGCGCTTTGATGTAATTGGCATTAAGGATGGCTGTTTGGGTAGCATGCTTCAGGCCTTCCCTGCCCATCATGGCGATGTAGGCGTAGGAAATAGGCAAGATGCTGGCACTGCCGAATGGAGCTGCCGAAATCGCAGAAATCGGCTGTTGGCCTCCCGTCTTCACCAACGGACTGCTTGGCAAAAACTCTTCCAAGTGCTTGGCTACACAGATTGGCCCCATGCCTGGACCACCTCCACCGTGAGGAATGCAGAAGGTTTTGTGTAAATTGAGGTGACACACATCAGCGCCAATGACACCTGGACTGGTCAAGCCTACTTGGGCATTCATATTGGCACCGTCCATATACACCTGACCGCCATTTTCATGGACGATCTGGCACATTTCCCGAATGGCTTCTTCAAACACCCCGTGGGTAGATGGATAAGTCACCAAGAAGGAGGATAGATTTTCTTTATGTTTTTCAGCCTTTTCTTTCAAATCAGCCAAGTCGATATTTCCTTTATCATCGCATTTCACGATCACCACTTTCATACCAGCCATCACGGCTGATGCAGGATTGGTACCGTGGGCAGAAGATGGGATCAAGGCGATATTTCGGTGGCTTTCGCCCCTGCTTTCATGGTAGGCCCTGATGACCATCAATCCGGCAAACTCCCCTTGCGCTCCTGAGTTTGGCTGGAGGGAAGTTTCGGCAAAACCGGTGATCTCCGAAAGCCAGTTTCTCAAATCCTGGAACAAGGCATAATACCCTGCAGCCTGATCTTGCGGCACAAAAGGATGCAGTTGACCAAACTCTGGCCAAGTAACCGGTATCATCTCTGCAGTGGCATTTAGCTTCATCGTACAGGATCCCAGCGAGATCATGGAATGTACCAAAGACAGGTCGCGGTTTTCCAATCGCTTGATGTAACGCAACATCTCATGTTCAGAGTGGAATGCATTAAAAATCATGTGGTCCATGTAGTCGGAAGTCCTTCTGAGGCCATCAGATACTTCAAAGCTGAGATGATCCACCATGGATGCCAAATCTACCACATCGGCACTGGAATGGGTGGTCCTGGCAAAAACTTCAATGATTTCCTGAACGTCCTCCATCGTCTTGGCTTCATCGAATGCCAAGTACACATACCCAGGCTCATAGCGGAAGTTCATTTCATGAGACAATGCAAACGCCTTGATCTTTGACTGCTTCACATCGTCTACTTTGATCTTCAGGGTATCGAAGTAATGCTCATTTTCCTGCTCAAAACCTAATTTAGCCAGGCCCTGGGCAGTCAGCTTAGCAAGCCCATGAATCTTCAGGGCAATATCCTTTAGCCCTTTTGGGCCATGGTAAACCGCGTACATCCCGGCCATTACGGCCAACAATACCTGTGCGGTACAGATGTTGGAAGTAGCCCTTTCACGTTTGATGTGCTGCTCTCGCGTTTGGAGGGCCATCCGGTAGGCTTTGTTTCCGTCTTTATCAACCGAAATACCAATGATTCGGCCAGGCACTTGACGCTTATAAGCATCTTTTGTCGCAAAATATGCCGCATGCGGGCCTCCAAAGCCCATAGGCACCCCAAATCGCTGGGTCGTCCCCACCACCACATCAGCTCCCATCTCACCAGGAGGTGTCAGCAGGGTCAGGGCAAGTAAGTCGGCCGAAAAAGCAGTAGTGACATTATGTTGCTTGGCTTTTTCTACCAATGCTTTATAATCAATGGCTTCCCCTTCAGCATTAGGGTACTGGAGCAGCACGCCATAAAGCTCAGGATCTTCCAGGTTTAGTTCATTCAACGACCCCTCTACCAAGGTCACGCCAATCGGAAGTGCGCGGGTTTTCAGGATTTCCTTGGTCTGGATAAATACCTTTTCATCCACAAAGAACTTCGTCGCCTTTTTCTTGTCCCGAGGGCGGGTAGCAAACAGCATGTTCATGGCCTCTGCAGCAGCAGTACCTTCATCCAGCAGCGAGGCGTTAGCCAATTCCATACCGGTCAGGTCCATTACCATGGTTTGGAAATTCACCAGTGCTTCCAGCCTTCCCTGTGCAATCTCTGCTTGGTAGGGCGTATAAGCCGTATACCATCCTGGATTTTCGAGCACATTTCTCAAAATAACACCTGGTGTGATGGTGTCATAATAGCCCAATCCAATAAATGACTTATAGATTTTATTCTTCGCGGCCATTTTACGGAAATCCTTTAGAAAGGCTGCTTCAGATTTTGCCTCGGGCAGGTTGAGGGGCTGGTCCAGCTGGATGGCTTTCGGAATGGTTTGATCGATCAGCTCATCGATGCTTGAGGCACCGATTTTTGAGAGCATCTCCGACACATCGTTGGCGGAGGGGCCATTATGGCGATCTTCAAACTTTACGGAGGGGGTCAAATCAATTTTCATAGTCCAGATAATGCGTAATATACTTGGGTAATATTCCTCTTTTCGTACAGATGTGCAAAGGTATAAATTATTGACCGATAATGATTTTCTTTTCCAAATTTTCTACGGTCTTGGAAGGGGGATTTTAAGGAAGATGGCCGCTGGTAAGGGAAAGAACGGAGGGGAAAGGTATATTGCTTGGTTTTCGAAAAAGGTAAATCAGTCCCAACGGCACAAATGACCGCTAATTTACCCCAAGATGGCTCCCCCTTCAACTAAAGTTGTATGCGTTTGTCCTGCCATTTCGACGAGCGGTTTGACACATTTAGAAAAATATAGCTAGCTTTAGGGGCAAAATTTACTTACAACTCAAATATAGGCATGAAGAGAAATTATATCTTGGCCACTGCCATGGGCTTAATGCTCTCTTGGCAAGCCACTGCCCAAGGGCAGTCACTGGCAGATCAGTACGCCAGCACCATCAGCGATGCAGATCTAGAAGAATACCTTTCCTATTTGGCTTCGGACGAACTGGAAGGAAGAGAAACAGGTGAAAAAGGCCAAAAACTGGCAGCCGAATACCTGACCGCTTTTTATCAGGACCTTGGCCTTGAAGGGCCAGTAAACGGCAAATACACGCAACCATTTTCCTTGGCAAGTGTTTCTTATGGAGACATTGACCTGAAAGTGGGCAAGCAAAAACTGGTCAACAACGAGGACTTTGTTTTCATCGGTGATGGAGATGTCAAAAGGGAAAAGTCCGAACTCGTTTTTCTGGGCCTTGCCAATGAAGAAAACCTCGAAAAAGTGGACGTTAAAGACAAGTTCGTCGGATTGTGGGCCATCGGCCAGCGAGCAGGAGGACTGATGGACCAAATTTGGGAAGCCGGAGCCAAGGGCATCATCGTGGTGACCATGGAAGGCCAATCCAACTTTGACCGCTTGGCCAACCGCTACAAGTCACTCAGCGGAAAGGGCCGTTTGGGCTTTGACAAACCGACCGAGCAAAAACCGGTGTTCTTGGTAAGCTCTGATAAAATGGCGAGTCTCTTCGAGAAATCGGTAGAAGAGCTTAAAGAAGCAGCCAAAGACGATCCTGCAAGCGTTCCATCCCAAAAAGTACGCTTCAAGATCGAAAAGAACAAAGAAATGGTAGGCACCGAAAATGTGATGGGCTACCTAGAAGGCACCGATAAGAAGGAGGAGGTATTGGTGATCTCTTCGCACTACGACCATATTGGCATCAATAGCAAGGGAGAAATCAACAATGGCGCCGATGATGATGGCTCCGGCACGGTTTCCGTTATGGAGATTGCCCAAGCCTTTGCCTCTGCTGCCAAAGAAGGGCACCGTCCCAGAAGGTCTGTATTGTTCCTTAACGTTACGGGAGAAGAAAAAGGCCTGTTAGGCTCTCAATACTATACCGAAAACCCCATTTTCCCACTGGAAAACACCGTGAACAACCTTAACATTGACATGGTGGGAAGAATTGATTATGAATACCAAGAGGCCAATAACCAGGATTACGTATACGTGATCGGTTCGGAGATGCTGGCTTCACAGTTGAAAACCATCATCGAATACAATAATATCACGCACACGGATTTGATCTTGGATTACCGCTATGATGCAGAAGATGACCCGAACAGGTTCTATTACCGTTCTGATCATTACAACTTCGCCAAGCACAATATCCCAGTAGCGTTCTTTTTCAATGGGGTGCACGATGACTATCACCAGCCTACAGACACCGTGGACAAGATTGAATTTGACTTGATGGAAAAAAGGGTCAAGCTGATTTTCTATACCGCTTGGGACTTGGCCAATAGAGACAAAAGAACGCCAGTGGACGGCAGCAACGACCGCGGAGAGCGATAACATTAAGGATATAGGCAAAAAGCCTGTTGCCAAAAGTAAAAATCCGCAGCATTTAACGTGCTGCGGATTTTTTTTGATGAGTTGGCTGCTGTCCCGACGTCTCTGGCACGGTACTGCAAAAGCTGAGTATTCAGACTCATCACCATAATTATCTTTATCCACTTTTAACTTGAAATTTAACGGAACATACGCTACTGAGTCAGAGACTCAAAACTCCTCTGTACTGGGGCAGAGACCCAGCACAACTCGGGGAATAAAGGGCGAAGATTTAAAGCCTGATGCCAAAAGTAAAAAAACCGCAGCATTTAACGTGCTGCGGATTTTTTTGATGAATAGGCTGCTGTCCCGACGTCTCTGACGCGGTACTGCTAAAGCTGAGTATCCAGACTCATTACCCTAATTATCTTTATCCACTTTTAACTTGAACTTTAACGGAACATTCGCTACTGAGTCAGAGACTCAAGACTTAATACTCATGACTCAAGACTACTAAATCCCCTACCGTTTGCCTCCTTTTTTCTTCATCTGGTTACGGTTTCTTTTGGCCTTGCTGTTTTTGTTGCCGCGGACTTTTTTCTTTTCAGGATTATAATGCGGATTGGTATTGGCACGGACCTTTTTCTCGTGGAAGGCCCCTTTGAAAGTAGGGTCAGCTTTTTGCCGTTGCTTGTCGATTTCCCGGTCGTAAGCCTGTTTTTCAGCAAAAGGCGTATCGGCAATGCGCACCTCCTTGGGAATAGGTTCCTCGGGCACCTCCATGCGGATAATCTCCTCGATCCGCCCAAAATGGTATTCCTCTGCCGGGTTGACAAAGGTAAAGGCGGCCCCTTCCTGCTCTGCCCGCCCCGTACGTCCCACACGGTGGACATAGTCCTCATAGATCAGCGGCACATCAAAATTCACCACGTGGCTGACCATGCTGATGTCCAGCCCTCTGGCCGCTACGTCCGTGGCCACAAGGATCCGCACATCGCCGGACTTGAAGTCATCCACTGAATTGATTCGGGTATTTTGGCCCTTGTTGGCATGGATCACGCGGATTTCACCGTGTTTCCTACGTTCAAGGTATTGGTAAACCGCTTCGGCATTTTTGCGGGATTTGGTAAAGACGATCACCCGGTTGATTTCCTCGTTCTGCAGCAGGTGATCCAGCAGGGTGATCTTGGTCTTGAGGTTGGGGACAAAATACTTGGTTTGCGCCACCGTATCTGCCGTGGTCGCTTGGAGCGCTATTTCGATCCGCTCGGGAAACTCCAAAAACTCGTGCGATATCCGTTCTACCCGTTCTGAAAAAGTAGCCGAAAAAAGCATGTTTTGCCGCTTCACCGGGATCACTTCCAAGATAGACCTGATCTGCGGCATAAATCCCATGTCCATCATCTTGTCCGCCTCGTCCATGACCATGGTTTTGATATTGCGGACGAAGAGCTCTCCTTTGCTATAAATATCCATAAACCGACCCGGTGTGGCGATGATAATATCCACCCCTGCACGAATTTTTTCGATCTGTGGTGTCGGCCCGACCCCTCCGTAAAGGCAGGCATACCGCAAGTCGGTATATTTGCCCAAGGTCAAAATAGCCTGCTCGATCTGAATCACCAGTTCCCGCGTAGGGGCCAAGATCAAGGCCCTGGCATGTTCACCTTGTGCATATTTGGTCTTCATCAACAGCGGCAGCACATAAGCAGCAGTCTTTCCTGTACCGGTCTGGGCAATTCCCAAGATGTCCTGTCCGGCCAGCGCCAGCGGAATGGTCTTTTCCTGAATGGGGGTGGGTTTGGTATACCCCGCCTCTTTCACCGCTTCCAAAAGCTGCTTGTTCAATTTAAAATTTTCGAAAGACTGCGGGCTATCAGACATGATTTATTAATTTTAGCTTCAAATAGATTTAGGACAGTTCTACTCCTACAAATTTCAATATAATTAAGATATGAAGAAGCGTATATTGATCACTGATGCAAATATAGTAAATGAAGGTAAGATTATCCGTGGCGATGTCTATATACAAGACGGATTGATTTTCGCCGCGGGCGGAAATCTGAAAGATTTTAAGGAAGAAGCCGACATTACCATAGACGCAGCGGGGAAATATCTGCTTCCTGGCTTGATAGACGACCAGGTGCACTTCCGTGAGCCGGGCCTAACACATAAAGCTGAAATCTACACAGAAGCCAAGGCCGCTGTGGCCGGAGGGGTCACCACGTTCATGGAAATGCCCAATACGGTCCCTCAAGCCACTACCTTAGCCCTTCTGGAGGAAAAATATACGATTGCTGCCGAAAAATCACTGGCCAATTACTCTTTTTACCTCGGCGCCACCAATGACAACTTGGACGAACTCCTCAAGGCAGACCCCTCCAAGATCTGTGGCATCAAGGTATTCCAAGGCTCTTCCACGGGAAATATGCTGGTGGACAACCAAGAAACGCTGGAGGGCATTTTCGAAAAATGTGAGATGCTGATTGCCACACACAGTGAAAATGACGACATCATCAAGGCAAACCTGGAAAAATACCGTGGGGAATACGGAGATGACATTCCCGTAAAATTCCACCCTAAAATCCGTTCAGCAGAAGCTTGCTATGATGCTTCCAAGCGGGTAGTGGACCTGGCCAGGAAGTACGGCACCAAACTCCACATCCTCCACATCAGCACTGCCAAAGAGGTCATGCTTTTTGACAACACCCTTCCATTGGCGGAAAAACGCATCACCGCCGAAGCCTGTATCCACCATATGTGGTTTTCTGAAGAAGATTACGATAAAAAGGGCACATTGATCAAGTGGAACCCTGCCGTAAAAACCGCCGAAGACCGTGAAGAAATCCTAAATGGAGTGCTGGACGATCACATCGATGTCATTGCTACGGACCATGCGCCACATACCTTGGAAGAAAAGGACAATCCGTACACCAAAGCACCGTCCGGCGGCCCATTGGTGCAGCACAGCTTGGTGGCCCTGCTCGAAATGTACCATCAAGGGAAAATCACATTGGAGCAAATCGTCCAAAAGGCCTGTCATAATGTCGCTATTCTGTTTGAAATTGATAAAAGAGGCTATATCCGTCCCGGCTATCACGCTGACATGGTACTGGTGGATTTGGATTCCCCTTGGGAAGTAAAAAAGGAAAACATCCTCTCCAAATGTGGTTGGTCTCCCTTTGAAGGGCAGGTCTTCCAGTCAAAAGTCACCCATACCATCGTTTCCGGACATATTGCGTACGAAAATGAGACATTCGATGAATCACAAAAAGGCCAACGGCTTAAATTTTCCAGAAAATAATTAGCGCTAGCTATTGTTTGAAAAAAAACCGTGTATTACCTTTGCAGTCCATTCAGGGAAAAGACCAGAATACATCCTTAAATATGGTGGTTGTAGCTCAGCTGGTTAGAGCGCTGGTTTGTGGCACCAGAGGTCGTCGGTTCGAACCCGATCTTCCACCCCAAAACCCCTCATAATGAGGGGTTTTTCTTTTTTAACACCAGGCAAGGAACTATTTCGGCATACTATTTGTCGGAAGAATGTATCATCAAAACAGTGCAGTAATGTTTACATTATTCAAACAACGAACGGCCTTTCCAAAGGCGAAACCAGTAAATTTGAAGGATATTCAAATGTATATGGCAAAATTCGAAGAATCGCTGAAAAACTTCGATGAGGTACAAAAAGAAAACGTTAAATCAATTACCAGATAATAGTAAAAAGGTCACAATTTAGTGACCTTTATTTTTTTACATTTTATTTTTCTTTTCGCAGTATTAAGGTATTTTTAGTAAACACTCTAAAACCACTTTTAACTGCAAAAAACTAATGAGCTACATCCATTTTGATAAGACGGAATTAATCAACCTTAATTATTCGCTCGAAAAAGAAACCATTCGTTCCAATCGGTCGGGATGCTACACCAGCACCACCATCATAGGATGTAACACCAGAAAATACCATGGCCTGCTCGTGGCTCCCCAGCCACAAATCGACTCGCAGCTCCATGTATTATTGTCCACCATTCACGAAACGGTCATCCAGCGTGGCGCCAGCTTTAACCTGGGCATTTGTAAATACCCCGGCACTTACGCTCCGAGAGGCCATAAATACTTGGAAGACTACAGTTCCGAGCCGATCCCAAAGCTCACCTACCGGGTAGGAGGGGTAGTTTTACAAAAAGAAATCATCCTCGACACCACTGCAGACCGGATGATGATCAAGTACACCCTGCTGGACGCCCATTCACCCACCACTTTAAGGCTAAGCCCGTTTTTGGCCTTTAGGGGCTATCATTCCCTCTCCAAAGCCAATACTTACGTAAACAAGAAATACCAAAAGGTGGCAAACGGACTGGAATTTAAGCTTTATGACGCCTACTCCCCCCTTTCCCTCCAGCTATCCAAGAAGAACGATTTCATCGCCGTTCCCGATTGGTATTATGACATCGAGTACATCAGGGAAAAGGAGCGAGGCTACGATTTTCTGGAAGACCTGTATGTACCGGGCTATTTTGAATTTCCGATTGAAAAAGGAGAATCGGTTATTTTTGCTGCCGGACTGGAGGAAGCAGATCCGAAGGCCTTGGCAGAAGCCTTTGACAGGGAACTGAAAAGAAGAACCCCAAGGGACAATTTTGAAAACTGCCTTAAAAATGCCGCTGGCCAATTTATCAGCCGCCGCGGCGACGAGACCAGGGTCATTGCCGGCTACCCGTGGTTTGGCTGGTGGGGAAGGGATACCTTGATTGCCATACCCGGGCTCACCCTGACACAAGGCGATTACACGACCTTTAAAGAGGTCATGCGCACCCTTTCCCAAGACATCAAAGGCGCCATGTTTCCCAACATAGGAAGCGGGGGCCAATTTAACATGAACACCTTGGATGCGCCATTGTGGTATTTCTGGGCTTGGCAGCAATACGAAGCCTACACGGAGGATCGCAAAACTGTCACTGAACACTACCTTCCCAAATTAAAAGGCATCATCGATGGCCTCATGGCCGGAAGTGACTTTAACATCCATATGCAGGAAAACGGTCTGCTTTACGGCGGCCAAGAAGGCATTGCCCTGACGTGGATGGATGCGGTCACCAGCGATGGCCCGGTCACCCCGAGAATAGGCTGCCCCGTAGAGATCAATGCGCTTTGGTACAATGCACTCTGCTATTATCACGAGCTTACCCAAGAAGCCTTTGCCAAAGAGCTAGCCGAAAAAGTAAAAGCCGCTTTCATTGAGGCGTTTTGGGATAAAGAAAAAGGATACCTCGCGGATGTGGTCGACGGCCGGCACAAGGACTGGTCCATCCGTCCCAACATGGTATTTGCCACTTCCCTGCCTTACAGCCCACTGGATGATATCCAAAAAGCGGAAGTCCTGGAAACCATCAAGTCTTACCTCCTCACGCCAAGGGGGCTGAGAACACTCGCCCCTGGCAATGCTGCTTATAAAGGCTATTACCAAGGCAACCAATACCAGCGGGACAATGCTTATCACCAAGGAACGGCCTGGCCTTGGCTCCTTGGCCACTTTGTGGAAGGTTATCTAAAAATTCACGGCAAAGCCGGCAAAAGCATGATACAAAAGTTGATCAAAGGTTTTGACGACACCATGTCCCAGTATGGGATTGGCTCCATTGCGGAGATTTATGACGGGGATCCGCCCCACAGACCAAAAGGAGCTATTTCACAAGCATGGAGCGTCGGAGAACTCCTCCGGATCATGCATCTAGTTAATCACTATTAAACGTCACTTTTTATGAAGGTATTAATGTTTGGATGGGAATTTCCACCACATATTTCCGGTGGATTGGGCACAGCCTGTTATGGGCTACTGAAAGGAATGTCACATTTTGATCATGAAGTGATTTTCGTCGTCCCTAAGCTATATGGAGATGAAGATCCCTTAGCTGATTTTGTAAATGCAAGTGACGTAGAGATCGATTATAGAGAACAACGATTCAAACAGATTTGGAAAAACCTTACTTACTTGGAAGTAAGCTCCTTTTTAATACCTTATTTGGGACCGGAAGAATATGCACGCTTTACCGATAAAGCCCTGCATGACCGCACCGATGTGGACGAAAGCATTTTCGCCAACAAATTTTCGTTCACCGGAAAATACACCAAAGACCTGATCATGGAAGTGTCACGCTACGCCTTGGTGGCGGGGCAAATTGCCAAAAACAAAGAGCATGACATCATCCATGCGCACGATTGGCTGTCCTTTCCTGCCGGCATAGCTGCCAAAAAAATAAGCGGCAAACCACTGGTAGTACATGTCCACGCCACGGAATTTGACCGCTCCGGAGAGCACGTAAACCAGCGCGTATACGATATCGAGCGATCGGGAATGGAAATGGCCGATAAAATCATCGCGGTCAGCCACCTCACGAAGAAGACGATCATTTCTCGCTACGGTATTCCTGAGGAAAAGATCACCGTCATCCACAATGCCGTCCTGGACACCAGCATCATCACCAGCACGGCTACCAAAAAAGTACCGGAGAAAATAGTGACTTTTCTCGGCAGGATCACCTTCCAAAAAGGCCCTGAATACTTTATCGAAGCAGCAAACAAAGTCCTCAAAAAAGACGACAATGTACGTTTCGTAATGGCAGGATCTGGCGACCTGATGAACCGGATGATCGACCGTGTGGCAGAGCTGCGCATCGCCACAAAATTCCATTTCACGGGATTTCTCAGAGGAGGAGATGTGGATCAGATGTTTGCCATCAGTGACGTATATGTCATGCCTTCTGTATCGGAGCCGTTTGGCATCTCTCCATTGGAAGCCGTCCGATACAATACACCCGTCATCATCTCCAAACAATCCGGAGTGGCAGAAGTCCTTACCAACGCCCTCAAAATTGATTTTTGGGATATAGACGCCATGGCGGATGCCATATTTGCCCTGCTTCATTACGGGGGCATATCCACCATGTTCCGACAGTGCGGAAGCGAAGAGCTCAAAAAGATGAAATGGGAACATGTCGCTGAAAAAATCTTCGCCCTTTATGATAAAACTTTAACTGTAACACATTCATGAGAACCATTTGTTTTTATTTCCAGGTCCACCAGCCGTATCGGCTAAAACCTTATCGATTCTTTGATATTGGCGAAGACCATCATTATTGGGACGATTTTGCCAACAAAAGCATAATGCGGAAAGTAGCTGAAAAATGCTACTTGCCCATGAATGCCCTACTGCTCGAATTAATAGAAAAGTATCAAGGCCAGTTTAAGGTCAGCTTTTCCCTGTCGGGAGTATTTATGGATCAAATGGAAGAATATGCACCTGATGTCTTGGAGAGCTTCCAGAAACTCGTGGCCACCGGGCATGCAGAACTGCTAAATGAAACCTATGCCCATGCCCTTTCGGCACTGAAAAGCAAAGACGAATTTCATGACATGGTGCGTGCTCAGCAGGAAAAAGTCAAAAAGCTCTTTAACGGATATACTCCCAAAGTATTTCGAAATACCGAGTTGATCTACTCGGATATTATCGGGGAGATGGTAGCCGAACTGGGATATGAAGCCATCCTGACCGAAGGCGCCAAGCATATCTTGGGCTGGAAAAGTCCCAATTATGTGTATTGCAATGCCATCGAACCCAAATTAAAGGTGTTGCTGAAAAACTTCCGCCTCAGTGATGACATTGCTTTTCGCTTTGGGGAAAAGGCATGGGCCGACTGGCCGCTTACTACAGACAAGTTCGTCAACTGGATCAATCAAATCCCCCAGGAAGAAGAAGTCATCAATTTATTTATGGATTATGAAACCTTTGGGGAGCACCAGTGGGCTGAGAGTGGAATTTTTGAGTTTATGCGCCATCTACCCGATGCGGTGCTCAACCAATCCAACTTCACCTTTTCCACCCCTTCAGAGGTCGTAGCAGAAGCCACTCCTGTCGGCAAAATACACGTCCCCGTTCCCATTTCCTGGGCAGATGAAGAGCGTGACCTTACCGCTTGGCTGGGCAACGACCTTCAGGATGAAGCCTTTGATCGCCTTTATGAATTAGAACCTTTGGTCAGGCAATCTCAAGATCCGCAAATCCAAAAAGACTGGAAATACCTTCAGACCAGTGACCACTTCTATTATATGTGTACCAAATTCTTTTCTGATGGTGATATTCACGCCTATTTTAGTCCGTACGAAAGCCCTTACGAGGCATTTATCAACTTCATGAATGTCCTGAGCGACTTTATGCTGCGGCTGAAAAAAGAACAAAATGCCTCCCTTCCGAAAGCTTAGCGCGGTTTAAAAAATGTAAATAAAAAAATCCCCGGTATGACTACCGGGGATTTTTCATTTAATCCTATTCAGAATCCAAAGGCACTACACCTCCACTCCTTCCACATTCTTAAAGTAAACTTGCTTATCAGCATCCAAGTCCACCAGAACGGCTGCATCATTCTTGATGTATCCGCTGAGGATCTGTTTGGACAGTTCATTTAAGACCAAACGCTGCATGGTTCGTTTAAGGGGCCTCGCGCCAAACTGCGGATCGAAACCGACTTCTCCGAGGTAATCAAGCACTTCTTTGGTGGCATCGATTTCGATGCCTGAATCTGCCAAACGGTGCTGGATTTCTTTCCATTGGATATCCACAATTTTTCGGGTAATCTCCCTGCTCAGTGGCTCAAACATGATGGTCTCATCAATCCTGTTCAAGAACTCCGGACGAACAGACTGCTTCAACAGCTCAAACACTTCTTTTTTGGTATCCTCCATCACCTGCTCCTTGTTCCAATCCTCTATTGCTGCAAACCGCTCTTGGATCAGTTGCGAACCGATATTGGTCGTCAGGATGATGATGGTATTTTTGAAATTGGCCATCCGACCTTTATTGTCTGTCAACCTACCATCATCCAGCACTTGCAGCAAGATATTGAACACATCGGGATGGGCTTTTTCGATCTCATCCAAAAGAATAACCGAATAAGGCTTTCTCCTAACCGCCTCGGTCAGCTGCCCACCTTCATCATAGCCCACATAACCGGGAGGCGCTCCGACCAACCTGCTGACCGCATGCCTTTCCTGGTACTCGGACATGTCAATCCTCACCATGGCATTGTCATCATTGAAGAGGTATTCTGCCAGGGCCTTGGCCAGTTCTGTCTTACCCACACCAGTGGTCCCCATGAAAATAAAGGATCCAATCGGCCGTTTAGGATCTTGCAGTCCTGCCCGGCTTCTACGCACGGCATCGGAAAGCGCTGCAATGGCCTCTTGCTGACCGGCCACTCGTTTGCCTAGCTCATCCTCCAGGTGAAGGAGTTTTTCCCGCTCACTTTCGAGCATTCTGGACAAAGGAATCCCCGTCCACTTGGCCACCACGGCCGCCACATCTTCAGCATCCACTTCCTCCTTCAGCAAGGGCGAACCCTCCTGCATCTCTTGCAGCTGCTGCTTAAACGACTCTAGCTTTTGCTCACTTTCGCTGATTTTTCCATAACGGATCTCCGCTACCTTTCCAAAATCTCCTGCTCGTTCTGCTTGCTCTGCTTCCAGCTTAAACTTATCAATATTTTCCTTTTCACGCTGGATGCCCATAATTACAGCCTTTTCGCTTTCCCATTTGGCCTTCACGGCTTGGCGCTTCTCGGACAATTCTGCAAGTTCTTTGCTCAGCACGGCTTCCTTGTCTTTGTTTTTCTCTCGACGGATGGCTTCCCGTTCGATCTCCAATTGCATGATCCTCCTGTTCAGCTCGTCCAGCTCCTGCGGAAGGGAGTCAATTTCCATCCGCAACTTGGCCGCCGCCTCATCCATTAAGTCAATGGCCTTGTCAGGCAAGAATCGATCAGAAATATAACGTTGCGAAAGCTCTACTGCGGAAATTACCGCATCATCCTTGATCCTCACCCCATGGTGAAGCTCGTACTTATCCTTAATACCCCTTAAGATGGAAATGGCATCGGCAGCATCCGGTTCATCCACCATTACTGCTTGAAACCTTCGCTCCAGGGCCTTATCCTTTTCGACGTACTTTTGGTACTCCTTGAGGGTCGTCGCTCCAATGGCATGCAGCTCACCCCTGGCCAAGGCAGGCTTCAGCAAGTTAGCAGCATCCATGGCGCCTTCACCGCCGCCACCGGCTCCGATCAAGGTGTGGATCTCATCGATAAATAAGATAATCTCTCCATCCGAATCGGTCACCTCCTTGATCACTGCTTTTAACCTCTCTTCAAATTCACCCTTGTATTTGGCACCTGCCACCAGCAATCCCATGTCCAACGAGATCAAGGTTTTGGATTTAAGGTTTTCGGGAACATCTCCACTGACAATGCGTTGTGCCAGGCCTTCCACAATAGCCGTCTTACCCACACCCGGCTCACCAAGAAGAATAGGGTTGTTCTTGGTTCTTCTGGCCAAAATCTGTAACACCCTCCTGATCTCCTCATCACGGCCGATAACAGGGTCGATTTTGCCCTTTTTGGCCAATTCGTTTAGGTTTTTGGAGTATTTTTCCAAAGACCTATATTTAGCTTCTGCGTTTTGATCGGTCACTTTATTTCCTTGTCTTAGTTCTTTGATTGCTTCAATCAGCCCTTTCTCCGTCACCCCTTGGTCCTTGAGCAGTTGGGCAGATTTATCACTACCAGAAAGTATCCCCAGCAGCAAATGTTCGACCGCCACAAACTCATCTCCAAAGGTCTTCAAATAACTTTTAGCCTTGGTCAACGCCTGATTCCCGGCATTGGAAAGATAGGGTTGCTGCCCGCTGACCTTTGGAAAGGATTGGATGATTTCTTCCAATTTCTGGGAAACCAACTTCTTGTTGACACCCAGTTTTTTGAAAACAAAATCAACCACACTTTCATCCTCAGAAAGAATACCCTTTAGCACGTGAGCCGGCTCTATGGCCTGCTGCTGCTCGGCCATACAAAGCTCAGCGGCCTTTTGTATAGCCTCCTGCGATTTGATTGTAAATTGCTTAAAATCCATTTTATCTATTGCTTATTTTTTTCAAATTTTCCATGAGCATCTTGCTCTGTCCTACATTTATCAAATCCAGCACCAATCCAAAAAAAACCGATTTTTCGGAAAAAATGTCCGAATAAACTGAACAAATACACATTTTTAGGACTTTTTGACAGTAAAATTGCATCATCAAAGGATTACTGTCCGGTCATTTGTCACTCGCCAAATTTCCTTGCCGCCTCCATTCCGCAACACTCCCTTTTTTGGAATTAAAAAATAGAAGCCACTAAGTCACCAAGACACTAAGGTATTTGTTGAAAAAACTGTTGTTCCGACAGCTGCGCAGCGGAACTAGGGGCCAATAGTTTTTAACTCAACAGAACCCGCATGGCTTATTCCTTTGGAAGACAAATCGGCTCGCAGTGTTTATTTGTAAATCGAACTCAGGCTAATAAATGCCTTTGGCCTAGCTTGACACACAGGGCGAACGCATTTAAAAAAGTATCCCAGTTTGAATATATCTGCTGTTCCTATGGAATTTAACTTCATATGCTTTATTGGACTTTCCTACTTTTCCCCCCGAAAGCTTTCAGGGCAGGCTATTGATGAAAAAGTAGGAAAAAAATCTAGGCCAAGGAGCATTCTTCAAATTAAGTGGTTGGATTTGCGAGTACGAATTCGGTTGCCTTAATTTGATTTTGTGCCAGTTGCTATGGGCTAAAAACGAGTGGATCTCGCTTGTCCACTGCGCGAGCTAACTCATTTTCTTAAAGCCCCCATCAACTGTCCCAAAACCGAATGCTCCAAAGGCCGAATAATGGACTCAAAGCGAATACTTCCTTTCTCCGCGGCTAAATATTGCGTTACGGATACATATAAAATTCTTAAATTATTCTCCCCACTTGGGCAGATAGGTGCGGTGGATTATTCGTCCTTTAGACCAATTGATGCCCTTGCTCTTTCAGTATTTGACGGGACAGGCTGCTGCTATTCCTAATGTACAAACTGCGGCTAAGTACCAGCGGCACGATATATTTAGTAACCTGCGGATTCATCCGCAGGAGCTCAAGCTCTCCTCAACCTCCCGAAGGAGTGCCAGTGGCATGGATGATAGCTATGCCTACACGAAAATTGTTCCCCTTCAAAAAACTAAACATGTTTGCCCTGACTTGACACATCTCAACTGTTTTACAATCATATAAATTCCCTACCTTTGCATTATGAAAATGGGTGAGAAAAAGGACATTAGGAAATTAAGCTTGGAGGAACTCCAGGAATTCTTCCTTGCAGAAGGGGACAAAAAGTTTAGGGCCAATCAGGTGTACGATTGGCTGTGGAACAAGTCATTGAAAAACTTTGATGACATGACCAATATCTCCCTGTCCACCCGAGAAATGCTGAAAGCTAATTTCACCATCAACCACCTCAAAGTGGACCTCATGCAGCATTCTTCTGATGGCACCATTAAAAATGCCGTCAAACTCTACGATGACAAGATCGTGGAATCCGTGCTTATTCCCACTTCCAAGCGAATCACCGCCTGCGTGTCCTCTCAGGTAGGTTGCAGCCTTGACTGCAACTTCTGCGCCACCGCCCGACTAAAAAGGATGCGTAACCTTAATCCCGATGAAATTTACGACCAAGTGGTCGCCATCAAAGATGAAGCTGAAAAGTATTTTCAGCGCCCCCTGACCAATATCGTTTTCATGGGCATGGGTGAACCGCTGCTAAACTATGCCAATGTGATCAGTGCGATCGACAAGATCACCGCCCCCGAAGGACTGGGCATGGCAGCGAGAAGGATCACATTATCCACTGTGGGCATTCCCAAAATGATCAAAAAAATGGCAGACGATGAAGTAAAATTCAACTTGGCCATCTCGCTCCATTCTGCCATCAACAGCACCAGAAGCCGCCTGATGCCCATTAACGACAAAAGCCCTGTGGAAGAGTTGGCAGATTCCTTAAAATACTGGTACCACAAGACCCAACGCAAGGTTACGTATGAATATGTGATCTGGGACGGGATCAACGATGATGAAGAACACGCCCTTGCGCTGGCAAAATTCTGCAAACACATCCCCTCCAAAGTCAACATCATCCAGTACAACCCCATCGACGAAGGGGAATTTCGTCAAGCCTCTCAAGAAGCAGTGGACATGTATGTCCGGATCTTGGAGGGCAGGGGAATCGTGGCCAAAGTCAGAAAGTCAAGGGGACAGGACATCGACGCAGCATGCGGTCAACTGGCCAACAAAAATGAAGTCGCTGAAATATAATATTTTAAACACTTATTTGTTCAAAAGCACAACCATTTCTGAATTTTCGTCGTTTGTCAATGAAAAATAGTAGATAGGCTTTTCGACCATTTTTACGTTATAAGTGTTGTTTGGCCTTGTTTTTGGATGTCACAAACTAAACTTTTATACAACTATGAAAAAACTATTATTATTAGGACTGTTTGCCATGACAGTCACTTTCGCACAAGCCCAAAGTGAGGGCGACATCAGACTGCAAATTGGCGGTGATTATGGATTTGACACGGAGTTCTTTGGTCTCAACTTTGGAGGAGAATACCTTATTACCGATAAAATTTCAGCCGCTCCGAACTTTACGATTTACTTCCCAGAAGGAGGAAATGCCAGCACCTTGAACATTGATGCCCGGTACTATTTTACCAGAGACATTCTTCAGTGGTATGGCCTTGTCGGCTTTACAAACAATTGGTGGTCAGCAGAATTTATGGGAGTAAAGGCAAAAGAAAGCAGGGCCGGTGCCAATATTGGCGTGGGTGGAGTATTAAAATTCACCGACAACTTGGCCTTTAATCCGGAGTTAAAATATCAGGCCCAAAATGACGGACAAGCGGTATTCCGTTTTGGACTGGTTTATTTCTTGCCGTAAAATAAATCTGCTAAAATAAACTTTAAACGAGGCTGTCTCATAAATAAATAATCCGTCATCACGAACGGAGTGAAGTGATCTCGATGTGCTTTCATTGCACGTATGACGAGATTGCTTCTTCCGATATCCAT
>JGI2924J29684_1077900_pt1 | contig 24912 bp, 25 predicted proteins | sample BenlonsequencITS_FD_29684 | JGI IMG/M metagenome (IMG submission 29684)
GATGGATATCGGAAGAAGCAATCTCGTCATACGTGCAATGAAAGCACATCGAGATCACTTCACTCCGCTCGTGATGACGGACTATTTATTTATGAGACAGCCTCTAATTTCCTTTATGCTCCAATTAACGCATACTTGGACACGTCAGATTCGTGGACGGTAGTAAACTGGATTTTCTAAATGGGTTTGGGTTGGATTACTTTTGTGCCACAGCATGTGCGTAATGACGCCAGCCAAATGAAGGTAAAGGATCCCTTGTTGGGCTTTGAGCATGCTGTTTGCAAATCCGAGTAGTCTGATATCCCGATTTCAAACCTGGATAAACAACGGAAATTTGCTGAGTCAGGGCGCAGTGCTGCATAGTGCCTGGACAGCACCCGGCACCACATCGTTTGCCCTTTCCATAGCCCCTACTCACGTCTCCCTACTTGATACTCGCTACTTCCTTATTCTTGGTAAATTGTAAACAGCACCGTTTCTCCTACGGCCTTGAGGGTCCTGGTATCGATGATGTCCATATTGTCCGCATGCTTATGGTGGTAGCGCCCAAAGCCAAAATCAGGAGAATAATCGATGATGTCGATCATGGGGATCCTGGCCACCTCGTTGACCGGAATGTGGTCATCGGTGATGGGGTGGGAATTGCGCATTTGGAAAAAGTCGCTATGACCGATCGAATGCGCATAGTTCCAGACCTTGTTGACGATTCCTTTGGCATATTGCATGGACACCCCTTCTTTGTAAAAGCGCGCTCCCTTGGCGCCCACCATGTCCAGTAGGATCCCGTAATAAGCAGCATAGCCGCGTTCATGTGGTGTCTTGGCCCAGTGCTGCGAACCCAAGCACCACCATTTGGCATCATTGGCCCCGGCTTTGGCGGATTCGGGTTTGCCGTCATCTTCCCCGTCAAAGAGGATAAAGTCTATGCCGACGTCCGGCTGCTTGGAGGCGGAGGTAATCACTCGGGCAATCTCCAACAAAACGCCCACACCACTGGCACCGTCATTGGCACCATCGATGGGTTCTTCAATGCGCTCCGTGTCCTTATCGGCCACCCTTCGGGTATCCCAGTGGGCGCCCAATAGGATCCGCTTTTTGGCATGGGGATTATAGGAAGCAATGATATTGGTCAGTTCCAGCTGCTTGCCATCATAGGCTTCAGCAGTAAACTCCTGCGCTTGTACGGATAAGCCAAAGGAAGCAAACGTATCCTGCAGCCATTTGGAGGTGGCTTTATGTCCTTCCGTATTGGGTACACGAGGACCAAAATCCACTTGTTTTTGGATGTACTGATAGGCAGAGTCTGCATTAAAATCAGGAACCTCCGCTGCAGGGACCTCCACTACTGGCGCCTGTACGGTTTCCTTTTTGGCTTCTCCACATGCCCCGAGCAAAAGCCCAAAGGCCATTGCCCAGATTAAATTATTCTTCATAAGCCCAATCTACTTTTTCTTTCATGTCCTTGACCACGATGCCGATGGATTTCAGTGCGGCACGGATCTCATCGACCTTATCATAATCCTTGGCCAGCTTGGCCTCCTTGTACAGTTTCAGCAGCAGTTCCAGCAGGGCCTGTTGCTTGTCTGACTTTTCTTCTACCAAGCCTAAGATGTCCTCTACAAAAACGATGAAGGTCTGGATTAATTTTTCGAACACTGCTTTCCCCAAAGCCGCTGCTTGGAGCTGCCCCGTAAAGATGCTGTTGATTTTTTTCAGCAAATTGAACAGCTGGCCAATCGCCTGGGCGGTGTTAAAGTCATCGTTCATGGCGCGATAGGCATTCTCGATGCTTTTTTCCACCTGCTGTACTTGCTTTTCGTCCGTCGCCACTCCTTCTGCGTCCACATAGTGTAAATCTTTGGCGATGCGGAGGCCATTGATGATCTTTTTATAGCCCTTTTGGGCTGCTTTCAGGGCATCATTGGAGAAATCCAGCGTGGACCGGTAATGAGCCGTCAGGATAAAATAACGGATGGTCATTGGGCTGTAGGCCTGTTCGAGCAGGTCGTGTTTACCATTGAAAAGCTCCTGCAGGGTAATGAAATTCCCCAGGGACTTGCCCATCTTTTGACCATTGATGGTGATCATGTTATTGTGCATCCAGTACTTGGCCGGATCATGGCCATGGCCGGCATTACCTTGGGCAATCTCACACTCATGGTGCGGAAACATCAAGTCCATCCCACCACCGTGGATATCAAATTGGTCGCCGAGGTACTTGGAGCTCATGGCTGTACACTCCAGGTGCCACCCGGGGAAGCCCACGCCCCAAGGGGAATCCCACTTCATCAGGTGTTCGGGAGCCGCATTTTTCCATAGGGCAAAATCAATCGGATTGCGCTTTTCATCCTGCCCGTCCAGCTCACGGCTGCCGCTCATCAGTTCTTCCACCACCCTACCGGAGAGCTTCCCGTAGGGTTTTTCCTCGTTATATTTTACCACATCAAAATACACCGAGCCGTTTACCTCATAGGCAAAGCCAGCGTCCAGGATATCCTGTACGAGTTTGATCTGCTCGGGAATGTGGCCGGTCGCCCGGGGCTCAATATTGGGTTTGAAGGTGTTCAGCAAATCCATGTCCCGGTGATAGGTATCGGTGTAGTGCTGCGCCACTTCCATTGGCTCCAGCTGCTCTAATTTCGCCTTTTTGGCAATTTTGTCCTCGCCATCATCGGCATCCCCTTGCAGGTGCCCGACATCGGTAATGTTTCGGACATAACGTACCTTATATCCCTGATGCTTCAGGTACCTGTATACCGTATCAAACGTCACTGCCGGGCGGGCATGTCCCAAATGGGCATCTCCATAAACCGTGGGACCACACACATACATGCCGACAAAGGGCGGTTTAAAAGGTTCAAAAAGTTCTTTTTCACGACTCAGCGTGTTGTAAATCTTCAGTTCTTTGGAAATCATAAAACAAATTTAATTAAACCGATAGGAAATCTGCAGGTATTTGGGTTACAAAACTATTCTATAAAATTCAAATTCCATTTTATCAGGAAATAAAACTCCCGTACATCAAGAAAAATTCCATATTCCCTTCAAATATAAATTATCTTTTCAAAACACCTAACATGAACCGCATCCTACTTAGGGCAAACGCATTTAAAGAAATCATCCCCATTTTGGTTTCTAAGCCTGATGGTCTCTTCAACTTGGTTTTTTAATCCCTAACCACCCCCAGAAGCCAACGGCTGAAGGCCTTACTCACCTTAGCCCAAGGCAGCACTGGTAATTTTTATATAATTTTGTCATATTTTAACCTTACTTGATGTATGTTTTAAGGTTAAATTTCTACTGGATATATTTTTGGATCAAGTTAGGGGAACTGGCAGTCCGTTCAAGGAATACAGCCAAGGAGCGGTAAAGTACACAGTATGGTGCTAGAGCTATGTGATAGGGGATTGTCCTACATTAAGCGGTTGGGGTCCCTGAAGCATCCTGCGGCTAATACCGCAGGTTACCAAACATGCCGTGCCCATGGCACTTGGTGCACACAATCTTCCTGTCCACGTGAGGTAAAATGGTCAGCTTTTGCCGATTCGGTACTTATTCGCTTTGGCGAAGGGGAATTCAGATATGATCAGGATTCTGAAGAAGAATCTGCAGGCGGCGGTTTCATTGGCTATGAATGCGAATATGAGATCATCAACTGGTACCAAGTAAATCCTTACGGGGATGATTATTACCTCGATTCGGATGTGTATTTGGAATGCCGGTTTACGGAAGAGGCCCCAGTCCCCGAAGAATCTAGCCCTAACGGAGGAGGATATGTACTCCCCAGTAATGGCAATGGCCCCAACCCTCCACAGACCGATGAGGCCTGTTATGATCCGCATCCGACGATTCCGGGAATGGTGGTGCCGTGTGTTCCTTATAAAGATGACGACTATAAAATCATAAATAATCTTACTGGAAAGGCAGCTTGTGTATATGATAAACTTATGAAGTTAAAAGGAGGCTTTAAAAGTGCCATTCAAAAATTTGATGGGGAGTTTCCTGTTGCTCACCTGAGGCTAGACATCAATAATTCTTTGTCAAATGGCATTTATGGAATTACCGGTGCTCCAAATAATTATACCATACCTATTAGCATGAGTAACAATCAATTAGAGAAAATATCGGATTTGAGGGGAGCTATTGCGTTTGCTCATGAAGTAATCCATGCAGAAATATATCGGAAAATGCTCTCTGCTGCTGAAAGGGGCGATTTAGTAGTATCCAATATGTCCAAGGGAGAACAATTGGATTTTATTAATAATCTTAGAAACGATTTTCCTGGCCTATATGATTATTACTTAAAACGTTATAAACCTACTTGGGATCATAATATGATGGCAGCACATTACCGAAGTACACTGAGTGATATCGCAGAACAGTTTGACAATAAAAGATTTGGAAAGCAGATATACGATGACATTTCATGGGCGGGATTGCGAATATTGGGGGAAAACGTTACTTCCATTGCTTGGGACTCATTGGATAGTGACCACCAAGATAGGATTTTATTGAACCTCAAAAACCACTTTCACAATGGAACATCAAATTGTAAATAATAGCTTGATGAGAAAAATTTTATTAGTTCTTCTAATTCTTTTGAGTATAGGGAAAGGACTCACCAGTGTCAATGCCCAAACTAGCCAAGAATTCTATCAATTATATAAAGGAGGAGAAAAATTCCTAAAACCATCAGTTTATCTACGATTAAGTGATAGTACGGAAAGATTATCCCTAAGAGATAATGGAGATTTGCAATTTAATGTTGGGAAGGAAATTTTCATTTTCGTAAACCAAAATGAAAAGCCTGACACAGTTTGCTTAGAAGAATATGAAAAATTAAAATTTATTAACATCAAACAATTAAAGGACAAAGAATACGAAGAGTATAAGCGAGCTGTATCCAAAAGTCAAGTCCATACACCTCCTCCATTAACACACGGTAATCTTAATATCCATTTTGTGGAAGTCTTAGAGAGCAAAAAAGCTGTAATTTATAAAGTGAAGTGGCTGGATATCACACCATAAAACAATTTCAATGATATAAAAAACCACATACTGCTATTTTCGCTACTCCTTCAAGCTTTACCTAGGCATTCTTAAAAGTGATCCATGACACTGTTAGGAGGAAGTTTACATTGAAAATCTAAGAAAGAATGAATGCAAATAATCCAATTTTTGTAATAGGACGTTTCTGTAAATGCGACCAAATAGCCCTATGGATGATGATGGCTTTCTTGACCAATCCAAGTTTTTCGCAGGAAAACATTAAATACCTAGTCATAGAAAAGGATGAAGAGAATTTCTGCCTCTACCTGGACGGGGAAAAATTTAATGGGCAGGCCACATGTAGCGCTAAAACACTCTTTGTAAACTTTAAAAATAAGGAAGACACAAAACTTGATGGCATCACTATTAAGATTAATGCTTGTGAAAAGAGAGGGGACATTGAAAATTTACACGGTAAGGTTGTCGATATTGAATGGATTAAGCACAACGAACGCACCAAGACCAGTAACCGGATAGTCTTGAATAATTTTGAAGACCTTTGCTTTGTGCTAAAAAATGAAACGGGCTATTTATTGATTAAAGGTAGTAGAATCCATAGTGCTCATTAACCGAGCTTTCTTATGGACAGAACCAAAAGAAAATCTATCATTCACATGGCCTTTTTATGTCAATTAGAGAATGTAACAGACGACCTATGAAAAACTTATAGCACATAGTTGCTATCGGCCTAATGGTCTCATTGATTTGTTCTCCTATCATTCAGGCAGATGCCCAAGAAAAGAAAGATGCCTATTTTGTATTTGAGAGCAGCTCCTCAGAATATATCATTATGACGAGTAAAGGCAAATTCAGTATTGATGATTCATCAATAGACTTTGACCAATTATCCCTTTTGGATAAAAAAACCTATGTAGATTACCAATCAAGAGTCAAATCTAAAAAAAGCAAAGGAACCTATTTTTATGATCATGAAAGTGGAAAAGACAATATTCAGATGGAAGTGCCCAGTATGGAATTCATGATCAAAGGCTGTCAAATCGTATCATTACCTCCCGATAGCCTTAACCAACTAGCACTAAAAGATTACCAATGGATAAAAAGAAATGCATGGAAACAACAATCCCCAAATGAAATATCACCGTTCAGGAAATTGTTTTTCTTGTGCAAATTACCAAGCGATGAGTATTTGAAATTAGAGGTAACAATCTCCATAGCAGAGCACTAGCCAATAAAGAGAAGTGCTTCCATCCTAAAAGGACCCATTCCATATGGAAAAATAGAGAAGGTTTAATTTGGTTTATGGATAATCACTTTCTAACAAAAATCACACCATCACATCCCCCTCAAATTGATAAGGCAAGATGCCATTGCTTACGGGGTAAATTGCTTTATTCAGGGCATTTGAAAAATTTATTCTCAACATACCTACTTTTTTTCCGAAAAAAAATTCATTACATTTGTATCGTATTTAGTCGTTTATAAGAGGGGACACGTCGTCCCCTCTTTCATTATAGGTAAATGTAATATGAGTTTGAAACAGACCATCGAAGAGATCGTCACCAAGCATTTGCCCGATGATGCTCATTTTGTAGTAGATGTCATCCTAAATGAGAAAGGCCCCAAGCAGAAGATCAGTATCCTGATCGATGCGGATGAAGGGCTGAACATCGACACCTGTGCTACCGTCAGCCGGGCTGTCGGAGAAGAGCTGGAGGCCAAGGACATCATTGACAATGCCTATGTGCTGGAAGTTTCTTCTCCGGGGCTGGATCACCCTTTAACGGGAAAAAGGCAATATCAAAAGAACATTGGCCGAAATCTGAAGGTCACCATGGAAAGTGGTGATACTGCAGAGGGCAAGCTTACCGCGGTGGACCAATCGGAGGTCACTTTGCTGGTAAAACATAAAGAAAAAGGCAAGAAAGCGGTCGAAAAAGAAGAAAAGATTGCTTTTGAGCAAATAAAAAAATCAATTGTATTAGTCTCTTTTAAATAAAAAAAATGGATGCTAAAGTTCTTATAGATTCGTTTGCAGAATTTGCAAGATCTAAAAACGTGGATCGCCCTACGATGATCCGCATTCTGGAAGATGTGTTTAGAGCGATGATTCGTAAAAAATACGAAACAGACGAGAATTTTGATGTGATCATCAATGCCGACAAAGGAGACCTTGAAATCTGGCGGATCCGTGAGATCGTCGACGACAACTCCGAGGACATCTGGGACCACGATAAGATCAGCCATTCAGAAGCCAAAAAGATCGAACCTGACTTCGAAATCGGCGAAGAGACTTACGAAAGAATCGAACTGGAAGACTTTGGCCGAAGGGCCGTAATGATGGCCAGACAAACATTGATACAGAAAATCAAGGATTTGGAGAAAGATTTGCTGTTCCAGCAGTATGAAGAGCTGGTAGGAGAAATCATCACAGCAGAGGTCTACCAGATCCTGGGCCGTGAGATGCTGCTAATGGACGGAGAAGGCAATGAGCTGATCCTGCCCAAAGGCGAGCAAATCCCCAAAGACCGGTTCCGAAAAGGAGACACCATCCGTTCCATCGTCCATAAGGTGGAAATGGTCAATGGCAATCCAAGGATCATCCTTTCCCGAACTTCTCCGATTTTCTTGGAAAGGCTGTTTGAGAACGAAGTACCGGAAGTATACGATGGTCTGATCACGATCAAGAAAATCGTCCGTGAACCTGGCGAAAGGGCCAAAGTGGCCGTAGAATCCTATGATGACCGCATTGACCCGGTGGGGGCTTGTGTGGGCATGAAAGGCAGCCGGATCCACGCAGTGGTACGTGAGCTCCAAAACGAGAACATCGATGTGATCAATTACACGGACAATTTGGAACTATACGTATCCAGGGCACTTAGCCCAGCCAAAGTAAGTTCTATCCAGGCCAATGAAGAAGAAAAGCGACTTTCTGTCTTTTTAAAGCCTGATCAAGTATCTTTGGCCATAGGAAAGGGAGGATACAATATCCGACTGGCCAGTAGGCTAGTGGGATATGAAATCGACGTCTTCCGTGAACTTTCTGATTATGAAGAGGAAGAAGATGTTGATTTGTCTGAATTTTCCGATGAAATTGAGGGTTGGATAATTGAGGAGTTGAAAAAAACGGGTCTGGACACCGCCAAGAGTGTTTTGGCACTTTCCAAAGAGGACCTGACCCGAAGAACAGAACTTGAAGAAGAAACGATAGAAGAAATCTTCAGAATTTTAAAACAAGAATTTGAACAGTAAATTACATGCCTGAGCGCAATTTTCGTCGACGGCAGTATATATTTACATCAAAAAAATAAGCAAGAGGTTTTAGCGTATGTCAGAAGAAAAAATGATGCGATTAGGCCAGGTAGCCAGAAAGCTCAACGTGGGGATTTCCACGATAGTTGAGTCCATGGCTAAGAAAGGCTTTGATGTAGAGAGCAACCCAAATTCCAAGATCAGCCAAGAGCAATTCAGCATGCTGGCCAAGGAATTCAAGTCCTCTGCTCAGGACAAGGAGGAAGCATCCCACCTGTCCATCGGTAAACGGCACAATGAGACGTTTACCATCAAAGCCGAATCTGAGTCTGTGCCTGAAGAAGCAAAAAAAGAAGAGCCGGCCCAGCCCGCTCCCAAACAAGAAGAAGCGCCCAAAAAAGCGCCTGAAAAAGAGGACAAAGTCACCTCTGAAGCGGAAAAGCTTCCAGGCATAAAAGTATTGGGCAAAATCGACCTGTCCGACAAAAAACAGGACAAAAAAGAAGCCCCTCAAAAAGAGGAGCCAAAGCAAAAAGAAGCTGCTCCGAAGCAAGAGGAGAAAAAGCCTGTTCAGGAAGAAGCGCCCAAAGCAGCAAAGCCTGCCGAGAAAGCGCCTGAAAAGGCTGTTGAAAAACCTAAAGATGAATCACCTAAGGCTGAGAAGTCTGAGCAAAAAGAAAACGCTAAACCTTCGACACCTGAAGCTGGGAAGCCACAGGAATCAAACGACGCATCTAAAGGCCAAAAGCAACAACCTGCTGAAAAACCAGCTACGCCTCCTTCTGACGACAAAAAGCCTCAAGCTAAACCTGCTTCATCTGATTCAAAAGAAGCCAAAGAAACCCCTCCACAAGGGGAAAAAGATGCTTCAGGAAATGTGATTTCTGCCAAAGCGGATGCCTTGAAAGGGCTGACGGTACTTGGTAAGATCGAACTGCCCAAAGACAGGCCCAAGAAAAAGGCCAAGCCTGTGGCTTCTTCTGATGAACGAAATAAAGACAAAAAGAAACGTCCTCGCAAGCGCATCGACAAGCCTGGAACGGGCGGTCCCCAAGGTGGTAACCGAGGGGGTGGTCCTCAAGGTGGAAGAGGCGATAACCGTAATCAAGGCGGGCGCAAAAGACCGGGCGGTAATAATAAAGGTGGAGGAAAAGGCGGAAACCGCTTCCAAAAAGCGGAGCCTACCCAAAAGGAAATCCAAGACCAAATCAAGCAAACCCTGGCCCGTCTTCAAGGCGGAGGCAAATCCGGCGGTGGCAAGAAAACCAGAAGAGACAAGCAACGCGAAAGAGCCAAAGACCAACAGTCTGAAGGAATCGAGGAAAGCAAAGTACTGAAGGTAACCGAATTTATTTCGGCAAATGACCTGGCTTCCTTACTGGATGTTTCCGTGAATGAAATCATCTCGGTATGTATGTCACTGGGCATGTTTGTTTCCATTAACCAGCGACTGGACGCGGAAGCCATTACCATCATTGCAGACGAATTTGGCTACGAGGTAGAGTTTACCAAAGCGGACGAAGAGGAAGAGGTAGAAGAAGTAGAAGACAGCCCAGAAGACTTGGGTGACAGAGCGCCTATCGTCACCATCATGGGTCACGTCGATCACGGTAAAACATCCTTGCTTGACTATATCAGAAGCTCTAAGGTAACCAGCGGTGAAGCCGGTGGTATTACGCAGCACATCGGTGCCTATGATGTAAGAACCGACAATGGCGATAAGATTGCCTTTTTGGATACGCCAGGTCACGAAGCCTTTACGGCCATGCGTGCCCGTGGTGCCAAGATCACCGATGTGGCGATTATCGTCATCGCGGCTGATGACAGCATCATGCCACAAACCAAAGAGGCCATTAACCACGCACAAGTGGCGGGTGTGCCGATGATCTTTGCGATCAATAAAATTGACAAGCCAAACGCCAATCCAAATAAAATCAAGGAAGAGCTGGCCAATATGAACCTGCTAGTGGAAGATTGGGGTGGCAAATACCAATCCCAAGAAATCTCCGCCAAAACAGGACAAGGTGTCGATGAACTCCTTGAAAAAGTATTGCTAGAGGCTGAAATCCTCGAACTTAAGGCTAATCCTGACCGAAAAGCCATGGGTACAGTGGTAGAAGCATCCTTGGACAAAGGACGTGGTTACGTATCCACGGTCATGATCCAAAATGGAACGCTTAAAATAGGAGACATCATGCTCGCCGGTCAGCATTACGGCCGTGTCAAGGCGATGTTTGACCACTTGGGCCAGAAAGTCCAAGAAGCAGAACCGTCTACCCCTGTACAGGTACTGGGACTCAGCGGTGCTCCTCAAGCGGGCGATATCCTTAAAGTTTACGACACTGAGCGGGAAGCTAGGGAAATCGCCAACTCCAGAGAGCAAATCAACCGTGAGCAAAGCATGCGGACCAAGAAACACATCACCTTGGATGAAATCGGCAGACGTCTTGCAATCGGAAGCTTTAAGGAACTGAACATCATCATCAAAGGTGATGTGGACGGCTCCGTGGAAGCCCTATCTGATTCCTTGCTGAAACTCTCCAAAGATGAGGTAAGTGTAAACATTATCCACAAAGGTGTTGGACAGATTTCCGAATCAGATGTGCTCTTGGCCTCTGCATCGGATGCCATTATCCTTGGTTTCCAAGTGCGACCTTCTTCCAGTGCGAAGCGACTGGCAGAGCAGGAGGAAATCGAGATCAGGCATTACTCCATCATCTATGATGCCATCAACCAAATCAAAGATGCCATCGAAGGAATGCTTGAGCCGGAGTTTGAAGAAGTGATCACCGGAAACATCCAGGTAAGGGAAGTCTTCAAAATCTCCAAGGTCGGCACGGTAGCCGGATCTTATGTAACGGATGGTTATGTGACCAGAAAGAACAAAATCAGGGTGATCAGAGACGGTATCGTGATTCACGATGGCGAAATCGATCAACTTAAACGTTTCAAAGACGATGTGTCAGAGGTAAAAGCAGGTTACGAATGTGGTATCTCTATCAAGGGCTACAACGACATCAAACTTGAAGATACCATCGAAGGATACGAAATGCGTGAAGTGAAACGTAAAAAATAATTCAACTTAAGCACACACTTTAAGTCAAAGGACAGTTATCATAACTGTCCTTTTCACTTTTAGGCTGTGTCCGATTGTAACGGAAAAGTTGGGGACGTGCAGTTTGCTAAATGGTAAAACCACAAATAAATAAAAATGCCACAACGTCCCAAAGGCACCAAGCGGATCCCGTAACCTGGCCTTAAAGGTTACGGATGAGGGATATCGTTCAGAAAATCCTCCCAGCGGTGGATACTGGCCCGGCTATTTCTGGCTTTTTGGTCCGACAGGGTATCTTATACAGCCAAATGGTCGTACAAAGTGTACATAAGAAAACATTTAAACAAATGCTGATTGCACTGGTTTTACTATTAAAGACGTTCTGCTATGCTTCGCTAGTAAGCATTGTCGTGGGCTTCGTCCGGCCAGTTTTTGTGCTTTGGTTTATGGACAAATGTAACCGTTTGCGTGTTTTAACGTTTTATGGAACATTAGCCCTCGTGTTTTTTGTTTCATATGAACTAGTTGGTCACCTACTACTCTAAAATTGAATTATGAAAAATAATCACATCAGCGCAAGCTATCATGATAGCTTGGAAGCTTGGTCATTCGCCGATACAGCATGTGACATCGTTTACCGTAAAGATGGAAAAGAACTCACCGTTCACTCCAAAATCGTCGGAGTACTCAATGTAAAGGATGGTGAGTATTTATTTGGAGAGAATGGCTTGGCCATCCCCATGGACAAGTTGGTGTCCATCAACGGTGTTCCGTTCAAAAAGCAATAACAAATTACCCCATAAATCTGGATCAATTGCGCCTACAGTGATATGCCTTCGGGCTACCATCAGAAACCGTACACATGATAAGGTAATCCTCGCCCCCATCTCGAAGGCGAAATTTCTTTTTGAGAGCATCAGGCTTCATGGGATGATTTCTGGAGATGACATTCACCTTCCCAGTAGGAAATTGCTTCTTTATCGTCTTTTTGTCCACCCTCACCTCTTCAATAATTTCGAAAACCCGTCCTTGAAAGTGCTTTTGGGCGGGATTCTTTGACGAGGTGTACAGATGGGTATGGGGATGAAGCTTTTGGAGCCCATAGTGCTTTCCAAAAGCCTTAAAAGCCCCTGCCTTTAAAATGGCCGCTGAGGGCAGGATCAAATACTTTTCCGGTAGACCAAAGGCAGCCACAGCCCCCGCTTCTTCATCAAAATCAAAGCAAAAAGGCACCGGAGAAGGAAGGCTCCATGCAAAGACTTGCATTTTTCCTTTGCCCTCCTCTTTCCATACCAACAACAATTCCTTTACTTCATTTTTAACGGCAACCACATGAACCTCATTGAGCTCCGGCAATTCTCGCATGGCCTCCTTAATATCCAACATCGGTGAGGCTTTGATCAGGATATGGCGGGATTTCATGGCCAAAACATCCCAATGGCTGACCACATTCGGTTCGCAGTCTGCCAATTGGTACAACTTCTGATTTCCCCCACCTCTTCTCGCTGGATCTAGATACATCCAGTCCACCTTATCTTCAAGCGTATTTAAAAATGTAATTGCATCTGCACAATGGACGCGATATTTGCTCCCTGCATTGGGAAGCACCGAAAAGTTATGCTTAGCAATGGCTGAGAGCTTCTCTTGACGCTCCACATAGACGACTTCCTCAAAATGCTGCCCGAGGTAATAGGCATCTACACCAAAACCGCCCGTAAGGTCCACCAAGGATTTCCCTGAAGCGATTTGCTGTTTAAAGGCAGCCGTTTGGGCGGAAGAACATTGCTCCAGGGATACCGCAGGTGGAAAAATCACCGCATCATTGGCGGCCCACTCCGGCAGTTTACGTTGTCCTTTTTGCCTGGCGGCGATCTGTGCCACGGCCTCTTTAAGGTCAAACTTCTCGGATGAGCGATGCTTTAAAAGCAATTGTGCAGGATCTTCTTGAAGATGATCCTGCACAAATTGAAATAATTCCGGTGTATATATGGTGGAAAGCTCCACGCTTACACAAGGCTGTGTTCTACCAAATATTCGGCAATCTGAACCGCATTGGTAGCGGCACCTTTCCGCAAATTATCGGCTACAATCCACATATTTAGCGTATTTGGCTGAGATTCATCACGTCGCAATCTCCCCACAAATACCTCGTCTTTTTTATGGGCATTCATCGGCATTGGATACACGTTATTCGCCACATCGTCTTCCACGACTACTCCAGGGGTAGCGGCCAACAGCTCCTTCACTTCTTCCAAATCAAAATCCTCCTTAAACTCTACATTTACGGATTCTGAGTGGCCTCCCATCACCGGGATCCTTACGGTCGTGGCCGTCACTTGGATAGATGGATCTTCAAATATCTTTTTCGTCTCATTGATCATTTTCATCTCTTCCTTGGTGTAGCCGTTATCTTGGAATACATCGATATGGGGCAGCACATTAAGGTCGATTTTATGCGGATAGGCCTTTTCACCTTCTTTTCCCGCACGCTCATCCTGTAGCTGGTTTACAGCTTTCAGACCACTTCCAGTGACAGATTGGTACGTAGATACCACCACCCGTTTGATGCCATAGCGATCACGGAGTTTGGTCAGGGCCAAGACCATCTGAATGGTAGAGCAATTTGGATTGGCGATGATCCTGTCGTCAATTTTCAGTGACTTAGCGTTGATCTCAGGAACCACCAGTTTCTTGGTAGGATCCATTCTCCAAGCAGAAGAATTATCTACCACGATAGTGCCCGCCTCTGCAAATTTTGGTGCCCATTCCTTGGACGTGTCTCCTCCTGCAGAGAAAATGGCAATGTCTGGCTTTTCGGAAACCGCTTGGGCCAAACCTATCACTGTGTATTCCTTATCCTTGAAGGCAATCTTCTTCCCTGCGGACCTTTCACTGGCCACTAACAGCAGTTCATCAAAAGGAAAATTGTGCTCAGCAAGCACCTCAAGAATTTCGGAGCCCACAAGACCTGTGGCTCCCACAACAGCTAATTTCATTGTTGAAAACTTTCTATTTGTTGAAATTTATATTACTTTTTCTGTACACCAACGATCACTTACTGTAAACAAGGTCAATTTTAAATGCGATATCTGTTTTTTCGCATACTTTCTGTCAAAAACACCATTTCAGTAAATTTCATTTTTGATCACTACCCAGGGAGACCAATGAATCTTACGCTTTTTTAATGCGTAACCGTAAACCTCAAACGTTATGAAAATTTCATATTGCTTTTGGCAAGGGTTGTGGTGCTTTGCCATGTTTTTCACCTTGACTTCACAAACAAATGCCACTGTGTACACCGTTCCGAAAACACCGGGGAATCATACGTTAAAGTCCCCGTTTATTTTTGGTGCCGCAAGTTACGGAAAATCATTTATTAACGAAGTAGAAAATCCCAAAATATACCGCATTCACTCCACAATAAGCCCCAAACGACTGCACTTCCCGAATATCAATGAAGCGAAATCCTCAAATGGCCACATAAACCGCCGATCCCGCCTGTCTCGTCAAAGGTTAGCGCTGCCATTCGAAAGAAAATGGCCACCAACCATAACCCAAAATCCGCACCGAACAAATAACGACTCCATTGCCTTCAAATCACTCGTCATCAACGAGGTCATGGCGGCCCCAAAAAAAGACAACCCCTTGCCGTATGCCGAATATGTGGAAATTTTCAATGCATCGGATAAGCCAATTGAATTGGAGGGTTTCTACCTGAAAGACGCCAAAAAAACGGCAAGGTTACCTGCCTATGAAATTTCCCCAGAGGAATACCTGATCCTGGTGGATGAAGATGATGCAAAAGACTTTGAGTCATTTGGAAAGGTACTTCCATTATCCAGCTGGCCCGGCTACACCAACAGCCAAGGGGAAGTCTATCTCTGTGACGACCGTAAAACGATCATCGACAGCTTGGCCTACAGCACTAAAAGCTATGGCAGCTCCAGTAAAGCCAAAAGCGGATACAGCTTAGAAGTGTCCAATCCGTTTCTGGCCTGTGACCAATCGCTGCTCCTTCAAGCATCTGAGGATCCCCAAAAAGGAACCCCTGGAAAAGCGAACTCGGTTTTTGACACCACACCGGACATGAGGGGACCAAAGCTGGTCAATGCGACCGTCCAAGATAGTCTCAGCATTTTGGTGGAATTTGACGAAGCCCTTTCTTCATCAGCACTAGCGGCAGATTGGGCCATCAACGGTGGATTGCGTATCGTCCAGCGTCGTTTCTTTCCTGGCTCCACCAATGCTGTACTGCTCAGCCTTGACAGGCAATTGCAAGAAAAAACCGCCTATGAAGTCACCGTCAAGAACCTGTATGATTGTGCTGGCAATGGCGTAGATCCTGCCGCCAACACCATCACTTTCCAGCTCCCTTCAGCAGCATCCAAAGGAGAAATCATCTTGAACGAACTGCTGTCCAACCCTCGCAGTGGCACGCCAAAGTTTGTGGAAATATACAACCATAGCAGTAAGTATATTGACCTTATGGGCTGGAAATTGGCCAATATTGATGACGGCATCATTGACAACCGAAGGACCATTTCCGATGTGGCGAAGATCATTGCGCCGTTTGACTATTTGGTCATTACCACCGATATCGCTGAACTAAGCCAGCAATACCCCAAAGGAATCCAAGAGAAATGGGTGGAGCTGAGTTCACTGCCCAGCTACCCGATCAAAGGCGGCAGTGTCATCCTTTTAGATCCAGATGAGCAATGGGTGGAACGGCTGGATTACACCGAAAAAATGCAGCATCCGCTGATCCAAAACCCAAAAGGCATCTCGCTGGAGCGGTTTTCTCCTGAGCGGGAAGGCAATAACCCTGATAATTGGCATTCAGCTGCTGCAGCTGCAGGATACGCGACGCCGGGATTTAAAAACTCCCAGCAGTTCTCACTGGAAACCACCCCTGCCAGCATCAATATTCAGCCTAAGGTTTTTATCCCTGCAGCCGCAGGAGAGCAACCTTTCACCACGATTTCGTACCAACTACCTGATGCTGGATATTTGGGAACGCTCAGGATATTCGCTACCGACGGAAGGCTGGTCACGGCCATTTGTCAAAATGAGCTTTGGGGCACGAAAGGGTTTTACACATGGAACGGCACCAATGAAAAAAACCGTAAAGTACGGCCCGGTTATTATATTTTACTGGCAGAGCTCGTCCATCCCGATGGGCAAATCAAGCAAATTAAAAAGACCATTGTAGTAGGCAGTAAATTAAAATAATTTGTATATTCCTATCACAATCAACCCCTTACTCCATATGGAAAATGACTTCATCAACACCACGCTGAAGACCTATTTGGGCAAAAGGAAAAACATCAGGGTCATCCAGCGGTACCTGCGGATAAAATATCACGTGCACATCGAAGAGGCCATTCTTCGAAAAAGGGCATCCCAGCTAAACATTCGCCAGGATACCAAATTTGCCTAAAGGCCTTCGTCCTCATCATCATAGATAAACGTGTTGGGGTTTCCCTTCTCCTTGATGTAGCCGCGGTACATTCCGGCGGAGTTAAAGGGCATCGCGATGTTCCCCTTGCTATCAATGGCAATGACCCCTCCACTGCCTTCCATCTCCACCAATTGCTTCATCACCACCTCATCAGCAGCTGCTGCCAGTGACTTATCCGTATAGCGCATGATGGAAGCTATTTCATGGGCGACCACATCTCTGATGAAAAACTCCCCATGTCCGGTAGCGGAAACGGCGCAAGTGGCATTATCAGCATAGGTTCCTGCACCGATCACCGGTACATCACCGACCCTTCCGTAGCGCTTGTTGGTCATTCCTCCAGTGGAAGTGGCCGCGGCTATGTTGCCGTCCTGATCCACGGCTACGGCCCCTACTGTACCGTATTTTCTGTCATTAAAATAGGGATCTTCCAATTCCATCTCCCTGAGGGAAGAATGGTCCAGCTGGGTCTTTTCGGCATCGATGATCCGCATCAATTGCTTGTACCTGCGCTCGTCTCTAAAGTATTCTGGATCCACGATTTCCAATTGCTGTTCGGCGGCAAATTGCTCTGCCCCTTTGCCCACCATAAAAACGTGGGGACTGTTTACCATTACTTCATAAGCGGCTGTAATGGGGTTTTTAACCGTAGTGATGCCAGCCACAGCCCCTGCATTGCGGGTCTTTCCGTCCATGATGGCAGCGTCCATTTCGTTTTTGCCATCATGGGTAAACACGGCACCTTTCCCTGCATTGAAGAGCGGTGAATCCTCCATGACCTTGATGGCCGCCATCACCGCTTTTAAGGCAGGTTCTCCAGCCTCCAATTGTGCATAGCCTGCTTCAAGTGCCTCATTTAGCTTTTGCCGATAGGCCTTTTCCCTTTCTTCCGACATATTTTCTCGCTTGATGGTACCTGCACCACCATGAATTACCAGCGCAATCGGCTGCTCATCTGCAACATCCGTTGATGGAGTGGTTTTTTCACCAGTCTTTTTCTCCGAACATGCAGACCATAACAAAAGAATAATCCCTAATAAAACATTAACTTTTAATCTTCTCATAAAATTTTATTAAACCATTTGGATACAATTAACCGTATTAAGATAGTAAAGATAGCAGTATATCCCTATCAAGCATTTGCGCTTGTATGAAATATGCTAGTGGATTTTTGATTTTAAAAAGTGCACCTTATTTTAGGGGACTTTTTGAAATCCAAAAAGGTTATTTAGCTATCATCACTTAACGCCTGAGAACTATGAGTCAAGAAGAGAAAACATCATATTCCAGAGAAGAACTGAAAGAGTTTGAGGAATTGATCAACAACAAACTTGCTGTGGCAAGAGAAGAGCTAAACTCGTTGAAAGAAACGCTTAGCAAGAAGAACGACAGTGGAACCGATTTTACGGCCTCCACCTCCAAATTGCTGGAAGATGGTGCTGATACGCTAGAAAGGGAAAGCCTCAGTCAGCTTGCTGCCCGTCAGCAGAAGTTTATCATTAACTTGGAAAAAGCCTTGATCCGAATTAAAAACGGGACCTATGGTGTCTGTGTGGACACTGGTAAACTCATCGCCAAGGAAAGATTAAAGGCAGTACCCCACACGATGCACTCTATCGAGGCCAAATTATCCAAAAAATAACCGTTAGCATCAATAGACATCCGTGGAATTTCTACACAGACATATTGAAGCTTTAATATTCTGTTCACCATCTCCGCTGGGCGTGGACGAAATCCGTAAATGCCTTTCGGAGATGTTTGAATCAGACGTCCCCAAAGAACATGTTGAGGAAGCTATCGGCGAGCTGCAGGAAAAATACCTGCAGGATGATTTTTCTTTTGCCTTGGAGCACCTGGGAAATGGCTATCAATTCCTGACCAAACCCGCCTATCAAACCAGCATTTCGATCCTTTTAAAACAGCAATCCACCAAAAGGCTGTCCACTGCTCAAATGGAAACCCTTTCCATCATTGCCTACAAACAACCTGTCACCAAAACGGAAATTGAGCAAATCCGGGGGGTCAACTGTGATTATTCGGTCCAAAAGCTCCTGGAGAAAGAACTGGTGACCATCAAGGGCAAATCCGACAGCATCGGAAGACCGCTTCTTTATGGCACAAGTGACAAGTTCATGGAGTATTTTGGCATCAACAGCATCAAAGACCTCCCCCAACCAAAGGATTTCAGCCAAGACGAAAACCAAATCGGAAAGGAACAGGAATAAGAAATCCAGCGTTATACTAACGACCTAAAGAGAAAATCCGGGGCACTTCCAAGGCTTCATCTGCCATTGGGCAGGAAGGATGTCGGGTGAAATATTTCGTTACTTCATCAATAATCCATTAATAAGTCCTTATCTTTGCAGCCCGTTTAACATGAGACGCAATTCGCTCATATTAAAGGATTTATAAACACTTATACAGCAGAGATGCTGCAACACTATGAAAAAGCACAATAGGAACAATCGCGACGGTAAGCGCCAAACAGGAGGATCCTCTTCCCGTCCCCAAAAGTCTTCAAACTTCCGTTCTCAAGGCAAACCGAGAAGGACTGATAATAGATTTGGAAATGCCGACAATGACAGGGGGAAAAATACCAATCCTGATTTTTCACCTTTAAAGAAATACCGAAAAGAAACGTCTTCCCCTCAACAAAACGACAAGGAAAACGATACATCATACAAGACCGTTTACAAGGGCCGGGGCAAAGATCAAAAGCCTGTCTTTGGAAACGAAAGGGTCAGCGATCCCAACACTCGCTTCAAGAGCGGCAAATTCAAACAAAACCGTTTTATCAAAAACAACCGTTTTGAACAAGAAGAAAAGCCAGAGTATAATCTGAAAAAGGTCAAGCCGCAGCTTGCCAAGCCCACTAGTAGCGAGATCAGACTAAACAAATACATCGCCAATGCTGGCATCTGTTCTCGAAGAGACGCTGACAAGCTAATCGAAAAGGGTGAAGTCAAAGTAAATGGTGAAGTCATCACGGAACTTGGCTACAGAGTACTCCTCACGGATAAGGTCGTCTATAAAGGAAAACTTATCAATCCCGAAAAGCCGGTTTATGTTCTCCTAAACAAACCCAAGGATTTCATCACCACCACCGACGACCCGATGAACCGTAAAACGGTCATGCACTTGGTTTCTTCGGCATGTGAGGAAAGAATCTTTCCTGTGGGAAGGCTCGACAGGAACACCACTGGGCTCTTGTTGTTCACCAATGATGGCGAATTGGCGGCGAAACTTTCCCATCCAGCGGAAAAAGTAAGGAAGATCTACCAAGTAACACTGGACAGTCCCATTACCAAAACCCATTTTGAGGAAATCGCCGAAGGCCTTACCTTGGAAGACGGCCTGGTCAATGTGGACGATATTCAAATCCTCTCGAAGGACCGAACCATTTTAGGACTGGAGATTCATGTCGGCAAAAACAGGATCGTCAGAAGGATTTTCGCTCATTTAGGCTATGAAGTTGTCGCATTGGACAGGGTGACCTATGCCGGCCTAACCAAAAAAGACCTTTCCAGGGGAAAATGGAGGTTCCTGACCGAAAAAGAGGTCATCAACCTGAAATTCATGAAAAAATAACGCCGCCAAGCTTCAATCTTTATAGGAAACTGTATCAATAGAGGAGACCCTTGATTTGGTACAGTTTTTTTATGTCTTGGCATGAAGGATAAGAAACTTGCATTCAGTTTAAACCCTGTTTTACAAAATGCTGCTATCCACATTTTGGTCAGCTTTCCTCTCCTAAATTACCATCACATTTTACTGTCATTTCATGACATCAATAATTTCTTCCCATATCCATCTCTGCAAGCCCCTATTTTTGAAAAACATTTTTCATTCAATAAACGTCATTAATCTATCATCAACATCTATAATATAATTTTTGTAATAAAAAACATGGTTTTTACCGTCTATAGATAAAATAATATTACTTATTACCTTCACATCAGAACATTTAGCAATGTTCATTATTTATAGATGGGGAAGCCGAAAACCATTTTTTAGAGTAGGCAAAATCTTTTAACCATAAAAAACCATGGATCTTATCACAAACTTACTTGATGTTGTTCTTGGTCTATTGTCTAGCCTTTTGGGCGGACTTTAATCAAGAGCATTACACTGGACTTGACTGAAGCAATTCAGCCAAAGGACACCGTAAAACAAGGCTGCCTTCATTTCGGAGACAGCCTTATTTTTTTTAGGAAAGTTTTTGTTAACTTAAAGAACACTAACATCCGCACATATGAGAGCCATCTGGAACGACCAAGTGATTGCCGACTCTGACATGACGATTATGATCGAAAACAATCACTATTTCCCCCCTGCCTCCATCAAAAAAGCATTCTTAACACCCTCAGAAACCACCTCATCCTGCCCTTGGAAAGGAGAAGCAAGTTACTTTGACATCTGTGTCAATGGAGAAATTAACAAAGACGCTGCTTGGCACTATTACCAACCCAAAGAAGCTGCCGTAAAAATCAAGGGGTATTTTGCCTTTTGGAAAGGCGTTAAGATCATGAGATAAACCACATGGAAAACTATGACGCTATCGTTTTGGGAGCAGGCCAATCAGGAATGCCCTTAGCAAAGAAAATCAGCAAATTGGGCCTGTCGGTCGCATTGATTGAGAAAAGGGTCATTGGCGGCACCTGCATCAATGACGGATGTTCCCCCACCAAGACCATGGTCAGCTCGGCACGTGTCGCGCACATCGTCTCCAGAGCTGCCGATTTCGGGACCATCCTTCCCCACTACCGCATTGATCAACGTATCGTCAAAAAAAGGAAAGATCATATCGTAGAATTGTTCAGGGGTGGGGCTGAAAAAAGCCTTCGTAAAAATGAAAGCATCGACATCCTTATGGGATCGGCGGCATTTAAGGACAGCCGCACCATCCAAATCACCTCGGACACCGGGGAGATTTCTTTCATAAGCGGTACTAAAATATTTATCAACACTGGATCTGAACCCCGAATCCCTGAAATCGAAGGACTTGCCGACACTCCATATCTTACCAGCACCACGATCATGGAGCTGGAAGAGACGCCCGAACATCTCTTGATCATGGGAGGGGGCTATATCGGACTGGAATTTGCCCAGATGTTCAGCAGGTTTGGCAGCAAAGTCACCATCATCGACCGAGCAGAAAGACTCGTCCACAAAGAAGACGAAGATGTCTGTAAAGAAATCTCTCAAATCTTTTCGGAAGAGGGAATTGACACCCTTTTCAATGCGGAAGTCAGAAAAGTCTCCTATCAAGACGGGTTTAAGCTGACCACCGAGACGCCAAAAGGACTGTTGGACATAAAAGGGTCTCACTTGCTGGTGGCCACAGGAAGAATCCCCTCCTCTGCCCATTTAGGCTTGGAGAACACCCGGGTGAAATTGACCGATAAAGGATTCATCCAAACAGATGACTTTCTCCAAACAAGCGAAAAGCACATCTATGCTTTAGGGGATGTCGCCGGAAGTGCGCCCTTCACCCATATCGCCTACCATGATGCACACATTGCCTTTCAGCACGCTTTTAAAGAGAATGCGGTTTCGAAACACGAGAGGCTTGTGCCGTATTGTGTATTTATCGACCCACAGCTGGGCAGAATTGGCCTTAATGAGCAGGAAGCCCAAGCCAAGGGCATCCCTTATAAAACTGGTAAATTCCTAATGAAACATGCTGGCAGGACACTAGAGGTGGATGAGACACGCGGCTTTTTCAAGGTCCAGGTAGACCCCGAGTCAAAGAAAATCCTTGGAGCCACCATCCTGAGCCTCGATGGAGGAGAAATCTTGGCCACCCTACAGATGGCCATGGTAGGAGGAGTCACCTATGATACGATTGCCACTTTGCCCATTGCACATCCAACGTTGGCGGAAAGCCTGAACAATTTGATGGGGCAAATTGAATAAAAAAGGTCATTGCCGGGAAACCCCTCCGGAATGACCACTATCAAATCGCGCTTTCTGCATTAGGGCATCGCCTCTGCCAGTGCTTGGCTCTCAAACTCACCTTTCAGCTCAATGACCATAAAATCATCATCGTCATCTCCCCCGATCATCAGCACCAGATCACTCAAAATATCGTTCCCTTTGCTATAAATGATTACTTGGCTGTCTTTCTCGGACATTTCCATCATCAGATCGTATCTTTCCTTACGAAGACCTTTTTGAAGGTCCATAAAATCGGACTTCGAGAGATTTCTTCCCACAGGAAGTTTAAAGAACTTCATCCTGTCCACTGATTTGGCAATGGTGGCCATTCCATCTTCGCCAAAATCAAAGTCAAGCCCATCGGCAAAATCAAAAAAGCTCCCCGCCATATCCAAATGAAAAAACTCCTCATTGTCCTCGTACTTTTTATAGAGAGCATCTACACTTTTACTCTGGGCAAAGGCCATGCTGCCAACCCCCATGAATACCAATATGATCAAAATCCGTTTCATAGTTTAATTGTTTTAATGTTAGGTAATCGACTATTTATTTTTTTTCTTTCCTGAACCGTACTCGTTCATCCCTGGCAAATCGGTTTTCTCTGCCAACATATTCAAATCCTGATAGGTGAAATTCCCCAGCATGCTCAGCAAAGTGAATTCGCTATTAGAGCCTGAAATCATCAGCAGCTCCACCACCTTACCGCCTTCTTCTCTGACCATAAATTTCAAGCTGCTTTCCTTGTCTTGGACATCCATAAGGTCCTCGTACTTATTACGTGTCAGGGTACCCATCGCCTCTTTATAGAGCGCTTTACCGTCCACCTTTTCCCCGCTAAGGATCCGGATTCCTTTCACCTTTGAAATCAACTCTCCCATTTCCTTGGCGTCCTCGTCATCTCCCTCTTGGGCAGAGGATTTCAGAAAACCACCTGCCATCTGCATCATCTTTGGGCTGATATACACCCTGGAAAAATCATCCTGCTCCATGTACTTGGAGAAAAATTTCACGATAGCATCATCCTGCGCCTGCGCCACAGAAGCCATCATCATCAACACGATTAAACTGATCCACTTTTTCATTTTTCCTCCTCTTTGATTTCTTTGATGTTAAATAATTCATTTGTCGTCCCCAGGTGTTTGATGTCCTCCAACGGCTTCATCGATGATGTCCCCTTCTCCATATTTTGCTGGATCAAGGCCAAGACCTCCACGACTTGGTGATATGCCTCTTCCTCCTGCACCCTTTTCTGTTGCTCAAAGAAAAGCCAACCCAAAGCCAGGAAAACGACCACGATCGCCGCCACTTTCTGCCAAGCCCCTAAGCCACTTGTCATCCTTGGCGCTGCCTTGGGTGAGGGCTCATTTTGCGCCATCTCCTCCAGCCCCAGGATCATCATCCGCTCTTCCTCAAATCCAGAGGATTGCTTCAAAAGCTCCTTGAGACGCCGCTCTTCTTCAAGACTGGTATTGCCTTCGTAATACCTGTCCAATAATGCCTTGATTTGTTCTTCCATCATTTCCGCTGATTTGTTAAAAACGACTGCAGCTTTTTCCTCGCCCTGAACATATTGACTTTCACTTGATCCATGGAAATGTCCATATACTCTGCGATCTCTTCGTAAGTCAACCCCTCCACTTCCCTGAGCTGGAAAACCTCCTGTTGCTTTTCAGGAAGCTCTCTTAGAAACCTAAAGACCAGCTTCACCGCCGGGGAAACTTCCTCCGTTTCGGCTACAGGAACCTCAGGAATTTCATCCTCAGCTTCTATCACCACCCACTTTTGTCTTTCCCTTAGCTTCTGTAAGCTTTGGTTTTTGACCACCTTGACCATCCATCCAGTTGGATTTTCCATTTTTTGAAGCACTTCTCGTTGGTGCCAAGCCTTTTCCAGCGCCTCCTGCACCGCATCTTCGGCTTCATCCCTGCTTTTGAGCCAGAGATAAGCCATGCGGTAAAGTTTGCTTCGCAAGGACCAGATATATGCTTCAAAAAATGTCTTCATTTATGTAGGTAATGATCCTAAATAGTAAATGTTACAGGTTGGATGAAAATATTTTAAAAATAACCGAAAAAAACCTCAACCAGAAAACGTTGGATGAGCAAATTCACCCTGGGCTTCCCCCATGGCTAGAAAGTGTCGAGGCTGTGTCAAAAGTCCTCGTCATTGCGATTCCGATGGATATCGGAAGAAGCAATCTCGT
>JGI2924J29684_1077899_pt1 | contig 24911 bp, 25 predicted proteins | sample BenlonsequencITS_FD_29684 | JGI IMG/M metagenome (IMG submission 29684)
TGGGATTTCTCGAAGGGGTTGTACGACAGCGGCCGGGACTTGTTCATCACCTTCCCCGCGTCGCCGACCACGAACAGGGCACCGACGGGTTTCCCCTTCTGGCCCTTCTGTCCCAGCTCGATCGCAAGCTCCAGTACCGACTTGACGACCTCCGGATCGGCGCGCGAGCGGGCGAACAGATCGTAGATGCCGGTGTGGTTGTCCGCGTCAGCCCGCACCCGCGAGACGGTGTCGATGTCGTCGCTGAAGACGCTCGTCGCACACGCCAACGTGTCGCCGTCGTCGATGATGTCCTGGTCGAGCGCACCCTCGAGTCCGAACCGGATCCGATCCGAAATGTTGTCGAACTCGAGTGGAAGCTCGACGAACGTGTCCGCGCCGACGTCGTTTTCGGTGCCGACGACGATTACCTCGACCGCGTCGTCTTCGTCCTCGAGGTCGGCGAAGCGCTCGTAGTAGGAGCCACTCGGTGAGAACAGCGCAACGCCGTCGACGCTCGAAAAGAGGTCCCCGAAGACATCGTCTAACCCGGCCATTGCTCATACAAGCCGCTCCCGCGCGAATAAGCGTTGTGGACTGTCTGACGCCCATCTTGCCAACGTATACCACAGATAAAAAACCTCCTCGTCGGATCGGATCCCAGCGACAGCGAGACGTCTTCATGGCGGATGCAGGGCAGGGCTCGGTCGAGTCCTCGTGGCGATTGGGTCCCGGACGAGTGCGTCCTCGCGGAACGTCGGAACAGGACGCGCGAGACCGGGTTCGGACCTCGCCGAGACAATCGCTCTCGCTTCGCTCGGGCGCTGTGACTCGTCTGATTCGAATCCTCGTCGTGATGCTTCTCCTCGCGGTAGTGCTCGGAGAAGCATGCGCGGGACCGGATTCGAACCGGCGGACCCCTACGGGACAGCGTCCTAAGCGCTGCGCCGTTGGCCTAGCTTGGCTACCCGCGCTCGTTCCCTGGTTTTCGCGAGCCGAGTAAGAACCTGTCGATCCGGCTCACTCGTGTTTGACCGGCTCCTCGGGCGACCAGTCGGGCGGAACGATGAATGTGACGTGTTCTGCGTCGCGAAGCTGGTGGAGTTCGGCCGCCTGCTCGGCCAACGACCGATCGCGATAGGGCATCTCGAGACCGCAACCGGTACACACCAGCTTGCATGTTGGTTCTTTCATGGAGCGTACGAACCGCCGACTCGGTCGGAGCGACGGGCGTCGACTCGGGGTTCGAGAGAGCGGTGCTTTAGTAGTCGTGTCCTAGTGAAATCCGCAGCGAACGGCCAGTTCGGTGAGTCGTTCGTAGCTGAATGTTGCCGTGCCTAGCCGGCTATTGGGAGCCGGACCGATCCGTTCGTTCGGGATTACCGTCACCTCGTGTACGGGCCGTAGGTTTATTCCCGGCGGCCGGATACGAAGACGCATGCACAGCGCCCGGGATCGCGTCGAGTACGACGCCTGGCTCCAGGAACTCGAGCAGGCCGCCGACCGGCTGGAGCTGTCGAGCGAAGCCCGCTCGTGTGCGACGGAGCTGTTCCTGCTCGACGTGCCGGAGGCCGACCGATCGAAGCGAGCGACGCTCGCGGCGAGCCTGTATGCGGGGTCGCTGGTCGCAAGCGACGGTCGCACCCAGGGGGAGGTCGCGTCGGCGACCGACGTCTCCCGGCTCTCGATTCAGTCACGCTGGAAGGAACTCCTCGAGGACGCCGGACTCGAACCGCCGCGGTGGTAGTAAGGACTGTTTCACCGAACCTGCCACGCGTAAGTGTACGATATTGTGGCCGAAACCGGAGCGAACGATCGGATCGCTGATCAAAACTCGGAACGACGTTCCGTGTCGCCGACAGTTAGTGGTGTTCCTGCCGCTCGGGATCGTCGCCGTCCTCGAGGACGTTGCCGTGCTCGTCGATCTCGCCGCTGACGATCCGTGTACTCGAGATAATGTCGCCGTCGTCGGCCAGCGCGTGGGGGATGACGATGATCTCGAGGGGGTCGTGGCCGCGCTCGTGGCGGAGCTCGTTGATGCGTTTACCGCCCTCGATCGTCTCGGGCGAGACGACGAGGTAGTCGAACTGTGGCTCGGTCGCGATCCCCGTCGACTCCTCGAGCTTCCGGACCTCGAACGCCCTGTCGTGTTCGGCCGCCAGCGGCTCGAGCTCCTGTTCTAGGTTCTTCTTTCGCTCCGCGAAGGAGTTGACGTGGCGTTCGACGTGACGAGTCTTCGGTGCGAGCTCGTCGCTCGTGAGTCCGACGGTTACGTCCCCGAGTTCGAACGCCCGTTCGAACAGCCGTCGGTGGCCGTCGTGAACGGGGTCGAACGTCCCACCAAGCGCGACGTCCATACCGAATCCACTGGGGCGGCGCGTATAAAACGGTCGACTCCGTCAACGCTCCGTCCCGCCGGTGTTCGACGATCGTCGATTGTGCCTTTCGCATTGTTTTTAGTGGTATCCCACAGTGGCACGGGTATGGGACTCGACGAGGACTCACTGGAGTACCACCGGGCGGATCCCCCGGGGAAGATCGAGATATCGACGACGAAACCGACGAACACCCAGCGGGATCTCTCGCTTGCGTACTCGCCGGGCGTCGCCGCGCCGTGTCTGGAGATCGCCGAGGACGAAACCGACTCGTACTCCTACACGGCGAAGGGGAACCTGGTCGGCGTCGTCTCGAACGGCTCCGCGGTACTGGGGCTGGGCGACATCGGCGCTCAGGCCTCGAAGCCGGTGATGGAAGGGAAGGGGGTGCTGTTCAAACGGTTCGCCGACATCGACGTCTTTGACCTCGAACTCGACGAAAACGACCCCGAGGAGTTCATCAACGCCGTGCGGATGATGGGTCCGACCTTCGGCGGGATCAACTTAGAGGACATCAAGGCGCCGGAGTGTTTCACTATCGAGGAGCGGCTGGGCGAGGAGATGGACATCCCGGTCTTCCACGACGACCAGCACGGCACCGCGATCATCTCCGGGGCCGCGCTCGTCAACGCTGCCGACATCGCGGGCAAGGACCTGGAGGAGCTCGAGGTCGTCTTCTCCGGTGCGGGCGCGAGTGCGATCGCGACCGCCCGGTTCTACGTCTCGCTCGGCGTTCGCAAGGAGAACATCAGGATGTGTGACTCCTCGGGAATTATCACCGAACGCCGCGCCGAGGGCGGAGACGTCAACGAGTACAAACGGGAGTTCGCCCGGGCGCTGCCCGAGGGCGACCTCGCGGACGCGATGGAAGGGGCGGACGTACTCGTCGGGCTCTCGGCGGGCGGAATCGTCTCCCAGGAGATGGTCCAGTCGATGGCCTCCGACCCGATCATCTTCGCGATGGCCAACCCTGACCCCGAGATCGGCTACGAGGAGGCCAAAGCCGCCCGCGAGGACGACGTTATCATGGCGACGGGGCGGTCGGATTACCCCAACCAGGTCAACAACGTCCTGGGGTTCCCCTTTATCTTCCGCGGAGCGCTCGACGTCCGCGCGACCGAGATCAACGAGGAGATGAAAGTCGCCTGCGCCCGCGCGCTCGCCCAGCTCGCCCGCGAGGACGTCCCTGACGCCGTCGTCAAGGCCTACGGCGACGAGCCACTGCAGTACGGGCCCGACTACATCATCCCGAAGCCGGTCGATCCGCGGGTCCTGTTCCGGGTTGCGCCCGCCGTCGCCGAGGCGGCGATGGAAAGCGGCGCCGCCCGCACCGAGATCGACCTCGACGAGTACGAAGAACAGCTGGAAGCCCGGCTGGGCAAGTCCCGCGAGATGATGCGGGTCGTCCTGAACAAGGCCAAAAGCGACCCCAAGCGGGTCGCCCTGGCGGAGGGCGAGAACGAGAAGATGATCCGGGCGGCCTACCAGATCCAGGAGCAGGGGATCGCGATGCCGATCCTGATCGGCGACGAGAGCGAGATCCGCCAGACCGCCGCGAACCTCGGGCTGGACTTCGAGCCCCAGGTCGCGGATCCGTCCGTCGGGGACTACGAGGCCTACGCCGAGCGGCTCCACGAGCTGCGCCAGCGCAAGGGGATCACCCGAACCGAGGCGGGCGAGCTCATCGAGACCGACTCGAACTACTTCGGGAGCGTGATGGTCGAACAGGGTGACGCCGACGCTCTGCTGACCGGGCTCTCGTATCACTACCCCTCCGCGCTGCGCCCGCCCTTGCAGGTGATCGGCACCGCCGACGACGTCGACTACGCCGCTGGCGTCTACATGCTCACGTTCAAGAATCGGGTCATCTTCATCGCCGACGCGACGGTCAACCAGGACCCGGACGAGGAGGTCCTCGCGGAGGTGACCAAACAGACCGGCAAGCTCGCTCGCCGGTTCAACGTCGAGCCCCGCGCGGCGCTGTTGTCGTACTCGAACTTCGGCAGCGTCGACAACGAGGGGACCCGCAAACCCCGCCGAGCCGCAACCCAGCTCCAGAACGATCCCGAGGTTGACTTCCCGGTCGACGGCGAGATGCAAGCCGACACCGCCGTCGTCGAGGACATCCTCGAGGGGACCTACGGCTTCTCCGAGCTCGAGGAACCCGCCAACGTGCTGGTCTTCCCGAACCTCGAGTCGGGCAACATCGGCTACAAGCTGCTCCAGCGACTCGGGGGCGCCGAGGCGATCGGACCGATGCTCGTCGGGATGGACGAGCCCGTCCACGTCCTCCAGCGGGGCGACGAGGTCAAAGACATCGTCAACCTCGCGGGCGTGGCGGTCGTCGACGCCCAGCAGGACGAGTAACACCCGCGAACGACCGGAGGGAGTGAGCGGCTCTTTTTTGGTCGAGATTTTTTGCGTGAGTGGTGGCGAGTAGAACGAGCCACCCGAACGGAAAAAAGGTCGGTCTAACCTCGCGGGCGTGGCGGTCGTCGACGCCCAGGAAGACGAGTAGTCGAACGATCGAGTCGCCTCGCGGCTCTCGCGTCCGCGAACACGAGGACGGACACCGAGATTCTTTTGTGGTATCGATCCCTCGAATTTTCACAGCATGACAGATCGATCCGCGTCCTCGTCCACGAATACCGCCGCGGCGACCGACTCGCGCCATCGCAGACGGCTCCTCGGTGCCGTCGGCGCGGCCGCGACCGCGGGGCTCGCGGGGTGTACCCTGTGGGACCCGTCCGAGGACGACCCCGAGACGAACGCCGATCCGGACGTCGCCGAGGGCGTCTCGACGTACGCGACTCACCCGGACGACGACGTGACCATGTTCCGTCGGGGGCTGCGACGGCTCGGCTACTATCCCGACGAGACCGTCCCCGACGCCGTCAGCGTCAACTGGTCGTTCCCGATCAACAACGTCGGCCACACCGCGGCGAAGTCGAGCCCGCTGCCGACGCCCGACGGCGAGACGATCGTGATCGCCGGGGACACCGGGTTCGTCCACGGCGTCCAGCCCTCGGGGGAGCCCCGCTGGCTGACCGAAACCGGCGCGACCGATCTCGGCTTTCACGGTTCGCCGGCGATCGTCGACAACACCGCCTACATCGGCGGTTACGACGGCGACCTGTACGCGATCGACGTCGAGACCGGCGAGATCGTCTGGCACACTCCATCCCACGAACTCGAGGGGACGCTGGCGATCGGGTCGAGTCCCGCCTACTACGACGGGACGCTGTACGTGATCGCCGAGTACGGTAGCCCCTCTTCGGGTGCGCTGTGGACGTTCGACGCCACGACGGGCGAGCCGACCTGGCACGACGACCGCATCTGGGGCCAGCCCCACCCCTCGCCGACCGTCGACCTCGAGACGGGACGGATCTGTGCGGGGTCGAACGACGGCGTCGTCTACTGCTGGGAGTTCCCCGACCTCGAGTTCGCCTGGGAGTTCCAGACCGGGGGCGAGGACGGCCCCGACGGCGAGGAACGGGCCGACGGCGAGTTCAACCTCGGCGCCGAGATCAAGGGAACGATCGCGGCCCACGACGGCTACGGCTACGTCGGCTCCTGGGACGAGCAGTTCTACTGTATCGACCTCGAGGACGGCACCGAGGAGTGGGCCTTCGAGTTCGAGCACCGGTCGATGGCAAACCCCGCGCTCGACCCGGAGGAAGACGTCGTCTACACCGGGAGCAACGACGACCACGTCTACGCGATCGACTGTGAGACCGGTGACCAGCTGTGGGCGACCGACGTCAACGGCTCGATCATCGGCGCGGTGACCGTCACCGCGGGCTCCGTCCTCGTCGGCTCCTACGACTCGCACCTGTACGCGCTTGATAAAGAGACCGGGGAACGGCGCTGGCGAGTACAGAACCGCGGCCACGTCACGAGCGCGCCGGTCCCCCACGACGATCGGATCTACTACGCCGAGCGGGGCGTCTTCACGAACTACTGGGACGACGACGCCGAGACGATCCTCGAGGAACCGGGCCACGCTTACTGCCTCGTTCCCGACGAGTGACCCGCAGCTGGGCGAAATCGCGGGGCGATCCGAAAGCGTGGATTCAAGTATCCGCCGGAACGTTGTCCGAGTATGCAAGACCAGGGACGCTCTACGCGCAAGCGAACCGGTGGCCGACTGAAGAACGTCCGAAAGCGCCGCAAGAACGAGCTCGGTCGACTCCCGACCGAGACCCAGGTCGGCGAGCCCCGGTTCCGGGTCGTCGACGTCCGAGGTACCGACACGAAGACTCGCGCGCTCGCGACCGACGTCGCGAACGTCAACGACGGCGGCGAGACGATCACCGCCGAGATCGAGGACGTCGTCGAGAACGACGCCAACCCCAACTACGTCCGACGGAACATCATCACGAAAGGCGCCGTCATCGAGACCTCCGAGGGACAGGCCCGCGTGACCTCCCGTCCCGGTCAGACCGGCCAGGTCAACGCCGTTCTTCTCGACTGAATCGCGGCTACTGAACTGTTTCTGCTGCCACGACTCCAGCGAGCCGTTAGGCCGGTCAGCGCCACTCCTCGAGATCGACGAACGCGCTCGCGTTCGCACTCAGCCACACCGTCGGCTTCCGCTCGTCCGGACAGTTGGCGGGGGAGACCGTTCGACGATCGTCTCCGCCCTCGTCGGCGACGACCGCGGCGTCGAGGAGCGGCGTCGAGGATTCGGAATCAGTCGATCGATTGCGGTTCGGGACGTCCTCGGTCGAGCGTCCTCCCATAGTCGTTGTGACGTCGAATCGACCTATATCGGTTGCTAGTTGTGCTATTGAGGGGATCGTACCCGTCGCGAGACGACCGTAGGGAGCCGTACCCGGGACGGGTCAGGGCCGAATCGAACGGCTCAGGGCCGCGGTGCGGCCTTCTGGAGGGCCGTCTCGGCGATGTTGCCGCCGTAGTCGGCGCTTCGAGACAGCGAGTCGACGATCAGTCCGAGCGACTGGGCCTGGACGGGTTCGAGGTCCCGGAGGATGTCGTCGATGTAGCGGGTGTGCTCGTCGATCTCGAGGACAGCCTCCCGGGCCGCGTGGCCGAGCCGGTTGGCCTCGTCGGTCTCCTCGGCGAACAGCGCGTCCATCGCCTTCTCGAGGACGTCGGCGGCGTCGGTCCGCAGGGCGATCAGCGCCTCGGCGACGTCCTCGGGGATCGCGTCGAGCTTGAGCGCGAGATTGGAAATTTTGGCAGCGTGGTCGGCGACCCGCTCGAGCTGGCGGGCGCTGGAGTGAAAGTCGAAGCAGTCCTCACGGGGGACGCCGAGCTCCTCGGCTGCCCGCGGGGAGCGAAGCGTCGCCCGGAAGATCCGGGAGACGACCAGCCAGAGCCGATCGACGTCGTCGTCGCGTTCGATCACGTCCTGGGCGATGTCGTCGTCGTTCTCGACTAGGGCGGTGACGGCGTCCTCGAGCATCGAGGTCGCGATCAGGCGCATCCGCGAGACGGCGTTGACGATCGACAGCTCGGCGGAGTCGAGCAAGTCCTGGATGACGACGCTGTCGGTCGTCTCTTCCAGGACCTCGACGCCGACGAGGCTCTGGGTCGCGTCCCGGATCGCGCGGCGCTGGTCGGTCGTGATCCGTCCCGCCTCCAGACGGATGATGTCGAACCCGCTGACGTACATCGTCATCACCGCCCGGGTGAGCCGCTCGCCCTCGAGGTCGGAGACGTCGAGGGTCCCCTCCTGGCGGTCGGTCTCGCTCGCGGGCGTCAGTAACAGCGAGTCGTCCTCGGGGTAACACTCGACGGTCGTGCCGGCGCTGACGCCGTTCTCGGTCGCCCACGATTTCGGCAACGAGACGGTGTACGTAGAGCCGCCGGTTACCTGCACCTTGCGCGTCTCCATACTCCTGGGTTTGGCTTTGACCGTATAAACGACACCGGTCTATAGAGGCGTCGTCGACCGGGCCTCGGTCGCGATCCCCGTCGCTCGTTGCGCTCTGTGGGTTCGCTGACACTGGGAACCGATGTCGAACATAGAGATATATAGAAAACATAGTAGGGTACTTAGACGCCATCGACTATAGAGTCACCCGATGGGCAACGACCCGAGATCAGGTTCTGACGGTGCGATTTCTCGCCGTCACGTGCTGCTCGGCGCTGCCAGCGCGGGGCTGGTGGGAACGGCTGGCTGTCTCGTCCGCGGCCAGGACAGCGGTCTCGAGGGTGAGATCGTCGTCGACGGCTCGGACACGCTGTTACCGAACAGCGCCGCAGTCGCGAGACAGTTTCAGTGGGAGAACAACCAGGTTCGCGTCTCGGTCAGCGGCTCCGGGACGGGAGCCGGGTTCCAGAGCCTCTGTCGCGACGAGATCCACCTCGCCGACGCGAGTCGCGAGATCTACGAGGACGAGGAGCAACTCTGTGAGGGAAACGGCGTCGAGTGGCTCGAACTCGAGGTCGTCATGGACGGGATCGCGATCATGAAGAACCCGGACAACGACTGGTGTGAGTCGCTCACGACCGAGGAACTGAGCGCGCTCTGGGAGAGCGGGTCGGACGTCGAGACTTGGAGCGACCTCCGCGAGGAGTGGCCCGACGAGGAGATCAGCTTCTACGGGCGGGACTCGGCGTCGGGGACGTTCGACTACTTCACCGAGGCGGTCAACGGCGAGTCGGGCAACATCCGCTCGGATTACACCGGGACGGCCGACACCAACATGATCGTCCGCGGCGTCGAGGGCAACCCTTACGCCGTCGGTTTCGGCGGTGCCGGGTTCTACTACGAGAACGAGGACGACGTCGACCTGATCGCCATCGACGACGGCGACGGACCGGTCGAGCCGACCGCGGAGACGATCGAACAGGAGACGTACACGCCACTGTCGCGGCCGATGTACGTCTACGTGAACCTGCAGGAACTCGCCCGCGAGGAGTTCCGCGATTTCATGCGGTTCTACCTCGAGAACACCCAGGAAACCGCTCTCGACGTCGGCTTTTACGCCATTCCCGACGAAACCCGCGAGGAACAGCGGGAGCTACTCGAGGAGTATATCGGGAGGTACACATGAGTTCGGAACCGGTCGACCTCTCGAGGACGGGCAACGACGTCGGGACGCTTGGCGACCGGGTCGCCCGGTACGCGTTCTTTGCCTGTGCGCTCGTAACGGTGCTGACGACGGTCGCGATCATCCTCGTGCTCGTTAACGGTGCCGTCGGCTTCTTCCGTGAGGAGACGCTCGTCGACGTCCTCGGGAGCGCGTTCGCGGCCGACTCGATCGGTGGCGTTCTCGATGCGTTGCGCGACGGCCTCGCCGCGCAGGTGACGCTCGTCGAGTTCCTCACCGGGACCGACTGGTCGCCGCTGATCGAGCCGACGAGCTACGGCGTTCTCCCGCTGGTCTGGGGGACGCTCGTCGTCACCGTCGGCGCCGCGATCATCGCGGTTCCGGTCGGGACGCTCACCGCCATCTACCTCTCGGAGTACGCCGACGAGCGCGTTCGTCGCACCCTGAAGCCGATCCTCGAGATCCTCGCCGGGATCCCGACGATCGTCTACGGCTTCTTCGCGCTCTCGTTTATCACGCCGATCATCCAGTCTATCTTCCCGCAGACGGGGACGTTCAACGCGGCCTCGGCCGCAATCGTCGTCGGCGTGATGATCATCCCGATGGTCTCGTCGCTGTCGGAGGACGCGATGAGCTCGGTCCCCGACTCGCTTCGCAACGCCGCCTTCGGACTCGGGGCGACCAGATTCGAGGTGTCGACCCAGGTCGTCGTCCCCGCCTCGTTGTCGGGGATCCTCGCCGCGTACGTCCTCGCGCTCTCGCGGGCGATCGGCGAGACGATGGCGGTCGCGATCGCGATGGGGATGTATCCCCAGATCTCGGCGAACCTTCTCGAGGAGATGCAGACGATGACCTCCTATATGGTTCAGGTCGGGATCAGCGACGTCTCGGTCGGCTCGGTTCAGTACCAGAGCCTGTTTGCTGTCGGATTGCTGTTGTTCGCGATGACGTTCGCGATGAACGTCTTTAGCATGTGGATTCGGTCCCGGTACCGGGAGGAGTACCAATGAGCGCTGATACCGACACGACGTTCGATTTCGAAGGATCGTCGATCGCACGCAAGCGACTCTACGGGCAGATCTTCCTCGGGCTGTGTATCTCCGCGGCGATGGTCGGCATCGTCGCCCTGATCGCCCTGCTCGCGGACGTGCTCTACGAGGCCTGGGGCTGGCTCACCTGGGAGTTTCTCACCCACCCACCGTCGCAGGTACCGGAACACTTCATCCCCGAGAATTACGGGAACCTGGAGACGGGTCCGGCCGGAATCTATCCCGCAATCGTCGGCTCGATCTACCTGATCGTGCTGACGGCGGTGTTTACCCTCTTCTTGGGGGTCGGCGCGGCGATCTACCTCGAGGAGTACGCCCCTGACACCCGCCTCACGCAGTTCATCGAGGCAAACATCACGAACCTGGCGGGCGTTCCTTCGATCGTCTACGGGCTGCTCGGGCTGGCGATGTTCGTTCGGGCGCTCCAGACCGGAGCGAGCCTGATCGCCGGTGCGTTGACCCTGACGCTGCTTATCCTGCCGATCGTCATCGTCTCCTCCCAGGAGGCGCTCAGGGCGGTTCCGGATTCGATGCGTCAGGCCTCCTACGGCACCGGTGCGACGAAGTGGCAGACGATCCGCAACGTCGTCCTTCCGGAGGCGATCCCCGGTATCATGACGGGGATCATCCTCTCGCTGTCGCGGGCGATCGGCGAGACGGCTCCGATCCTGATGGTCGGTGCGGCGTCGTCGATGTTCGCTCCGCCGGAGCTGACCGATCCGACCGGTGCCTTCAGCGCGATGCCGACGACGATCTTCGACTGGGTGACGCTACCCGACGCGGCGTTCCAGCACGTTGCCGCGGCCGGGATCGTCGTCCTGCTAACGATCCTCCTGTTGATGAACGCGGTCGCGATCCTCGTCAGGAACCGGTACGATCGGCGGGCCTGATTCGAATCTCTATACCGCCGTTGTCCTCGAGAACCGCTCGCTTCGTCCGATACCGCTCGAGAGATCGCGAGGACTATAGCGCTATATAGAAGACATAGTATGGTATTTAGGGGTGCCGTCCCTTCGCTGACGTGATGAGCGACGAGACGAGCGACCGGCGAACCGGGCTGCGATCGACGCTCGCGTCGGTCGGCTCCGACCGCGGGCGTTTCGCAATCGGTAACTTGCTCAGCACCAATGCCGAGACAACCGGTATGACTGCAAACAGCGGGTCCGAAGCGGTCGAGACGACACCCGAAGAGACGGCGCCGGCCAGCACCGGATCCGGAGCCGAGATGCCAAGCGCCGACGAACCGCTCGGATCGCCGCGTGTCGACGACGCGATCATCGAGTCTCGGAACCTCGATGTCTTCTACGGCGACACGCAGGCCCTGCAAGGAATCAACATGGACATCCCCGAGAAGCAGGTGACGGCACTCATCGGTCCCTCGGGCTGTGGGAAATCCACCTTCCTGCGGTCGATCAACCGGATGAACGACCTGATCGACGTCGCCCGCGTCGAGGGAGAGCTGTACTTCCACGGGAAGGACATCTACGACGAGGACGTCGACCCCGTCGCCCTGCGCCGGAAGATCGGGATGGTCTTCCAGAAGCCAAACCCCTTCCCCAAGTCGATCTTCGACAACGTCGCCTACGGGTTGCGCGTCCAGGGGAAAGACGACGACGTCGAGGAGAAGGTCCATCAAGCGCTCGAGCGAGCCGCCCTGCTGGACGAGGTCGAGGATCAGCTAGACGAGAGCGGCCTCGACCTCTCGGGCGGGCAACAACAGCGGCTCTGTATCGCCCGTGCGATCGCGACCGACCCCGAGGTCATCCTGATGGACGAGCCCGCCTCGGCACTGGACCCGGTCGCGACCTCGAAGATCGAGGACCTGGTCGAGGAACTCGCCCAGGAGTACACCGTCGCGATCGTCACCCACAACATGCAGCAGGCGGCCCGCATCTCCGACAAGACCGCCGTCTTCCTCACCGGCGGGAACCTCGTCGAGTTCGACGACACCAACAAGATCTTCGAGAACCCCGAGAGCGACCGCGTCGAGGACTACATCACCGGCAAGTTCGGGTAGTTCCCTCGCTGGCAGTCCGACTTTTCGTTCCTTTCGGAGACGAACGTACCCGCTACGATCCGCCGACCCCCCGTACGGCCGGCTCACCCGAGCACAAGCTATATCTTCGCCCGCACGGGTGGCTGAACCATGGCCAGAAAGTCGTATCAGGAGAAACTCGAGGAGCTCCGCGAGGACGTCCTCTACATGAGCGAGGTCGTCATGGAGCGGCTCCGCATGGGACTCTCCGCGCTCGAGCAGAAGGACACGGAGCTCGCGGACGAAGTGATGGAAGGCGACAGCGAGGTCAACGAGCTGTACCTCGAGCTCGAGCAGGACTGCATCGAGCTGCTGGCACTCCAACAGCCCGTCGCCAGCGATCTCCGCTTTATCGCCTCGACGTTCAAGATCATCACCGACCTCGAACGGATCGGCGACCTCGCGGTCAACCTCGGCGAGTACACTCACGACGCCGAGCACGACCGGTTCCCCGACGTCGACATTCAGGCGATGGGCGAACTGACCCTCGAGATGGTCGAGGACGCGATGATCGCCTACGACACCGAGGACACCGACGGCTGTCGGGAGCTCGCCGAGCGCGACGACGATATCGACCAGTTCGCCGAGCGAGCCAGCGGGATCGTCGTCCGGGATCTGATCGAACGGGAACTCGACTCCCCCGAGGAGGTCGAGCGGATCCTCCAGGACGTTTCGCGGCTGCTGTTGACGATTCGGGACCTCGAACGGGTCGGCGACCACGCAGTCAACATCGCCGCCCGCACCCTCTATATGGTCGAGAACGACGACGAACTCATCTACTGATCGGCGCCTGCCGTTCGTCTTCGTCGCTCCGGAACGCCCGTCAGCAGCTGGGCCGTGTCGACGACGTTTCTGGTCTCGAGCAACAGCTCGGCGGCCTGCCGGACCGTGAAGTCGGCCTCGAGTTCGACCCCGTAACACCGCGTGTAACACTCGAGCCAGTCGTTCATCGCCCGCTCTATGGCCGCGAACTCGGCCGTCGAGAACGCGACGGGCCGTTCGCCGGTCCGGGCCTCGACGTACCACCAGATCGCCTGCCCCGCCCCCTCGCGGAGGTACTCGCGGGCGGCCTCGGTGTCAGCGTCGGCGAGTTCGACGGCTGCCCGGTCGCGTTCGGCCTGCCGGGCGAGCGCGGCGATCCTGGATCCGTACCGGCTCATCAGCCTTCGCGGAACTCGACGCCCTTCCCGCCGCGGGGGTGTTCCCACTCGGTGTCGGCGACGATCGCGCAGGTGCCACACTCCACGCAGGGCTGGGTGTCGAGGCTGACGAGGGTCTCCTCGTCGCCGTTCGTCTTCACCCGTTCCGTGCGGTAACAGCCCCCGCCGAACTCCTCGGCGCTGACGGGACAGGCGTAGACCGCGGCTCCGCTGGCCTCGACCGATTCGTCGCGCAGTTCGATGTGGGGGTTCCCGACGTCGGTGTCGTAGGTGAGGTCGCCGATCCGCTCCTCGAGGCTCGGCGGCTCGGCGTCGTTCTTCCAGCGGATGCTCTTCCCGCGAGCCTCGCCGATCACCGTCGGCAGCGTCGTGTACCCGGTGCGGGTGTCGGGCAGCATCGACACCAGGAACGGCGAGTTGTACGCCCGCTCGAGGACGCGGTCGGCCACCGGGTTCCCGAGCGCGACGCGACCGAGCGGGGACTCGAGGACGCGATCCACCGCGTTCGTGACCGTCTCGCGCTCGCCGACGGGTCGGGTGAGCTCGTACTGTTTGGGGCGGAGCTTGGCCATCGTCCCCGAGTCCGCGAGCAGTTTCGCATAGCGACGTCCCGCAGCCTCGGGGTCGGCGTTACCCCGCGTGATCGCGAAGGCGTCGGCCGCCAGCGCCCCGGCGGTGACGGCGTGGTTCATCCCCTTGATGATCGGGCCCTGGGCCTGCATCTGGCCGGCAGCGTCCCCGACCAGCACCAGGCGATCCCGGTAGGGGTCGCGGTGGGCGACCTTCTTCGAGTCGGGGACGAGCTTCGCGGCGTACTCCCGCTCGTCGTAGCCGTCGCCGATCCAGTGGGCCATCACGGGATGGGTCAGCAGGGCGTCGAGCAGCTCGTGGGGCTCGGCCTGCTGGGCGACGAGGCTGTCGAGGTGGAAGACGGTCCCGATCGACAGCGACTCGGCGTTGGTGTACAGAAAGCCACCGCCGCGGACGTCCTCGAAGAGGTCGCCCGAGAACAGGTGGGCGACACCCTCCTCGTCGTCGATCCCGAACCGATGGTTGACCGCCTCGGGATCCATATCGACGACCGCCTTGACACCCTGGAACCACTCGTCGGGTTCCTCCCAGTCCATGAGCCCTGCCTCACGGGCCAGCTCGGAGTTGACGCCGTCGGCGGCGACGATCAGGTCGGCCTCGATCGGGTCCAGTTCGTCGCAGGTGACGCCGACGATCTCTCCCTCCTCTCGGAGGAGGCCGTTCACCCGCACGTTCGTCAGCACGCCACCGCCCGTCTCGCTGGTCTTCTCGTGAACCCGTCGCTGGAGCCACGAGTCCATCTTCCGGCGGAGCACGGCGTCACACCAGTCGGTGTCGTGCTCGTGGAGGTCGGTCAGGTCGTAGGTCTTGACCTTGTCACCGGCGATGTTGTGGATCCGGTAGTCGGTGACGGGACGTTCGGCTGCCTTCTCGCGGAAGCCGTCGAAGAGATCGTCGATCGTGTAGGGGGCCGAGTCCTCGGCGTAGATCAGCCCGCCGGAGACGTTCTTCGAACCCGCCTCGACGCCCCGCTCTAAGACGAGGGTCTCGACGCCGTGTTCCGCGAGTCTGGCCGCGGCGGCCGCGCCGCCGGGACCGCAGCCGACGACGACCGCCTCGTAGTGTTCGTGCTCGCTTCCGGCGCTCATCGGTCCTCACCCCCGCTCCCGTCGGCGACGGCCTCGAGTCGGGTTTCGCCGGATTCGACGGCCTCGGTCAGCCGGGGCAGCACCTCGAACAGGTCGCCCTCGACGAAGTAGTCGCTGAAATCCCGGATCCTGGCGTCGGGGTCGGTGTTGATCGCGACGATCGTGTCCGACTCGTCCATTCCGACCTTGTGCTGGACCGCTCCGGAGACGCCCGCGGCGATGTAGACGTCGGGCGCGACGACCTGTCCCGTCTCGCCGATCTGGCGTTCCTCCTTCGAGTACTCCTCGACGTGGCCCTCGAACTGGTAGGCCGAGGTGACGATCCCCCGCGTGATACCGAGTTCGGCGTCCTCGAAGGCGTCGACGAGGTCGAGTCCCAGCTCCATCCCGCGGGTAGGGTCGTCGGCGATCCCCCGACCCAGACAGACGATCACGTCGTGTCCGGTAAGGTCGATCCCGGCCTCGAGCCGGTCGTGCTCGGTGATCTCGACGCGGAACCAGTCGTCCTCGAGCTCCATGTCGTGTTCGATCACGAGCCCCTCCCGGTCGTCGTCGGGATCCATCGGCTCGAAACTGCCGGGAATGATCGATGCACCCTGCGGGTGGAAGTCCCGGCTCGGATTGTCCAGACAGAGGATCGTCGAGTACTCGAACCCCGAGAAGTCCGGGCGCTTCATGTGCAGGACCTTCTCGAAGGTCTTCTTGACGCCCGGTTCACCGGTCTTGACCGGGTTCGACACCTCGTTCTCCTCGATGTAGAGGTCCGAACAGTCCGAGGCGAGTCCGGAGTCGAGTTCGGCCTGGACCTTCGCCGAGAGGTCCCGTCCGTTGTTCGTCGCCGGGAACAGGATATAGCGGGGCTCGTCGTACTCGCGCCAGTCCGTGCTCTCGATCGTCCCCTGTCCGCGGGCCATGTGGGCCGCGATCTCGGTGTAGGGCTTGTGCAGGAACCGTTCCAGCCGCTGGTCGTCGTGGTAGACCGCGACGTCGGCGCCGTAGGCGATCGACTCCTCGGCCAGATCCTCGCAGTCCTCGCCCATCAGGAAGGCGACAACGCGCTCCTCGCTTCCATAGTCTTCCTCGAACTGGTCCATCAGCTCCCGGGCCTTCCCCAGCATCTCCCGCGAGACTTCGAGCAGCTCTCCCTGCTGGGTCTCGCAGAACACCCACATGTCGGCGTACTCGCCGCCGTCGAGCGCCCGGACGTGTTTCTTGTCCCGCGTCGGGTGAGAGAGCTCGTCGTCTTCGTCCTCCTCGTCACCCTCGCCGTCGTCCGCGTCCTCGTCGACCTCGTCTACCTCTTCGCCTTCCGCCTCGTCGCCGACGTCCTCTTTGGTCTCCTCGTACTCGCCTTCCGTCTCGGTTCCCTCCTCGACGCCGTCGCCGCCCGTCTCGCCGAGCTCCTCGAGGCGACGGTGGATCGCCTCGCGGGCGGTCTTGCGGTCCTTGCTCGCCTGTTCGGCTTCCAGTACCGCCTGCAGTTCGTCGACGTCCTCGAGGGTGTCGAGCTCTTCGCCCAGTTCCTCGGCCGTGTACTCGTCGGGATCGAGTGCCATCGTCAGTCACCCCCCGCGAACGGCTGTAGCTCCTCGAGGACGGGCTCCATCGCCGCCCCGTCTGCGGGATCGATCATCGTCGCCTCCCGCTCCGAGGGCGCCTTCGGGATCGGGTCGACCGAGGAAACGATCGTCGGCGAGCCGTCGAGGCCGATGTAGTCGGGATCGAGGTTCAGGTCGACGTGATCCCACGTCGTCAGGTGCTCGTCGTGCTCGGCGGCCCGCTCTTCGGTCTCGGATCGGAGGCGCTTGTGAGTCAGCCGGTGGGCGGCCTTTCGGTAGGTCGGCTCGAACTCCGGGTCGGTGACGACCGCGCAGGGAAGGGGTGCCTCAACGGTTTCGATCTCGTCGACGTCACCCTCGACGAGTCGCTTCGCCCGCAGTCGGCGCTCGTCGGGATCGATATCGAGCGCGATGACGTGGGTGACGATCGGCCAGTCGAGCGCCCAGCAGGTCTGGGGACCGGTCTGGCCGGTCTCCCCGTCGGCGGTCTTGAAGCCCGCGAAGACGAGGTCGACGTCGGCGACCTCCTCGCGGTATTTCTCGATCCCGGAGCTGACGGTGATCGCCGTCGCCCACGTGTCGGAGGCCGCGAGCTCCCGGTCCGACAGCAGGTAGCTGTCGTCGGCGTACACCGACTCCATTGCCTCCTGCAGGACGTCGCCGTATCCTGGCGGTCCCATGCTCATCGCGCTAACGTGGCCCCCGTGGCGCACCCGCGTCTGAAGCGCTGCCTCGAGCGCGAACGCGTCGTTCGGGTTCATTACCGTCGGCGTCTTCCCCCGTTCCAGGTGGCCGTCCTCGTCGAAGGAGACTGCCCCCTCCGAGAAGTCCGGCACCCCTTTCGTCAGTACGATCGATCGCACGATCTCACCCCTCTTTGGTAGTTGATCACTCGCACCATTCTCGACTGGTCCTAACGGAGCTGACACTATTAAGAATGCGGGGTCGGAATCGCCGGGAGAGAGACCGGTCCGAAACCCGTCCGAAACGACGGAAACCGTTCGGTCGAGGCGTTCGACGCCACGTGGAACGGTCGGCTCGTCGTTCTCAGTCGAGCGAGTCGCGATAGACGAACTTGTGAAGTACCGGGGGACAAGTGGTTCGAGAATCGTCGATCCTCGTGATCGAGCCCTACTCGAGATCGCGCTCGGTCGTCCGCATCGTGATCTCCCCGTCGGCCCGGATCGAGCCGTCGACCTCGGCGCCCGGACCCAGCTCGAGGTCGTGACAGGAGACGTCGCCCAGGATCCGCGCCCCGGGCTCGACGACGACGTCGCCGCTGCGGGTCGTCAGATCGCCGTGGATGCGGGTTCCCTCGCCGACCGAGACGTCCTCGCGGGCCCGCAGGCTGCCGAAAACGTTGCAGTCCTCGCCGACGTCGATCGACTCGGCGCGGATGTTACCGTGGAGCCGACAGCCGTCGCCGATCGTCGCGGGCGTCGAGACCCGCCAGGCGTCGTCGCTCACCGTCGCGTTGCGGGGGACGATCAGCGGGTCGGGAGTCGGCTCCGCGTCTTCGTCTTCGTCCTCGTCGTCGACGAGCTGGGAGACGAGCCGCTGGGCGGCGTCCTCCTCGCCGATCAATAGGAGCTGTTTGAGGTAGACGAACAGAAAGACGATCGTCGGCATCGGGTTCCGGATGACGATCCAGCCGTTGGCCTCGAACCCCTCGTCGATCTCGACGTCGTCACCGATATCGAGGTCGCCGGCGACTTTCATCTCGCCGCCGATGTGAACGCGCTCGCCGATGTAGGCGTCCTGGCCGACCAAGACGTTGTCGGCGACGTCACACCACATGTCGAGCCGGCAGTCGGCCTCGGCCTCGATATCCCCGCCGAACTCGACGCTCTCGCCGGCGAGGACGTTCCGGCCGCGGACGCCGAACTCGACGGTCGAGCGGGCGCCGACCAGCACGTCCCCGTCGGTCTCGAGGGCGACTTCCTTGGCTTCGGTCCCGTCGGGGACGACGAGTTCGTCGAGCGGATCCCTGCGAAACGCCACGTTCGCAACCAATACGAGCGCCGGGTAATAAATCTCGCGCGATTCGGCCGCGGGCGCTGCGGCGGTCGAGTGCGTGCGACCACAGGCGTCCGGTTTTTATCGGGGGATCGCCTACGGTGGGGTATGACGACGCTTGCGTTCGACGACGAGGGTGTCGACGTCGTGTACGAAGGCACCGAGTTTCGCCTCGAACGGGAACTCATCGAGGAAGCCACCGAGAAGTCCTACTACGACGTGACCGACCACGAAGTGCTGAAGATCGTCGCCGAGCAGCCGAACCTGCAGGGCGAACCCCGCCGCGTCGGCGACATCCTCCCGAAGAACTGACGCGTTCGGCGCCGATCGCGTTGCGGGTCCTCGCGGCGTCCGCGTTTCGACCGGCAGCGACGGATACCCGTCGGCAGCGACGGCTACCCGTCGTCTCCGTAGCGGGTTGCCGCGGATTCGAACCCCAGCTCCGCCCGCTCGCGACTCCGTCGGCCCTCGAGTTCGGCGATCGCCTCCGGATCCGGGCTGGCGTCGTCGTCGATCCGCGCCCACGAGGAGTGGACCTTCGAGTGACACCACCGACAGAGATAGACCGTGATCTCGTGGGAGAGCTCGTCGGTCCCCGCGTCGGCGTCGCCGTCCTCGCTTGCCGAGTCGGTCTCGTCGGCGTACGAGAGGTGGTGCTCCTCGAGCAGCGGGCGCTCGTCGTCGTGGGCGAGTCGCCTCTCCTCGAGGCCACAGCGGACACACTCCCGGTCGCGGTTTCGCGACCGGAAGTGGGGACAGTCGGCCGGTGTCTCCTCACGATCGGGGTCGTGGACGGGACAGGCGTACTTCTCGGCGGCCCGTTCGCGGGCGAACGAGGGATCGGCGTCGGGACGCTCGAAGGCGTACCGACACCGCCCGTCGTCCGTGCAGTGGTCACAGACGCCGGCGAACGCGTAGGGGTCGTCGACGCCGACGGACGTTCCTCGCGGCGTTTTCTCCATCGCTGTCCCGTTGGCGAGCGCGACGTTTCAACCTCTCGCCGATTCGAACTCACCGCTCGAGCTCGACGGGAAGCTTTTGTCCTCGCAGCGGGCACTCGAGGTCGTGCGACTGCGCCATCATCCGCAAACCGGCGCCGCCCGCCAGCTGGCCGCGACCGTTGAGACGGCCGACTCCGCGCTCGCTCAGCTCCGCGGACTCATGTTCCGCCGTTCGCTACCCGACGGATACGCGCTGGCGTTCCGGTTTGGGTCGGTGCGGTCCCGCGACGTGCACATGCTGTTCGTCTTCGTCCCGCTCGACGTGATCTGGGTCGTCGACGGCGTCGTCGAGCGCGTCGAACGGCTCCGGCCCTGGCGGGGGATCGCCCGCAGCGAGGCCGACCTGCTGCTCGAGCTGCCCGCCGGAGCGGCCGACGGCGTCGAGTCCGGCGACGAGCTGGTCCTCGAGCCGACGTGACTACTCGACGATCTCGAGTCTGCCGTCGACGACCCGGACGTCGAACAGCGCCGTCACCGATCTATCGAACCCTTCGCGATCGCGGTCGATCCGTCGGAGGACGACCGCGACGTCGACGAGCTCCGTGCCGACGTCTTCGAGAGCCGTACAGACGGCCTCGATCGTGCCTCCCGTCGAGAGGACGTCGTCGACGAGGATGACCCGATCGCCGGCCTCGACCCCGTTCAGGAAGAGCTCGCTCTCGCCGTAGCCGGTCTCCTGGTGGATCGCGACCTCGTCCGGGAAGCCGTAGGAGCGCTTGCGGACGACGACGAACGGGACACCGGTCGCCGTCGAGAGCGCCGTGGCGTGGTGGATCCCCATCGCCTCGGGCGCGACGAGGACGTCGACGTCCTCGAAGTCGATCCGTTCCCGGAAACCGTCGACGACGGCCTCGAGGACGTCGGGTTCGACGAGCGGAACGCCGTCGGTGACGCCGTGGACGAAGTAGTCGTAGCCGTCGCGGTCGACGACGGGCGCCGCGCGGAGCGACCGTGCGAGCGGCTCCAGCGTAGGGTCCATGGCCTTGCTACGGCAGGGTGCCCGATGGTCGTTCGGGTCCGTGCGTCGTTCGAGTCGTGCGTCGAGGGGTGACACCGACGGGGCGGGTGCAGATGGTGCCGTGACCGGCGGGGTTAAGTCGCTCTGTCCGAATAGACTGTGGTACGATGGCACGAGATTCGTTCTCAACGCCGGAGTCCGAGGATAGAGGAAGTCGGGGCAACCCGGCTGGGCGCGAAATTCCAGGGCGGAAATAACCCTTCCTTCGTGACTACGACTCCGGAGCAGACGATCGCAGCCGACCGTACAGTGCGCCTTCTCGATACGACGCTTCGCGACGGCGAACAAGCCCCGGGTGTCTCGCTTTCGCCCGACGAGAAAGTCGAGATCGCCCGTGGGCTCGAGCGAGCCGGCGTCGCCGTCATCGAGGCCGGCAGCGCCTGTACCGGCGCGGGCGAACGACAGGCGATCTCACGGGTGACCGATCTCGACCTCGACGCCCGCGTGACGAGCTTCTGTCGGGGGATGAGAGGCGACGTCGACCTCGCGCTCGAGTGTGACGTCGACGGCGTCCATATCGTCGTCCCCGCCAGCGACCGCCACGTCGAGGGGAAGGTCGGTACCTCCCGCGAGGACAACCTCGCGAAGACGGCCGACCTCGTCGAGTACGCCACCGACCACGACCTGTGGGTCGAGGTCATCGGCGAGGACGGCTCCCGGGCCGATCTGGACTACCTCGAGGAGCTGATGGGGACGGCTCTCGATGCGGGCGCCGATCGAACGTGTTTCGCCGACACCGTCGGCCATACGGGTCCCGAGCGCACCGCCGAGGCCGTCTCCCGGCTCGCCGAGCTCGGCCCCGTCAGCGCCCACACCCACGACGATCTGGGTCTGGGCGTCGCGAACGCGATCTCGGCGGTCTCCGCGGGTGCGGATCTGGTCCACTGCACCGTCAACGGACTCGGCGAGCGGGCCGGTAACGTCGCCCTGGAAGAGGTCGCGATCGCGCTGGCACACGTCTACGACGTCGAGACCGCCGAACTCGAGGAGCTGTACGACCTCGCACAACGGGTCTCGCGGGCAACGGGCGTGCCGCTACCGCCGAACAAGGCCGTCATCGGCGAGAACGCCTTCACCCACGAGAGCGGGATCCACACCGACGGGACCCTGAAGGACGACAAGATGTACGAGCCCTACGCGCCCGAGACGGTCGGGCGCGAGCGACGGCTCGCACTGGGGAAACACACCGGGCGAGCGGGCGTCACGGCGACCCTCGAGGAACACGGCGTCGAGGCCGACGACGACGAGGTCGCCGAAATCGCCACCCGCGTCACCGAGCTCGGTGACCGCGGTCGCCGCGTTACGGACGCAGACCTGCTTGCGATCGCCGAGGACGTCACGGGCGACGACCGCGAGCGCGTCGTCGAACTGCTGGACCTGAACGCGACCAGCGGGGGTGCGGTCCCGACCGCGAGCATCCGCCTCGCGGTCGAGGGCGAGGAGCGGGTCGCCAGCGGCACCGGCTCCGGCCCCGTCGACGCCGCCGTCTCCGCGGTTCGGGAAGCGCTGGGTTCGATGGCCGACGCCGAACTCGAGTCCTACCACGTCGACGCCGTCACCGGCGGGACCGACGCCGTCGTCACCGTCGAGGTGACGATGGTCCGGGACGACCGCTCGGTCACGGTCGCCCGCAGCGAGGCCGACATCACGCGAGCTAGCGTCGAGGCGATGGTCGACGCGCTCGATCGGCTGCTCGGACGGGACACGCAGCCGCTCGCACCGGCCGACGACTGAGACGGGCTGCCGTCTCGAGTAGCCGGCGCGACCGCAGGACGGCCCGTAGGCTCCGGAACCGACGGACAGTAGTCCGTGCGAACGTCGGCACGACTCTGTTTTCAGTGGAAGAGGTGGCGATCGAGCACGCCCCAGGGGTTGAACAGGTAGACGCCCGCGAGAAAGAGTGCGAAGACGAGCACGAACAGCTGGAGTACCGCGTCGATCCCGAGCGACGTCACCGGGTACAGCATGTACGCGATCAGCGCCGCGACGGCGATCCACAGCGTTCCGACCGCGACGCGCTGGCGGAGTTCCATACCGGGAGATTCCCCTCGAGCAGTATGAAGCCCTCGAAGGCCGTCCTCACAGCGAGAGGTCGGTGTCACCGACCGTCCCCTCGTCGAGGACGTCCTTGCGATTGTCGACCTGACCGACGTCGTCGTAGGCGACCGGTCCGGGAACCTGCTCGGCGTCCGGCCCCGGCTCGTTGCCGATGTAGAGAACGTTCGGCTGGGTGTTGTACTCCTCGAGCAGCCTGAACGTCGAGTCGGCGGTGCCGTACTCCCCCTGCAGGAGTCGCTCGGCTTCCTCTTCGGTCAGGCCGTCGTCGTCGTCCTCGTCGGCGGGCTCCTCCTCGCCCTCCAGGATCGCGATGGCGTCCTGGAGCTCCTCTTCGTCCGGGTCGTGCTCGATAGCGCGGGCGAGCGCGACGTTGTCGGCGTACTGCTGGGGATCGCTCTCGGGATCGTTCATGTCGCCGAACTGGATCGCCCCCGGCGGGCAGGCGTCCTCGCAGGCGGTGGTGCCGACCATCTCCTCGCCCATCTGGCCGTCCTGACGAGGGGGATCGAAGACGCATTTCTCCATGACCCCGCGCGGCCCCCGGCCGCTGACCCAGCGATCGCGCTGGTCGTACATCATGTCCTCGTCGAGTTCGTCGGAGGGTGCGTCGGTCTCGGGCTCGCCCCACTGGAAGTAGTTGACACCGTAGGGGCAGGCGACCTGGCAGTACCGACAGCCGATACAGACGTCGTAGTCAGTGAGTACGAGCCCGCCCTCGTCGCGGGTGTGTCGGGCCGTCGTCGGACACACCTTCTCGCAGGGCGCGTCGGTACAGTGCTGGCAGGGCCGGATCAGGTAGTTGAAATCCCGCGTCCCCTCGAAGTCGTCGGCGTCGGGCGACTCGACGATTCCGTCCTCGTAGGCGATGATATACATCCAGTTGGCCCCCTCGTTCCAGTTGTGCTCCTGGTTGCACGCGACCACACAGGAGAGACAGCCGTCGCAGGTCTCGAGATCGAGGGTCATCCCCCACTGGGTCCCTTCCTCCTCGTCGGCGCCCGGTGCACCCGCCTCCTCGTCGTCATCCTGAGCGGCGAGTGGCTCCCCGCCGTCGTCGGTGCTCGCCCAGGCGCCGAACCCGACGGCCGCGGCGCCGGCCCCCATCTTCTTCATCGTCTCGCGACGGGAGTCCTCGCCGTCGCCGCCGAAGCGCTCGAGCATTCCTGAAAGCGTCCCCTTCGCCTCCTCCCTGGCGTTCTCGTAGGCCTCCTTCGTCGGCCGCCGGTCCTCGCCGAACTCCTCGAGGACGTCCTCGTGATACTTCCCGTGGAACTCGGCCTCCGAGAGCTCACCTTTCGTGACCCGCATGGCGTCCTCGGCCATCGCCATCCCGAGATCCGCGTCGTACTCGGTGTCCTCGAGCATGGCCCGGAAGTCCTCCTCGGCGGCGTCCCCGAGGGGGTGGAACGGATCGCTCCCGAGGCCGTCCTCGTCGGAGCTCATTGCGGTCGCTCACCTCGTCTCGTCGCCGGGACTGTGTTACTGTTTGACACCATGTTCGTTCGGGGATCCCTCCCATAGCTGCGGAAATAAAGCGGTTCCCTGCGAGCGATGGCGACTCATATCAGGGGTGGGGATCGGTAGGAACGTCGAACGGTCGTCGAATCGGGACGGTATCGGGAGGAGAGTCCGAGAGTCGCGACTGGTGTGCGTACCGCTCGAATACTGCATACCGCCACAAAAGCGCCGAGGTTGTCTTGCAGCAACGGATAGCTCGCGCCGCTACGCGTCGCTCAGCGGTTTGTTGCTACAAAAGCGCCGAGAGGGTGATTTGAACCACGGTCGTTTCGCTCGCTGTGCTCGCTTCACTCCCTGGTTCAAACTCCGCTGTATCGTTTTCGGCAGCACAGACGACTCGCTCCGCTCGTCGTGTTGTGCTGCTGAAAAGCGCCGAGAGGGAGATTTGAACTCCCGAGTCCGTGAGGACAGCAGATTTCGAATCTGCCGCCTTGGCCGGGCT
>JGI2924J29684_1077898_pt1 | contig 24889 bp, 18 predicted proteins | sample BenlonsequencITS_FD_29684 | JGI IMG/M metagenome (IMG submission 29684)
GGAGGTGTTCATGGATGAGAATGCTGCCTGCGGAAAGTCCGGTGAATCGAGTGAACGAGCGATGCCCCGTCACGCCGCCTGATGGAGATGGCGACACATTGGGCCCCGGCGTGATACAACGCAATGCGTCAAAGTGATGTGAATCACAGGCCGGAGGTGCTGACTTCCGTACGAGGAACCGGCCTCGTCTTCAGTCACGGGACCCTATCCGGGCGTGACTCGGCACAGCGAACAAGGCAGATCATAGTCGCAGATGCATTCGAGATCCCGGCAGGGAAGGCAGGTTGCGGATCGTTCAGGATGCCCTTTCATGGCTGGCATCCTGCGACGCATGTCTTGCGCCTCAACCTCGCCATGACGAAGCACGGCTGGATGTTTTTGCTTTCGCAAGAAATGATCTGTTTGAACCGCCCGCAACTCCCCGGATTCCGTTCCTGATGGTGATGGGCGCGCGGTCTTCCAGGACTCGCCGATGTCTTGGGTCCATGAGCGATGAGCTTGCCAGATATTCGGGCTGGCCTGACGCTCTTTGTTGCATAGGTTCGACAGGATCGGCAAAGGCTCTTTGCATGTGATAAGACGGTAGGCGAGCCGAATTCGATGGCCGGGGGGGCATGCCGTCCCATCTGCCGGAGAACCGTTCCCGCGGAGGTCGTGGCGATGAATGGGCGAGCCTTTGCTATTGACCACGGCAGGCATGGAATGAGTCGAGTCTGCCTGCCCTGATGGATGGCGCGGATTCGTCAGACAGTCTTTTTGGTCAAGGTCTTGTAACAAGAGGATGGACATCCAATAAATGCCAGATCCAATGACTTTGAGAAAGTGCATCAGGCACGTCGATACCGTTGTATCTGCATGACCGGTGACACATGACGTCTCGCGAGGAATGCTGAGCCGTCACTGCTGCAATGGCCCCGGTTGCCGCAGCAGTATGCGAGCACGAAGCGAACGGTCTGTGGTCGAGGGACTTTGGATATCCGGGATTCCTTTGTGCCGTTATCCGGTACGGGCGGGCTGCCCGTTCCACCAGGCCTGCATGGCCGGGGGGGCGAGCATGTCGATGCGCTCCCCCATCATCGGAGTGGTGATATCGATGCCTTTTAGGGTGGCCAGGGCGGTGATCCGTTTGAACGGCTCCTGCCACGCATGCATGGCAAGATCGAAGGTGCCATTGTGAATCGGCAGCAGCCAGCGGCCGCGTAGATCGATATGGGCCTGCAGGGTCTGTTCGGGCTGCATGTGCACAAAGGCCCAGCGCGGGTCGTAGGCACCAGTTTCCATCAAGGTGAGATCGAAGGGGCCGAGACGGTCCCCGATGGTTTTGAAGCCGTCGAAATAGCCGCTGTCGCCACTGAAGAACAGGCGCATCGTCTGATCCTGGATGACCCAGGAACACCACAGGCTTTGATCACTGTCGCGCAGGCCTCGGCCTGAAAAGTGTTGAGCAGGCGTGGACGTGAATTCCAGACCATGCACGGATGTCGACTGCCACCAGTCCAGTTGTTCGATTCGGGACGGGGCCACGCCCCAGGCATTCAATTGGTCTCCAACCCCCAGCGGAGCGATGAAGACATCGGTCTTGGCCGCCAGAGCCAGAACGGCAGCGCGGTCCAGGTGGTCGTAATGATTGTGCGAGAGGATGACGCCGGCAATGGGCGGCAGTTCCTCGATACTGATGGGCGGCGCATGGAAACGCGCCGGGCCGGCCCACTGTACCGGCGAGGCCCGTTTGGAAAAGAGCGGATCGGTCAGCCAGTAGCGCTCCTTCCACTTTATCAGCACGGTGGAGTGACCCAGGCGGAACAGACTTCGATCCGGGGCCGCTTCCAGCTGCGCCCGCGTGATGGCCTTCACGGGGATGGGGTCAGCAGGGACGGTATCAGCCGGCTTGGTGAACAGCATGGTCAGCAGCAGTTTCAAGCCTTTCCATAAACCGGTGGTCGGGCGAGGACGGGCATTGTGGAAACGTCCGTCGCTGAAATGAGCCGATTGGGGATAGCCGGCAAGCGATTTGGGCAGAGGCAATGGGCGGGAGGGCATCAAGAGCGTTCCTGGCGGACGAAGGTCGATGGCTTGAAAATGGCATATAAACTGTACGGTGCAGTGTAGTTGAGTGGTTTTCGAAAGTACACTGTAGAGTGTAATATGACGGCAGTTGTCCGATGGAGTGGCCACGACATGACATCTTCTTCCTTGCGGCTGAGCGAGCGAAAACGCGCAGCCATCGTGCAGGCCGCGGTCAGCGAGTTCCGGACCGCCGGTTATGAAGCCACCAGCATGGACCGGATCGCGGCGATGGCCGGTGTGTCCAAGCGGACGGTTTACAACCATTTTCCGAGCAAGGAAGCCCTGTTCGAGTTGATCCTCGAACAATTATGGGAATGGAGTACGGGGGACGAGGAGCCGCGCTATGTGCAGGAGCGGCCGCTCCGGCCGCAGCTGCATGCCTTGTTGATGGCGAAACTGAGGCTGCTCGGTGACGTGAATTTCATTGATCTGGCACGGGTCGCCTTGGCCGAAGTGATCCACGCACCCGAGCGTGCCCAGGGCATCATCAGGCGCATCGAGACGGTCGAATGCGGCTTGACCGCATGGATTCGCTCAGCGACCGCGGCGGGACGCCTGCAGCTGGACGATCCTGAATTTGCGGCCAGGCAATTGCACGGTCTGCTCAAGAGCTTCGCATTCTGGCCACAGATCACGCTGGGCCTGGCGCCACTGGACGAGGCGGAGGGTCTGCGGGTGGTGGACTCCGCAGTCACTATGTTTCTGGCCAGTTACCAGTCGGGAGACTGATTCAGGCGGGCGGGCGTATCGCCTGCCGTCCGTCCGGAGCCCCGGACTGACTTGCCGCGGGATCTGCCACGGCTGACAGGACCGTGGGCCGGGGGCTGAGGGCATGATGCCGGTGCCCGGTACCGGATCAGACCAGGCTCATGGAATCACGATGGCCGTCCCGGTCTTGACGCGGTCCAGCGCCACCAGGCTGCGGTACGCTTTCACCTTGGGATTTTCGGCCAGCATGCGGCGGATCAGGCCGGCATAGGCGCGCATGTCGGCTGTCACGATGATGAGCACGAAACTGATGCCACCGGTCACATAAAAGCATTGCTACACCTCGGGGGTAGCCAGAAACAGTGCCTTGCTGTCATCCACGGTGAGAGCATGCTCGTCGATCAGGGTCACTTCGACGATGGAGGTGATGGTGGCCGACATGGCATCAGGATCGAGCAAGGCGACATGGCGGAGGATGATGCCGCCAGCTTCCATGGCCGCGATGCGGCGCTGCACGGCCGCTGCGGACAATTTGACCTGGTCGGCAATGGTCCGCTGCGGCATCTTGTTGTTTTCCTGCAGCAGACGAAGGATCGCACGGTCCTGGCGGTCGAGCTGGGCAAGTGTCAGTGTGTTTCGAGGGGGCATGGCGAGTGATTGTTGCGTTTCGAAGGCAAATGAGGGGGCATCAATCGGATTCCTGCGAATAATATTCCCGCATGAATGCAATGCATACCCGTTCCACATCGCCGGCCGCCCGATCATCCGTGCCGGCCGGCGTGGTCAGCGGCATGGGGGCCGGCGCACTTTGGGGGCTGGTATTTCTAGCCCCCGTCCTGACGCCGGATTTCTCGCCTTGGCTGCTGAGCGCAGGGCGATACCTCTGCTTCGGCTTGATGGCATTCGCGCTGCTGGCTTCACGCGGGAGGGTGCTGCTGAAGCGAGCCAGCCTTGGCCAATGGGGCAATCTTGCCTGGCTGGCGCTGACCGGCAATACGCTCTATTACGTGCTGCTTGCCGCCGCGGTGCAGAATGCAGGGATCGCCACGGTCTCGCTGGTCATGGGTTTTCTCCCGGTGCTCGTCAGTCTGGCTGGCCAGCGCGACCCCGGAGCCGTCAGCTTGAGGCGATTGCTCCCCTCCCTGCTGCTGTGCGTCGCCGGTGCGATCTGCATCGGCTGGCAGGCCCTGCAGCCTCAGCTGCAACCGCAGCAACGTCTGCAGCATCTGTTCGGCCTGGCCTGTGCGGTGACGGCCCTGATGTCATGGACGGCCTATGCGGTAGGCAATGCGCGCGCCCTCGCACGCTTGCAGGACATGTCTGCGCATGACTGGAATCTGCTGACAGGTGTGGCGACGGGGGTGCAGGGACTGCTGCTCACCATGCCGGCGCTGCTGCTGGATCAGCATCCGCATGCCGGGCATGACTGGCTGCGGCTGGGAGGCGTGTCGCTGGTCGTGGCGATACTGGCCTCGATCCTGGGCAACAGCTTGTGGAACCGGATGAGCCGACTGCTGCCTTTGACCCTGGTTGGCCAGATGATTCTGTTCGAGACCTTGTTCGCAATGGCTTACGGTCTGATGTGGGCGCGACGCTGGCCACATCCGCTGGAAGCCTTGGCACTGGTGCTGGTCATCACCAGCGTGCTTGCCAGTCTCTCGGCGCACCGCACATCCGCCACGACGCGGGCGACAGGCTGATCTTGTCCGCGGCACCGCATCGGGTCTCAGTACGCGTCGTCGCGTGGCCTTTTGCGCAGCAGCAGCTCGATCAGTACCGCGCCGATGCCCATCACCCCGAGACCATACCAGGCCGCGGCTCCCAGATCCTGGAGACTGGAAACAAACATATAGATGGAAAAAATGATGAATATCAGCGGCAGCAGAGGATGGAGCGGGGCCTTGTAGGGCCGCTCCACCTCGGGGTGACGCCGGCGCAGCACGATGACGGCGGCGCTGCTCAACAGCATGAAGGCCCAGAAGACCGGCGTCATGTAACCGATCATGGCATCAAAGCCCGCCTTGCTGTAGCTGCCGATCCAGACCAGCAGCAAGGCCATCAGGCATTCGGCCATGGCTGCCACGGCAGGGCCCTTGCTGGCACTGTGCCATTGCCCGATGCGCCCGGTTCCCGGCAGGTCGGCGGCGGCGGCGTAGGTCGTGCGGGCACCGGTCAGCAGGCAGGAGTGAATGCTGCTGACGGCGGCGATGCAGACGATGGTGGTGATGACCCAGGCACCAGGCGGACCGAATACGCGTTTCAACAGGTCGGCGGCCGGCGCGTTGGCATGCGCCAGGTGATCCATGCCCAGGCCGGCGACCATGGCGGCGCTGGTGACAACGTAGACGGTGACCAGCAAGGCGATGCCGCCGGCCATGGTGATGACCATGCCGCTGCGGCGATTGCGCAGCTCGGTGGACAGGGTGGCCACGTCGCCCCAGCCGCCATAGGCGAGAAAGACATAGATCAGGGCGGTGCCGATGGCACTGGAATTCACCGTCGCCTGATGGGGAACCAGGATAGGGAAGCCCTGGTGGTGAACGGTGAGCATCGCCGCGGCCAAGGTGATGCTCGCGAAACCGCCGATCAGCAGCAACACCAGCCCGGCCTGAGTGGCAAAGCTGAGCTTGACGTGGATGCGGGTCAGACCCCAGATGGCCGCAATGCAGGACATGGCAGCCAGTCGATAGGTCAACGGGTCCAGCGGGATCACGGCCTTGACGTAGTCAGCCAGCATAAAACCCATCACCGCCATCCAGCCGGTATGCATGATGGCGAAGCGTGACCAGGCATAAAGCGCGCCGACTCTTACGCCGTAGGCCAGCCGCAGAAAGTGGTAGTCGCCACCCGGGTGAGGAAAGGCCGAACCCAGCTCGGCGTAGCAGAGCGCGCTGACCAGTGACAAGGCCCCACCGGCGATCCACAGCAGATAGAAATGCCAATGACCTGCCGCCAGAGCGATGGTCGGCGTGGTCTTGAGCGTATCGATGGTCAGCATCATCCCCAGCGCGATAAATACCGCCTGGCCGGTGGCCAGATATCGAGCAGGACGTCCGGTCTGTGATGCAGGATCCGGGCGCGGGGAATCCGTGTGGGCGGATTGGGTCAAGAGCGGCTCACTTCAGGTGCGAAGGCGGCCTGTCGGCCGGCGGAACGAGCATGATCCCGCATGACGCAACACATGTCATGCGGGATCATGTCGTGTCTGATCGGCAGTCTGGCTCAGAAGAACTGCGTGCTCAGGGTCAGATACCATTCGCGGGGAGCGCCGACATAGTAGGTCGGGGAAGATTCGGCTGCCGAGATGGTCGGGCTGTAAGGCAGGGCCAGGTAATGTCGGTTCCACAGGTTCAGTACGTTCAGCGCGATCGTCGGATGGTGCAGGATTCCGTGATCGCCGAAGTCGTAGCTGGCACTGCCGTTCATGGTGAAGTTCCACGGTACCTTGTCGGTATTCAGGAAGTCGCCGTATTCGCTGCCTGTGAACTTGCCGTTGAGGTCTACCGTCAGGCCCTGATGGGCATAGTGCATGCCCAGATAGGCCATGTTGCGCGGTGCGCCGGTGAACTGGCGGCCGCGGGTGGCATACCAGGTACCCGCGCTGCCGTCAGCCGAGGGCAGGTACAGGTTGTCCTTGATCCTGGCCTGGGTGTAGGTGTAGGAGCCGTAAAGGCTGAAGCCATGTCCCAACTCGAGGGTACCCTCGGCATTGAAACCGGCCATGCGTACCGGCCCGGCATTGATGTAGTAATTGATATAGGTGTTCTGATCTTCGCCGATGGCGGTGCGATTGGTCATGTTTGCCAGATAGAGGTCGGCATGCACGTTCAGCGGTCCACTGCTGTAGCGCCAACCCAGTTCATTGGACCACGCGCTTTCCGGCAGCGGGGCCGGAAGACCCAGTCGGCTGTTGCCGTAGGTGGCGGCATCTTCCGGTGCGCGGAAGGTCTTGGTCAGGCTGTAATAGATCTGGTTGGCGTCATTGACCTGCCAGGATACGCCCAGCGTCGGCAGAAACTTGTGGTAGTTGTTGCGCGAGCTCAAGGGTGCGGTACCAAAGTCCGGATCGGTATTGCCGGGATACATCACGAACTGGTTCTGACGGGTGGTGTCCAGGAACGAGGTGCCGAGATTGATGGTCAGCGAGTCGGTCGGCGTCCATGTGTCCTGCACGAACAGCTTCTTCACCGTGGTGGTGTCGTGTTCGTTGTAATTCTGCCAGACCTTGCCGTTGGCATAGGTCAGCAAGTCGCGATCACCCCAGATCGATGACGGACTGCCGGTTTCAGGATCGACATAGGAGGCATTGATGAAATCATTCTGGCGTGAACGCTCATACCAAAGGCCCCATTCCAGCGTGTGGTCCATGCCGAGGTTCAGAGTGAACTTGGCATTGATGCCGGGCCGGTAGGTATAACCCTGATAGGCATCAAGCACGGCATACTGGCCATCGGCATCCTGGTCCGCCACCACGTAGGGCTTGCCGTTGGCTCCGGTTCTGAGAGGCAGGAAGCCGGGATAGCTGCCATTGCCCATGCCGTACTGGAAATAGGGAATCACTGACAGCGAAAGATCGTCGGTGAGTCGGAACTCGCCATCCAGGCTCGTCACATACGACTTGAACGGATTCTGGTACAGCTTGTAATAGTTGTTCTGCGCCTGATAGGTCGGATCATCGCCATACAGCTGGCTGCTCGGGAAGCCTCCCTTGGGCGTGGTCAGCCAGTGGGTGCCGTAATCGTACTTGTAGCCGTTTTCGCCGAACTGCGAGCGGCTCATCGGGCTGTAGAAATAGTTGGCTTCGTGGTTGTAGTTGAAATTGAAGGTCAGGCTGTTGTGGTCGTTGATCGTCCACAGCGACTTGGCCTGCACCCGCCGGATGTCATTGGTACCGGCACCGCGCCATTTGTCGTTGGAATTCTGCGAAAACGAGATCCAGCTGCGCACCGGACCGGTGTCTCCCGTGTTCACGCGGACGAAGGTGCTGCGGGCATCGTAGCTGCCGAAGGTCTGGCCGACATAGACATTGAAGTCCCTGGTCGGGGCCTGGGTGATAAAGGCGATATGGCCACCCACCGCACCCAGATCGGGCATGTCGATATCGGCGGAGCCCTGCATTAGGGTGACCGAGGCGTAGTTGCGGGCTTCGCCGTATTCCGACGGATAGGGCACGTAGTCACCAACATCGTTGACCGGCACGCCGTCCATGGTGACGCCGACTTCGCTGGCGTTGAAACCACGCACGGTGTAGCTGCTGTTGTCGGTCAGGCCGAAACCGTCGGGCGATGCCGCATTGACACCCGGCATGGAGTTGATCATCTGGGTGTAATCGGCGGTGATCGGCAGCGCTGCAATGGCCTGGGCCGAGATGGTCGACACCGCCTTGGGCGCATCCTGGTCGGCCATCAAGCCACCTGCCAGCACCTGGGTGTTCACGGCAATGGTTGACAGCGTTGTGCTCTTGCGCGGCTTCTGGGCCTGGCTCTTGCCATCCGGCGCCTGACTGGATGCGGCCTGATCGGTGGCCATGGCGCACGGGATCAGCCCCAAGGCCAGCGAGATCGACAACAGAAGCTGGGTATGGCGATGGACAGTCGTTTTGCGCATGAGGCGGAGCGGCTCCTGGAGGTGTGGCGCGGATCGGGCCGTGGCGTATCAATCAGCGGCATATCAGTCAAAACCGGCATAGCCATCACATGGTCGAGCCGGTCGGGGGCGGACATTCTCTGGGAGCGTGGAGGTCGGGTCAAATGAAACAACTGGATATCGACATGCACGTGTTGCTGGATGGGGTGTTCAGGGGGCCGGCCCGGACGATCGTTCCCCCTCTCGCCGGTAGGTATCGAAGCTCATCCGGGCAGGCATCCGAAGGCTCAGGATCGCGCCATGACAGGCCGTGTCATGCCTGCCGCGGACTTGAGCGTATCGCTGCGAGGCTGCTCATGGGGTCGCAAGATGGTACGAATTCACAAGTGGCCGTGGCCGAGTGTCACATCCCGTCCAGACTGCGACGATGAGCGATGGTTACAGATGCTTAAGTGGATGGGATGCAGGGTCTTGTCCAGGCCCGCAGCTCTTTTGGTGGCAAGCTGGCGGCCATCCCCTAGTGGTCGGACGAGGCTTCATCCATGGCAATCAATGGTGGCAGTTCGCCATCGATGCAGCCTCGGCCGGCCGTGATCTCGCGTTATCGTCACCGCTGATGGCTGATGGACTGAAGTAGGGTGTCTTGCCCGGGTTTTTCAGCAGCACGGATGACGGATTGCGGACGGGTCGTCTCCATGCAGAATGCCGACCCGGCTGCTGTCGCTCAGGTATTCACTATCCGGATGCTCAGAAATCCATGGTGGCCGACAGCCGGACTTCGCGGGGGGCGCCCTGGGTCAGGTAGCCGCCGAAAGCCGATGCCCAGTAGTCGTTGCTGCCGATATTCATCACCGCCATGCGGAAGGTGGTGGCCTTGCCGGCGAAGCGGGTGGCGTAGCTGGCATGCACGTCGACACGGGTCCAGGCCGGAATGCTCAATGTATTGGCCTGGTCTGCATATTCTCCGCCGGTGCGGATCAGATCGACGCCCAGACTCAAGCCATCGGTGGCCGGAATCGCCCAGTTGGCACCCAGGTTGTATTGCCAGCGAGGTACGCCGATGGCGATATGGCCGTCATAGGTTCCTCCGGCGGTCCGGCTCAGGCGTGCATCGGTATAGGTGGCGCCACCGATCACTTTCAGGCCTTTCACCGGTTCACCGAAGGCGCTCCATTCCACGCCGCGATTCCGCTGCAAGCCGTTGAGACTGTAGAGCAGTGTGTCCGGATTGGTGAGGCCGCTGGGTTCCTTGATCTGGAACACGCTGAGGGTGCTGCCGAAGCTGTCGTGGTCATATTTCAGGCCGGCCTCGATCTGCTTCGATTTGTAGGGAGGAAAGACGGCGCCGACGTTCAGTGTGCCGACGGGCGCTTGCGGCCCCTGGGACAGACCCTGGATCGAGTTGGCATAGATCGAGACATGCGGCGAGATCTTGTACAGCAGGCCTGCCACCGGTGAGTTGGCGTTCTGCTGGTAATGTGCCGTCCGGGCCCCGGTCTTGTAGGCATAACCCAGCACTTCCATGCTCTGGTGCCGGATGCCCAGGGTCAGCAGCACCTGGTCGTGGAAGAAGCCCAGCGTGTCGGACAAGGCCACGCTGTGCAGCTTGGTGCGGCCGGTGACCACCGGATCACCGGCATCCAGAGTGGAGGCGGGGTAATCCACGGCTGCGTAGTGATTCAGATCGATCGCGTAGCTGCCCGAGAAGGTATAGCTGGCGGTCTTTTTCTGGTTGAGGATCGAGGCACTGGCATTGAAGCGCTGCGAGACGGGGCCGGTCTGGAACAGCCCGTTGATGCCGACTTCACCAGTCTGCGAGTCATTGTTGTAGGGCACGCCCATCCGGCTGGCGGTCCCGACGCCCTGGGCATTGACGCGAGGAGAGGCGTATTCGCCGTTTTCATTGGAATGGTCGGCACCGCCGGCAACATAGGCGGTCAGATTCGACAGAATGTCGTATTCGGCCCGGATCATGCCGTAAGTGTCTTCCATGCTGGAATATGACCAGGGCTGTCCGTAGTTGTATTTCGCTTTCGGTGCACGAGGTACGCCGGTGCCGGCCAGATACACGACGTTGCGCCCCTCATCAATGCGCTGGAGCTGATGGCTGATATTGGCCTTGATGCGGAAGCGGTTGCCGCGGTAATCCACCGAAATCGACTCGAAACTGGAGTGACCATGCTCCCGGTCGATGGCGGTATCGCCGCCGCGCGTGCCGGCGTTCACCCGCACGCCCCAGCGCTGGTCCCTGCCGAAGCGCCGACTCAGATCAACGCTGCCACCGAACTGGGCGCTGGTGCCGAAATCGAAGGATGCCCGTGTCAAGGGCGCATGGCCGGCCCACTTGGGTTCGATATTGATCGATCCGCCCAGACCGCTGCCGCCGGGGGATACGCCATACAGAAAGGCGCTGGCGCCGCGCAGCAGATCCAACTGGCCGATGGCATCGGCGACCACCATCTGCCGGGGGATGATCCCGTACAGGCCGTCGAAACTGATGTCATCGCCATTCAAGGGGAAGCCGCGGATCACGAACAGCTCGGAGAAATTGCCATAGCCGTTGGTGACGCGGACCGAGGGATCATTGGCCACGATATCGCCGATCGTATGGGCCTGCTGGTTGGCAATATAGTCCGAGCTGTAGCTGATGACCGAAAAGGGCGTCTCCATGTTGTCTAGATTGCCCAGTACGCCCAGATTGCTGCGCCGCGAGATATCGCCATAGCCGGTATCGCCTTCCACCTTGACGGCCTCAAGGGTCTTGGGGCGGGAGGTGGCGGCATGATGCGCTGGCGTGGTGGCGGGGGCTGTTGTCGTCTGTTCGTTGCTCCAGGCCTGGCCCGAGACCGACAGCATGGCGATGACCAGCGGCCATCGTGCCGGTTGCGAGGCGGCCGTGCGTCGCGCCGGCGAGGCGCGTTCGGAAGTGTTCAAGATGAGCTCCGGAGAAGAATCGGGGGCGCGGCAAGGTTTGCTTTCGCATTCGGGGATACGACCATGGTCGTCCATGGAAGCGGCAAACGTGTGCGCTCGGGTAGTGATTTAACGATGCCAATGAAAATCATTCTCATAAAGTTTACATGGGTGGTGACAATGCGAGCAAGCGGGGATGGCGAACATCTGCCCGTTGCTCACGGGAACTGCCAGCAATCCGGGATCCGGGCATTCGAAGCTGATGTCTCAGCGTGGAACCGGGCTGTTCGACGTGCCATGTGGCAGGGCACAAGCCACGGATGCATCGGATGGTCCCGGCAAGCCATGGCTGGAACTTCATGACGGTACCGGTCTATCTCTCCGCTGGACTGGATCCAGGGTATCGGTGGCCGCCATGGTGCGCCGTCGATCGGGGAGCGTCAGGCGAAATCGGGCAGAGAGGGGCGGGGCAGTGAAGCGATGGTTTGCCGAATGGCGGCGCACAGACAAGCTGGGGCTGGAGATTCGCCGACGCTGGGGACGGCCGGGCAGCGACACGGCGGCTTTTGCAGCCCGGTATTTCGAGCTGAGCCGTGGGGCCGGAGCAGAGACGGTCAGTGACAAGGTCTGGTCCGACCTGGAATTGCAACGGATTTTCCAGCGGATCAATACCGCGATCACGCCGATCGGGGCTCAGGTCCTGTATCGGCAGATGCGCGAATATGTGGGCGAGCCTGCCGAACTGGACGCCCGGCGTCACCTGTATGACTGGATGCGGGAGCATCCCTTGCAGCGCGAACACATCCAGCGCCTGCTCTGGCCACTGCGTGACGAGCACTATGCGACCTTGGCGCGATTTATCCATGCGGATGACGAGGACAGTCCACGCTGGGCCAAGTGGCTGCCACTGTCTGCACTGGCCGGCCTGATGCTGCCTGTCGGGGTGATCGGTCTGGGCTGGCCGCTGTGGCCGTGGCTGGTGGTGATCATGTTGAACATTGCCGCGACCTGGCGCTTGTGGTGGAGCGGCGCCCATCACGGCGAAAGCGTCAAATCCTGTCTGGATCTGCTGACGGTGGCCGAGCGTCTGACGCATCTTGATGCCACCGAGGATGTCGAACCCTTGCGACGCTTGCGCGAGGCTGCACCAGCGCGCAGACGGACCCGGAAGCTGCTGCGCGAGTTTCTGTTGACGCGGTTGCCCGGCATCAACTATCTGATACCGCTGGCCAATGCCTTGCTGGCTTTGGAGCCGGTGCTTTACTTGCGCGTCCTTCGTCGCATGACGGTGATACGTCCCTGTCTGGCTCAGGTGTATCAGCTCGTCGGCCAGCTGGATGCCGGTATCGCCATCGCCTCCTTTCTGGCCAGCCAGCCCTGGCACTGCGTGCCTCGCATGACGGCACTCGATCTGCGGATCCAGGAGGGTGTGCATCCTTTGATCGAAGGCTGCGTGCCGCACAGCATCGAATTGCGGCAGCGATCGGCGCTGGTGATCGGCTCGAACATGGCCGGCAAGACCAGTTTTATCAAGTCCTTGGCGGTCCAGGTGATCCTGGGCCAGACCCTCGGGATATGTCTGGCCCGGCAAGCCGAGATACCGGCGGTCCGGGTGCTGACCTCGATTCATGTGGACCACTCGGTGGAAGCCGGCATCAGTCATTTCTTTTCCGAACTCGAGACGATACGGCAGTTCATGGAACTTGCATCGTCAGGCACAGCGGCCCTGCTGGTGATGGATGAAATCTTTTCAGGCACCAATACGCTGGAGCGCATTGCCAGCGCCCGGGCGGTGCTGGAGCGGCTGGCCGCAGGATGCATGGTGCTGGTCACCACCCATGATGTGGAACTGCAGTCCTGTCTGGGGATTCATTACGATCTGTATCACTTCCAGGAAAATATCGACGTGGACGGCTTTTTCGACTATCAGCTGCGTCGCGGGGCCGCCAGCCAGCGCAATGCGATCAGGCTGCTGGGCAAGCTGGGCTATCCGGCAGATCTGGTCGAGACGGCCATGGCCTATGCCGCTGCGGCCGATGCAGGGTCACCGAGACCCGTCGCAAGAGATTGTTGAGCTTTGTCTTGTGAAGCGACATGGTCCCGGCCATATATATGGGGCCGCTTGCATCGTCGTTGATCCGGTTGGCGCAGAGGACGGCCACGGTCGCAGCCGCGGGAGAGATCAGCACAGCAGCTGAGCCTGATAGCTGCCGTGAGGGGTTGCCCGCCGATGACGGCTGACGCGTGGATGGCGATCAAGTCATGAGGCCGGGGTGATGATGACGTGTCAATCCGACGCATCACGATATCCCATTGAAGATGTTGAAGAACATCCTTCTTCGGCGTGTGTCGTGGTCACAGTTGTGCGTCTAAGTGACACATCTTGATGGGTCGAGACAACTCCGGGAAGGGTGATGCGTATCAAGGAATGTGTGTAGGCGCCGTGACAAACTGGCCGCGTCCCTGCTGCCGGAATCCATGATGCCGATCAAGATCGCGATATTGAAAGAGACGGCCGAACACGAAAGACGCGTAGCGATGGTGCCCGTCGTGACCGCACGTTTTTCCAAGCTGGGTGCAAATCTGGCGATCCAGTCGGGGGCGGGTCTTGCGGCCGATTTTGCCGATGTCGATTACAGCGGCGTCGCTCTTGTCGAGGATGCCGGGGCTCTGGTTGCCGATGCCGATGTGGTGCTGGCGGTACAGGCCCCCACGGTGGAGGTGATCGCTGCCATGAAGCCGGGCGCGGTGCTGGCCAGTTTCGTATATGCCGACAAGCAGCCAGATGTGCTGCGACAACTCAGGGACGGCCGGATCAGCGCCTTTGCAATGGAGACCGTGCCGCGGATCAGCCGGGCGCAGTCCATGGATGCCTTGTCCAGTCAGGCGGCCCTGGCTGGTTATTACGCGCCCTTGCTGGGTGCCGTGCAGTTGCCGCGGATCCTGCCGATGATGACCACGGCCGTCGGGTCCTTGCGGGCGGCCCATGTGCTGGTGATGGGGCTGGGTGTGGCGGGCTTGCAGGCGCTGGCCACGGCACATCGGCTGGGCGCGGTCACCGAGGGCTATGATGTGCGGCCCGAGACCCGGGAGCAGGCCCAGTCGGTGGGGGCCAAGTTTGTCGACACCGGTATCGATGCGCGTGGCGAGGGCGGGTATGCCCGCGAACTCACGGCGGACGAGCAGGCCAAGGTGCGGGATGTGCTGACCCGACATGTCCAGCAGGCGGACATGATCATCACCACGGCCAACGTTCCGGGTCGCAAGGCGCCGCGACTGATCGACAATGCCCAGATCCAGGGCATGAAGCCGGGGTCGGTAATCGTCGACCTGGCTGCAGACAGCGGCGGCAATTGCGAGGGCACGATCCCCGGTCAGACAGCTCGCGTCGGTCGGGTCCATATTTTGGCACCGTTCAATGTGCCTTCCTTGCTGGCCCAGCAGGCCAGTGAACTGTATGCCAAGAACCTGCTGAATCTGTTGGAACTGATCGTCAAGGACGGGGCTTTGGCTCTGGATCTGGATGATGCGGTTGTTGCCGGTACCTTGCTGACTCATGGCGGCGAGATCCGCAATGAAAAGGCCAAAGCCCATTTTGAAGCCTCATCCGCCCAGGAGCCCCGTCCATGAGCATCGATCTGTCGATGAGCTGGTTGATTGCCTTGTATATCTTCATGCTGGCGGCCTTCACCGGCCATGAAGTGATCAGCCGCGTACCTTCCATTCTGCATACCCCGTTGATGTCGGGTTCCAATTTCATCCATGGCATCGTGGTGGTGGGCGCCTTGCATGCCCTGTTCAACGCGTCCAGTCCCGTCGAACAGGTGATCGGTTTCGTCGGCGTGCTGCTGGGGGCCGGCAATGCCGCCGGTGGCTACGTCGTCACCGATCGCATGCTGGCGATGTTCAAGCCCAGTGCGACCAAGCCCGCCGGCAAGGAGTAGGACATGATGCAGTGGGTGATCGAGCTCAGTGGTTTTGCCGCGGCGGTACTGTTCATTCTCGGGCTGAAGCGGATGTCCTCACCGGTGACGGCCTTGCGCGGCATCGTGCTGGCCGGGATCGGCATGGTGGTGGCCGTAGTGGCCAGTTTCGGTTATCTGGCCGATGTCAGCGAGGCGGCGCGCCCGCATCGACTGGCGAATCTGTTGCTGGCGATACTGGCGCTGGCGCTGGGCATCGGCTGGGCCTGGCGGGGGGGCAAAAAGGTGCCGGTCACCGGCATGCCGCAAATGGTGGCCTTGTACAACGGCATGGGCGGCGGTGCCGCCGCCGCGGTCGCCGCCGCCGAACTGCTGGGGCCGCGGCTGGACAGCCTGACGCAGGTGGTGGTGACGGCACTGGGTGCCTTGATCGGATCGATCTCGCTGGCCGGGTCGGTCATCGCCTGGGCCAAGCTGGATGGCCGGATCAAGCAGGCCTGGCGCTTTCGTGGCCAGAGTCTGTTCAACGCACTGGTATTTCTGGCGGCTCTGGCTCTGGGGGCGCTGGTGGCCAGCGGGGTGGTGGGCCATGGCGGGCAGGCGCTGTTTTTCGTGGCCGCGCTGGCCTTTGGTGTGCTGATGACCCTGCCGATCGGCGGCGCCGATATGCCGGTGGTGATTTCGCTGTACAACGCGTTCACCGGTCTGGCCGTGGCGCTGGAAGGCTATGCCTTGCACAACCCTGCCTTGATGATTGCCGGCATGGTGGTCGGCTCGGCGGGTACCTTGCTGACGGCGTTGATGGCCAAGGCCATGAACCGGTCGCTGGCCAATGTGCTGTTCAGCCGGTTCGGTGATGGCGGCGGCGCCTCCCAGGCCGAAGTCAAAGGCAGCATGAAGGCGGCCTCGGCTTCTGATGCGGCGGTGACGATGCGTTATGCCGCCAGCGTCATCATTGTGCCGGGCTACGGTCTGGCGGTGGCGCAGGCGCAGGCCAAGTTGTACGAATTCGTGAAGATCCTGCAGACGGCGGGGGTGGACGTGAAATTCGCCATCCATCCGGTGGCCGGCCGCATGCCGGGGCATATGAATGTGCTGCTTGCCGAGGCCGGTGTGCCGTATGACCTGATCTTCGACATGGATGATATCAACGACAGCTTTGCCAGTACCGATGTCGCACTGGTGATCGGTGCCAATGACGTGGTCAATCCGGCTGCGCGGACCGACAAGAGTTCGCCGATCTACGGCATGCCCATTCTCAATGCCGATCAGGCCCATCAGGTGTATGTGATCAAGCGTGGACAGGGCAAGGGCTATGCCGGCGTCGAGAACCTGCTGTTCTATGAAGACAACTGCAACATGGTCTACGGCGATGCGCTGGCGGCGCTGACCGAAATGGTCCAGGCGGTGAAGGACCTGCATTGATCCAGTCCGGTGACCGGCCGGTCGCCGCGAAGACGACAACCTGAGGAAACGTTCATGAGCTATGCAACAGTGAACCCTTACACGGGCGAGACGATCCAGGCCTTCCCCTTTGCGACTGACGCCGAAGTCGTGCAGGCCATCGATGCGGCCCATGCGGCTTTTCTGCTGTGGCGCGAGACTTCCTTTGCCGAGCGCGCAGGGGTCATGCAGAAGGCGGCCGGTATCCTGCGAGCCCAAAGCGAGGACTATGCCAGGCTGCTGACTCTGGAAATGGGCAAGCTGATCGGCGAGGCGCGTGCCGAGGTCGAATTGTCGGCAGCCATCTTCGAGTACTACGCCAAGCATGCGGCAAAGCTGCTGGCGCCCGAAAAGCTGCCGGTAGCCGATCCTGCCGAAGGCGAGGCTATCCTGGTCCATGATCCGCTGGGGGTATTGCTGTGCATCGAACCCTGGAATTTCCCTTACTATCAGATCGCCCGCATCATCGCTCCGCAGTTGTCGGCGGGCAATACGATGCTGCTCAAGCATGCCGCCAACGTCCCTCAGTGCGCGGCGATCTTCGAGAAACTGATGGCCGAGGCCGGGCTTCCGTCCGGGGCCTTCCGCAATCTGTATGTCAGCCACGACCAGGTCGAGACCATCATCAATGATCCGCGCGTGCATGGCGTGGCGCTGACCGGTTCGGAAGCCGCCGGTTCCATCGTTGCGGCCCAGGCGGGCAAGGCACTGAAGAAATCGACGATGGAGCTGGGTGGCGCCGATGCCTTCGTGGTGCTGAAGGATGCGGATCTGGAAAAGGCCGTGCAGTGGGCCGTGTTTGGCCGTCATTGGAATGCCGGTCAGGTCTGCGTTTCCTCCAAGCGCATCATTCTGGTCAAGGAAATCCACGATGCCTTTATGGACGCCTATGTCCGCGGTGTCGAGGCGCTGCGTGCGGGCGATCCGATGGATCCGGCCACGACGCTGGCGCCGCTGTCTTCGCAGGGGGCTGTCGACGGGCTGAAAAAGCAGATCGCCCAGGCCGTGGCCCATGGCGCGAAGGCCAGAGAAGTCGGTCCAGCTGTGCCGACGCAAGGTGCTTTCCTGCAGCCGACGATTTTGACCGACCTCGACGAAAGCAATCCTGCGCGTTATTGGGAATTTTTCGGACCGGTATCGATGATCTTCCGGGCCGAGGACGAGGCGGACGCGATCCGCATCGCCAATGATTCGCCTTATGGCCTGGGCGGCTCGGTATTTACTCGCGACACCCGGCGTGGTGCCGAGGTGGCCGCCCGGATCTCGACCGGCATGGTCTATGTCAACCATCCGACCATGGTCAAGGCCGACCTGCCCTTTGGCGGCGTGCGTCGTTCCGGCTATGGCCGCGAATTGCTGGGTCTTGGCATCAAGGAATTCGTGAATCACAAGCTGATCGATATCGTCGATATCGATGCTCCGTTCTGATCGGTTGCGGGCGATTGCGGCGAACGGAGTGCCGTACGCCGCATTTCACTGACATATTGGGAGATTGGCCATGAGCAAGACCATGCAAGCGGCGGTAGTGCGCCAGTTCGGCGGCCCGTTGAGCATCGAGGAAGTGACGGTGCCCAGCCCCGGGCTGGGCGAGGTGCTGGTGAAGATCGAAGCCTGCGGTGTCTGTCACACCGATCTGCACGCCGTGGATGGCGATTGGCCGGTCAAGCCGACGCTGCCTTTCATTCCCGGCCATGAGGGGGTCGGCCATGTGGTCGCCATCGGTCCTGGAGTAAGTCATCTCAAGGAAGGTGATCGGGTCGGGATTCCCTGGCTCTACTCGGCCTGCGGCCATTGCGAGCACTGTCTGGGTGGCTGGGAGACCTTGTGCGAGACCCAGCAGAATTCGGGCTATTCGGTGAATGGCGGCTTTGCCGAGTATGCGCTGGCGGCGGCCGATTATGTGGGCCGGCTGCCGGACAAGGTCGGTTTCATCGAGATCGCGCCGGTGCTCTGCGCCGGGGTGACCGTCTACAAGGGCCTGAAGGTTACCGAGACCCGTCCGGGTCAGTGGGTGGTGATCTCCGGCATTGGCGGGCTGGGTCATATGGCGGTGGAATATGCCAAGGCCATGGGCTTGAACGTGGTGGCCGTGGATATTGATGATGGCAAGCTGGCGCTGGCCAGACGTCTCGGCGCCGATTTCACTATCAATGCCAAGGCCGTCGACCCGGTCGCCGCGATCAAGAAGGAGATCGGCGGCGCTCATGGCGCACTGGTCACGGCGGTGTCGCCCTCGGCCTTTGGTCAGGCCATGAACATGGTCCGCCGTGGCGGTACCGTGGCGCTCAACGGCCTGCCGCCCGGCAATTTCGACTTGTCGATCTTCGATATGGTGCTGAACGGCATCACCGTCCGTGGCTCGATCGTAGGTACCCGGTTGGACCTGCAGGAGTCACTGGACTTTGCCGCCGAGGGCAAGGTCAAGGCCACCGTGGTGACCGACAAGCTGGAAAACATCAACCAGGTTTTCGAGCGGATGCACAAGGGCCAGATCGAGGGTCGGGTGGTACTCGACTTCCATTGAGCTCGCCGATGGCGCGACCCGGTACGTTCGGCGTGCGGGTCGCGCGGCCTCTCAGGGCTTTGGGGTGGAAGCGGCAGCCTGCGGGATTCGCAGGCGGTATTGCGGCCAGTGCTGCAACAGCTGGTGCAGCACCACGCTGCCGACACGCTGGTTGTTGTCGAAGGCCAGAGCCTGGCCCGGACCTTCATCGCCGATCGAGGCCGTCTCGCTGACGCCCGGCGGCGGCATCGAGAAATTGCTGGCGCTGCGCAGGACCATGATCCGCTGCCGATCGACCAGTCCTTCGTCCGCCAGGGTGATCATGATGCGCTGGTAGGTCTGGCTTTCCTCGTTGGTCATCACGAACCGGCCCTGGCCGCGGGTCCACATCCGCACCCAGTCTTCGGCCCAATGCGTTCGGGCGGCGCCATGCCAGTAGCGGATCGCGCCCAGTGTCTCGCCTTCCAGCACCATCGGCGCTCGTTGGGCGATGGGGTAGCCCTTCCAGCCGGCACGACGGGCGGCAATGACCGGATCATCCGCCAGCGTCACGGTATGACTCAGTTGAAAGGCCCAGTCTGCCAGTCCCCGGTTGAGCGGCAGCGCCTGCGAGAGTTCGGCGACATCAGTGACCGAACCGTAGTGATTGGGATTGTCCGGAAGCTGGTTGGGGCGGCTGGCACCGATGGCGAACAGACCGTAAGGCCAGCCTTTGGGAATGTCGCGATCATCCAGCTCACGTGCCCGGTCGCCGTCGATGACCCAGCGGGCCCAGGCGACACTGCCGACCGGGGCGGCTTTCGGGTCGACCCCCGAAATACCCGTGAACAGCCAGTAGGTGTGGCTGAAGTCGAAACGCGGATCCAGCACGAAGGCCACCAGATCCGGCGCGCCGTGGCGCAGTACCATGCCGTACAGACCCTGGGCATTGCGGCGGACGACATCAGGAGCGCCGCGCACGGGTACCTTCTGGTCCAGGTGCTCGCGCTCCACCCAGTCCTGATATTCGCCGGGCGCATCGCCACTGTCCGCACCGTTTTCCCAATTGGCGACCACGACCACCTTCACCTCTTCGGCGGCCTGGCTTGCGGGCACGGTCAGTGCAAGCAACAGTCCGGCCAGCCACCCGATATGACGATGTTGCATGAAACTCCCCCTTGAACCCGGACCTCGGGCAAAGCCCGGGAGCATACCTGATGTCGGGGGCGTCATGCCGGATGCGGCATGACGGCACACCGTTTGGTGCGTTGTCTGACAAGCCACGGGGCCCGGCGGATCCGGAACTGTTGCCGGATCGCCAGAACCTCTCGTCGAGCCGGCTCAGCGTACCATGGCTGGGCGCTTGGGATCGAAACGCCAGTCGGGAATCAGGAACTGCATGGCGGCTGCATCATTCCGCGAGCCCTGCGGCATGGTCCGGTACAGGGCATGGGCGGCGGCGACCTTGTCCATGTCCAGTTCGATGCCCAGACCCGGGCGCTCAGGCACGGCGACATCACCGTCGATGATCTTCGGAGGATCGATACTGAGTTCCTGACCATCCTGCCAGATCCAGTGCGTATCGATGGCCGTGATATCGCCCGGCGCGGCGGCTGCCGCATGGGTGAACATGGCCAGCGAGATATCGAAATGATTGTTCGAGTGCGAACCCCAGGTCAGGCCCCAGTCATGACAGGTCTGTGCGACGCGGACCGCGCCCTGCATGGTCCAGAAATGCGGGTCGGCCAGCGGAATGTCGACCGATCCCAGCTGCAGTGCATGCACGAACTGGCGCCAGTCGGTGGCAATCATGTTGGTGGCGGTCGGCAGGCCGGTGCGGCGACGGAACTCGGCCATCACCTCTCGACCGGAAAACCCGGCCTCGGCACCGCAGGGATCTTCGGCATAGGCCAGTACCCCGTGTTTGTCACGACAGAGCCGCACGGCCTCGTCCAGCGACCAGGCGCCATTGGGATCGAGAGTGATGCGGGCCTCGGGAAAACGCTTGGCAAGGGCGGTCACGGCTTCCATTTCCTGCTCGCCGGGCAGCACGCCGCCCTTGAGCTTGAAGTGGCGGAAGCCGTAGCGGTGGCTGGCAGCCTCGGCCAGCCGGACCACGCCCGCCGCATCCATGGCGGTCTGGTTGCGGAGCCGGAACCAGTCGTCACTTGCGCCGGATTCATCACGGTAGGCCAGTGGCGTCTCCTCGTGTTCCCCGATATAGAACAGATAGCCCAGCATGGTGACCTTGTCCCGCTGCTGTCCTTCGCCCAGCAGGGCACACACCGGAACGCCCAGGAACTGGCCGTGCAGATCCAGCAGCGCCGCCTCGATGGCCGTCACGGCATGGATGGTGGTGCGCAGATCGAAGGTCTGCAGGCCACGTCCCGAGGCATCCCGGTCGGCGAACCGGCGGCCGACTTCACGCAGCAGATCGCGATAGGCGGCGACGGGCCGTCCTTGCAGCAGTGGCGCCGCATCTTCCAGGGTACGGCGGATCGCCTCGCCGCCGGGGACCTCGCCCACGCCCGTTCGACCGTCGCTGTCACGGATGATGATGAGGTTGCGGGTGAACAGCGGACCGTGGGCTCCACTGAGATTCATCAGCATGCTGTCATGGCCGGCGACGGGAATGACTTCCAGTGCTGCAATCGATGGTGTGGCGCTGCGATGGGGGTTCTGGTTCATGGGATTCCTCGGATCAGACGCAAAGCGAAGGGGTTCAGTGCAGATCGGCCAGGGTGAGTCGCTTGATCGGACCGACCACGAACAGGTAGCAGAACACTGTCAGGGCGGCACTGGCGCAGACAAAGACCAGGGCGCCGTTGAAAGAACCGGTGGCCTGCAGGATGTAGCCGATGATGATGGGAGTGGTGATGCCGGCGATGTTGCCGATGGTATTGAACAGACCGCCGCAGAGGCCGGTGATCTCCCCGGGCGAGGTGTCGGCGACCACGGCCCAGCCCAGCGCGCCCAGACCCTTGCCGAAGAAGGCGATACCCATGCAGGCAATGATCAGTGTCTGATTGTCGACATAGTTGCAGGCCAGCATCACGGTGGACAGCAACATGCCGGTGACGATGGGCAGTTTGCGGGAGAAGGTCAGACTGTGTCCTCGACGGATCAGCCAGTCGGAGAAGCTGCCGCCGAGCAGGCCCCCGGCGAGGCCGCAGAGCGCAGGCAGGGCGGTCATGAATCCGGCCTTGAGGATGGACATGTGGCGGGCCTGGACCAGATAGACCGGAAACCAGGTCAGGAAGAAATAGGTCAGGGTGGTGATGCCGAACTGCCCCAGGTAGACGCCTACCAGCATGCGCTGGGACAGCAGCTGCCGCAGTCGCCGCCACAATGGCACGTCATCCTGCACGCTCTGCTTTTCCCGGTCCATCGCCGGCAGCGCGCCGTGGGCGGTGATGTATTCGACCTCCCGGGCGCTGACCCAGGGATGGTTGTCCGGGGCATGCACCGTGAACTTCCACAGCACGGCCAGCAAGATGCCCAATACCCCCATCACGATAAATACCATATGCCAGCTGTAGACATGGGTTAGCCAGCCCATCAGAGGCGCGAACAGGCCACTGGCCAGATAGTCACCGGAAGTGAAGGCGGCGCTGGCGAAGCCGCGCTCGGCGGTGGGGAACCAGGCTGTGGTCAGACGGCCGTTGGCCGGAAAGGCAGGTGATTCGGCCAGGCCCATCAGAAAGCGCATCGCGAACAGGGTGACCGTGGCCCAGCTGGCGCCGACCCAGCCGATGCCGGCCTGGGCGAGGGTGAACAGCGACCACAGGGCGATGCTCCAGAGATAGACACGACTGGCACCGAAGCGATCCAGCAGGCGACCGCCCGGGATCTGGCCCAGCACATAGGCCCAGGCATGGGCAGAGAACACGTAGCCCAGACCGACGGTGCTCAGGCCCAGACTCTTTTCAAGCGGCGTGCCGACGATGGCGAGGGTGGCCCGGTCAGCCTGGTTCAGGGTGGTGGCCAGAAACAGCATGCCCAGGATCAGATAGCGCGTGTGGTGGAATCGCGTCAGCTGCATCAGGCGTTACCCGGAAGCGGAGGACGGAAAGGCAGGAAATCGGGCAGGGCAAGGATGTTCAATGGCGGGCCTCCTGCAATATGAGAGCGCTTTCATGGCGTTGCAAAAAAAGGCGCCGCGACCAAGGCCACCAGCGCCGGAAAATCCAGGGTGCGAAGGGTAGGAACCCTTCGCACCCTGAAGTTCAGACCTTGCCCAGCTGACCGTCGATGCGGCGCCAGATAGCCAGCGGATTGTTGTCGGCAATGGCCTGCGGCAGCAGGTCGGCCGGCAGGTCCTGATAGCAGACCGGGCGCAGGAAACGGCGAATCGCCAGTGTGCCAACCGAAGTGGTACGGCTGTCGGAGGTGGCCGGATAGGGACCACCATGAACCATGGCATGGCAGACTTCGACACCGGTCGGCCAGCCGTTGACTAGGATGCGGCCGGCTTTCAGCTCGAGTTCCGGCAGCAGACGGGCGGCCAGCGGTTTGTCCTCGCTGTCCAGATGCAGGGTCGCCGTCAGCTGGCCTTCCAGAGCCGCCGTCAGCGCCAGCAGCTCAGCTTCATCACGGCAACGGACGAGGGTGGAGGCCGAGCCGAAAATCTCGCCTTGCAGGGCCTCATCGGCCAGAAAAGTCTGCGCGGTGACACTGAACAGGCCGGCCTGGCATCGATTGGGCTCGCTGCTGGACTTGCCGCGGCCCAGCACCTGGGCCTGGGCCGCCTGGGCCTCGACGCCTTGCTGATAGGCCTTGGCGATACCTGGAGTCAGCATCACGCCTGGCTCAGACTGGCTGATCGCTTCCACCGCAGCAGCCTCGAAGGCCTCCAGACCGGGGCCTTCGATGGCCACGACCAGACCGGGGTTGGTGCAGAACTGGCCCGCGCCCATGGTCAGTGAAGCGACAAAGGCCTTGCCCAGCTCGGCACCCCGTGCCTCCAGCGCGGAGGGCAGCAGATACACCGGATTGATGGCGCTCATCTCGGCATAGACCGGAATCGGCTCGCGCCTCGCGGCGGCGACCTGGATCAGCGCCGTGCCGCCACCGCGCGAACCGGTGAATCCCACAGCCTTGATGCGTGGGTCGGCTACCAGCGCGGTACCGGCGACATTGCCGGCGCCAAAGACCAGCGAAAAGACGCCCTCCGGCAGACCGCTGCGCTTGACGGCGCGCTGCAGGGCCTGGCCCACGTATTCGGACGTGCCGGGATGGGCGTTGTGGGCCTTCACCACCACCGGGCAGCCGGCGGCAAGTGCCGAGGCGGTGTCCCCGCCGGCCACTGAAAAAGCCAGCGGGAAGTTGCTGGCGCCGAATACCACGACCGGTCCCAGGCCGATGTGACGCTGGCGCAGATCGCTGCGGGGCAGGGGCTTGCGTTCGGGCCGCGCCGGATCGATGCGGGCCTCCAGCCAGCTGCCTTCGCGGACCACCTCGGCAAACAGGCGCAGCTGACCGGTGGTGCGGCCGCGCTCGCCTTCTAGGCGTGCGCGGGGCAGACCGGTTTCCTGCATGGCGCGCTCGATCAGGGCGTCGCCAATGGCTTCGATTTCTTCGGCACAAGCCTCCAGAAAAGCCGCCCGCTGTTCCAGTCCGGTTTCGCGATAGATCGGGAAGGCGGCATGGGCAAGCGCGCAGGCCTGCTCGACCTGTGCCTTGGACGCCGTGGCGTAAGCCGGCTCCAGACTGGCATTGGTGGCCGGATTGATGGCCTTGAAGCTGGCTTCCGTGCCGGAGACGGCGG
>JGI2924J29684_1077897_pt1 | contig 24846 bp, 22 predicted proteins | sample BenlonsequencITS_FD_29684 | JGI IMG/M metagenome (IMG submission 29684)
CCATCTCAGGAGAGAAAGGCATATTAAGGCATATTTTTGCATCTGTCACTTCAAAACGATAAGGATGTTCACGGATTCAGGAATAAAACAAACTCCCCTCACAGAGGTTTCCTCCGTGTGGGGAGTTGCGGATGACTCCGTCCGGGCCGTGGCGCCCGTCCGGCTTGCGCGTTATTTCGACGGCGCTTCCTCCGGGGTGATCGATCCCGCCGGAATGACGACCAGTTCGCCGTTCCGCTCGTCGATCGTCAGCTTGTCGCCTTTCTTGATCTTGCCGAGCAGCAGATCTTCGGACAGCCGGTCCTCGATATGCTTCTGGATCGCGCGGCGCAGCGGACGCGCGCCGTACTGCGGGTCGAAGCCTTCCTTCGCGAGGAACGCCTTCGCCGCATCCGTCAGCTCGAAGTCGACTTCCTGCTCGCGCAGCCGTTTGCGCAGCTCATCCGACATGAGCGTGACAATCTGGTTGATGTGCTCCTGCTCGAGCGAGTGGAACACGATCGTCTCGTCGATCCGGTTCAGGAACTCCGGCCGGAACGCTTTCTTCAGCTCCGCGAGCACCTTATCCTTCATCTGGTTGAATTCGCGGCCCGAATCCTGCACCGCGGTAAAGCCGAGGGTCGAGTTCCGCTTGATCTGATCAGCGCCGACGTTCGACGTCATGATGATCAGCGTGTTGCGGAAGTCGACGACGCGGCCCTTCGAGTCGGTCAGACGGCCGTCCTCGAGCACCTGCAGCAGGATGTTGAACACTTCCGGATGCGCCTTCTCGATCTCGTCGAGCAGCACGACCGAGTACGGCTTGCGGCGCACTTTCTCCGTGAGCTGGCCGCCTTCCTCGTAGCCGACGTAACCCGGAGGCGCGCCGACGAGGCGGGAGGTCGAATGCTTCTCCATGTACTCCGACATGTCGATGCGGATGACCGCGTTCTCGTCGCCGAACATCGCTTCGGCCAGCGCCCGGGCGAGCTCGGTCTTGCCGACGCCGGTCGGCCCGAGGAAGATGAACGAGCCCATCGGCCGTTTCGGATCTTTCAGGCCGGCCCGGGCGCGGCGGATGGCGCGGGCGACCGCCTTGACCGCTTCGTCCTGCCCGATGACGCGGCTGTGCAGAATTTCCTCCATCTTCAGCAGCCGCTCGGTTTCCTCTTCCTTCAGCTTGCTGACCGGGATGCCGGTCCAGCTGGAGACCACCTGCGCGATATCTTCCGGCGTCACTTCGGAATCGGTGCGGCCCTGCTTCTCTTTCCACATGTTCTTCGTCGTCTCGAGCTCTTCGCGGATCTTCTGTTCCGTGTCGCGCAGCGCGGCCGCTTTCTCGAATTCCTGGCTCTGCACCGCGGCGTCCTTCTCCTTCCGGATTTCCTCGAGACGCGCTTCAAGCTGCTTCAGATTCGGCGGCACCGTGTACGAATGGAGCCGGACCTTCGATCCCGCTTCGTCGATCAGGTCGATCGCCTTGTCCGGCAGGAACCGGTCGGTGATGTAGCGATCCGACAATTTCACGGCCGCTTCGATCGCCTCGTCGGTGATCTTCACCCGGTGATGCGCCTCATAGCGGTCGCGCAGCCCGTGCAGGATCTGGATCGCTTCTTCCGGCGTCGGCTGTTCGACCATGATCGGCTGGAACCGCCGTTCGAGAGCGGCGTCCTTCTCGATGTATTTCCGGTATTCGTCGAGCGTCGTCGCGCCGATGCATTGCAGCTCGCCGCGCGCCAGCGCGGGCTTCAGAATGTTCGACGCGTCGATCGCGCCTTCGGCGCCGCCGGCGCCGATCAGCGTGTGCAGCTCGTCGATGAACAGGATGATGTTGCCGGCCTGGCGGATCTCATCCATGATCTTCTTCAGCCGGTCTTCGAATTCGCCGCGGTACTTCGTGCCGGCGACGACCGAACCCATGTCCAGCGTCATGACGCGCTTGTCGCGCAGCGTCTCCGGAATTTCGTTCGCCACGATGCGCTGCGCCAGCCCTTCGGCGATCGCCGTCTTGCCGACGCCCGGCTCACCGATCAGCACCGGGTTGTTCTTCGTCCGGCGGCTGAGCACCTGGATGACCCGCTCGATCTCCTTGCTCCGGCCGATCACCGGGTCGAGGTTGCCGTCGCGGGCCGCCGCCGTCAGGTCGCGGGCGAGGCCATCCAGCGTCGGCGTATTGACGTTCGTCGGCGCCCCGTGGCTGCTCGAGATCGCCTCGCTGCTGCCGAGCAGTTGCAGCACCTGCTGGCGCGCCTTGTTCAGGCTGATGCCCAGATTGTTCAGCACGCGCGCCGCGACGCCTTCGCCTTCCCGGATGAGGCCGAGCAGGATATGTTCCGTGCCGACGTACGTATGGCCCAGCTTGCGCGCTTCGTCCATCGACAGCTCGATCACTTTCTTCGCCCGCGGCGTGTACGCGATGTTGGCAGGCTGCTCCTGGCCGCGTCCGATCAGCGACTCCACTTCGTCCTGGATCTTCTCCAGGCCGAGACCGAGCGCCGTCAGCGCCTTCGCGGCGATGCCTTCCCCTTCCCGGATCAATCCCAGCAATATATGTTCCGTTCCGATGTTGTTGTGACCGAGACGAACCGCTTCTTCCTGCGCCAGCGCGAGAACCTTCTGCGCGCGCTCTGTAAATCTTCCGAACATCATGCCTCATGCACCTCCATGCCTGAATGTCTTGAAATGTTCCCGAATCATCTCCGCGCGGCGGATGTCCCGCTGATCCGGACTCATCGTCTCGTTGAACGTCTGCTGCAGAAAAGCGGGCTGCGTTTTCACCAGAAGTTCGTTCATCACCGCGGGCGGCACATTCGGGATGAGCCCGAGGTCGACGCCGAGCCGCACGTCGGACAGCCGCTGCGCCGCCTCCTTCGAGTCGATGACGGCCGCGTGGCAGAGAATGCCGAAGGAACGGCACACCCGGTCCTGAAGCCTTACGCGGGATTCGGCGAGCAGACGCTTGCGCGCCGCTTTCTCGTGTTCGAGAATTTGCCGGGCCACGTTGTGGAGATTGTCGATAATCTCTTCTTCCGACTGCCCGAGCGTAATCTGGTTCGAGATCTGGAACAGGTTGCCGAGCGCCTCGCTGCCTTCACCGTATATGCCGCGCACCGCAAGACCGACCTGCGTCACGGCCGGCAGGATGCGGTTGATCTGCTGCGTCATGACGAGCGCGGGCAGATGCATCATCACGGATGCGCGGATGCCCGTCCCGACGTTCGTCGGGCAGCTCGTCAGGTACCCCCGCTTCTCGTCGAACGCGTAATCGACCGCTTCCTCGAACCTGTCGTCAATCCGGCTGGCTTTGGTCCATGCTTCCTTCACCTGGAAGCCCGGATACAGGCATTGGATGCGAAGATGGTCTTCTTCGTTCACCATGATGCTGACCGATTCGGTGCGGTCGAGGATCAGCGCCCCGCAGCGCGATTCGTTCGCCAGCGCCGGGCTGATCAAATGTTTCTCGACCAGCACCTGTTTCTCCAGCTCGCTGAGATCACTCAATTTAAAAATATCAAACTTTCCGACTTCATCCAACTTGCCCGCCCGGACGACGCCGGTCAGCTTCTCCATCACTTCCCGCGCCTGCTGGTTCGTCGCCAGCATCGGGAACGGATGCCCGTTCAGGTTGCGCGCGATCCGCACCCTGCTGCTGATGACGATGTCGGAATCCGGTCCTCCGTGCCGCATCCACTCGCTGAGCGCTTCACGCGCAAAACGACGTTTGTCCACCCGAGTCCCCTCCTTCCTTGTACCCGGCTTCAACCGTCCGCCAGCCTGCGCTCAAGTTCGCGGATCCGGTCGCGAATGCGCGCCGCGCTCTCGAAATCTTCGCGGGCGATGCGCTCCTGCAAATCCCGCTTGAGCCGGTCGATCTCCCGCCTGGAGCGGATCAGGCTGCCGGTCCGCTGCGGCACTTTGCCGACATGGACCGTATTGCCGTGCACCCGTTTGAACAGCGGATCCAGCTTGCCGTCGAAGAAACGATAACAGTCGCTGCATCCGAAGCGTCCGATCTTGCTGAACTGGCTGTACGTCAGCCCGCATGTCTCGCACCGGAGCGGCTGCGCGGCTTGTCCGCCGCCTGGCGGTTCGAAGTCGAGCAAGCCGGACAGCAGGCTGTGGATGGAGAAACCGTTCGCCGTGCCCGGTATCATCTCCCCGCGCTCGCGCGCGCATGACTCGCAGAAATGAAACTCCGACTTCTCGCCGTTGACGATCTTCGTAAAATGAAGCGTCGCCGGGCGTTTCCCGCAATCTTGACACAGCATGGGGCAACCTCCTTTCGAACCTTCCTTATCAATATGCAGGATTAACTTTCAACAAGCAGCGCAATCAGCATCGCCTTGAGCAGCCGCGCCCGGATCTCGTCCCGCAGCGGCAGATTGACCGCGAGCGTCTCCCGGGAGACGGCCGCTTTGAGCAGCTGCGCCTCGCGCCCGTCCAGCAGCTTCGCTTCCGCCAGCTGATAGATCAGCCCTTCGGCCGCGGATTGGTCGATGCGGTTGCCGATCGTGCGCAGCACATGCTCGTGGATCGGCTGGCAATCCGGCAGCTCCAGCTTCCGGATGCGAATGTAACCGCCGCCGCCCCGCTTGCTCTCGACCAGGTAGCCCCGCTCCAGCGTGAACCGGGTGGCGATCACGTAATTGATCTGCGACGGCACGCACGAGAACTTGTCCGCCAGTTCATTGCGCTGAATCTCGACGGTGCCTTCCGCACTTTCCCGGATCATCTGTTTCAGATACTGCTCAATGAGGTCGGTAATATTGCGCATGGTCATACCCTCCAGTCGATGGCCGGCCGGATTGACAGACGCCTCCTTGAATCTGACTTTGACTTTCTTTGACCTTAACTTTATTATACCTCATTTTTCATGGCCGTCAAGCCTTCCAAACGCAAGATTTCTATGTACGAACCGGCCGAATGCCTTGCCGGCCGGTTCGCCTTCAGCGCGCATCCTTCAGCACGATGCGGAGATCGTTCGCGATGACGTCGGCTCCGGCCGACAATTGGCCGGACGACAGGTTGCGGCTCAGCCGCTCAAGCGCTTTGCGGGCCACCGGACTCGTCACCCGCAGCACCCGGCTGCCGTCTCCGGCTTCCCTTGCGGAAGCCGCATCCCCGCTCGTGATCCGGATGCCGCCGAACTGAAGCTCGACGCCTCCCCCGTTTCCCGCGCGGACAGGCGCGCCTTTGGGGTCGGACGTGCCGGCGCCGTCGGAGGTGATGCCGTCGTACCCGTTGCCGATGCGGAAGCTTCGGGTATCATCGAGCTTGTCGCTGTCCTTCATCCGTCCGCTGAACGTGCCGGCGCCGAACCAGCCTGCGCCGCCGCCGTCGCGGCTGCCGTTGAATTCATCTTCGCTGCCGAACATGCCGCTGCGTCCGCCGTTTTCAGCGGTCTGAGCCTTGTTCAGCCCCTTGACCTGATCAGAATGATCCGCATTGCCGCGCCTCGTCATCCGGTCCGGGTCATCCCGCTCGAACAGCCGGTTGCCGTTCGATCCGTAACCGGTGCCGTATGAGCCGATCCTGTCATCATAGCCATTTCCGCCTCCCGCGCATCCCGACAACACCAGCGCCGTCAGGATGGACGCGCATGCAAGCCTCATGGTGATCCTCTTCACGCGCCGGACCTCCCTTCACCATCTTTTCTCCGTGGATACTCGTCGGCCGCCGCTTCGTCACAGCATGGCGCAGAACTGTTTCATGTCCTCGATGAGTTCTTTCGGCAGCTCCTTGTCCTGTTCGAACCCTTCGGACAGCGTATGCGCGACGAATTCGGCGCTAACGCCGTAATGCTTCAGAATGACGTTCAGCTTGTCGAGATTCTCGTGATTCTCGACATAATCGTTCAGCCTGCTCACCATTCGGACCTCCTTGCCTTGTGGGTTGTACTCAGCGTGATCGCCATTTTTTATCCCGCAACGTCCAGTTTCTGGCCGAGAATGTAGCGGTGATACAGCCACTCGGCCCAGGCGACCAGCGCCGATATGATGAAGATCTCGCCGAAACTCAGATTCCAGCCGTAGAAATACCGGATCACGCCGAGATAAACGGCGGCCAGCAGGAAATCGGAAATGGTCGCCACCGCGTTGTTCGTGCTCGGCAACAGTACCATGTCGCCGATCAGGAACGCGACAACCGTAAGCAGCGAAGCGGCGATAAAGGCGGTCAGATACGTCACGTCCGCATACCAGGCCAGCATCAGCGTGACGATGATCCCGTTCAGCACCCATTTGAACAGAAATTTCACGGCTTTCACCCTCCTCGCGGGCCATTGCTGCAGCTGCACAGAGCTAGTGTGCCGCAGCGCCCCGTACTTAAGCAGCGGAATATTCCGGCACCCGTGACATGACCGGCCGCTTGCAATGCGGTGGAATGAACCGCCCCGCCGCCGGGGAATGCTGACGAAGTCGGCGCCTTTCTCGCGCCGCCTGCGGAAAGTTTATCCGCATCAGGCTACGGTGAAGGAGGTATCAGACGTGAAACGGATCGAACTGCGTCCGGATCTGCGCACGGCCGGGGGCGAAGTGAACGACATCCTGGTGGACGGGCGTTATGCCGGAACGATGACGCTTGTCTATCGCGAAGGCGGAAGGCTGACCGGATCCGTCCAGCTCGACCGCGATGTGCTGCGCGCGCGGGACAAGCAGCGGGTGCTCAAGCATGTCAACGATTACATCCAATCGTTTGTTCTCGCCGTGGGTGCTGCTTCCTGCGAAGTGTTCGTCACGTACAGTCCGTTCGAACAGTTTATCGTGATGGCTGACGAGGAGGACGAGGAACTCGTCGGAACATGGAAGGAAGACGAGGATGAGTCCGAATGGCAGGAAGCGGAATACGAACTGGTGCTGGTGGGCAAAAAACGCAACCGCCTGCACTACCACGTTTACGACGACAGACGCAGGTGGATCGCCGAAGCGCATCTGCGCGCGGATGACGGCAAGGTGACGGGCAGCGTCCGCTGGCGCAGCCTGCCGGATGACGACGAGATCGAGCTTGTCACGGAACTGATCGTTTCGGACTTCGACGAGGATTCGGTCGACGAATTCCTGATCGATCACCGCCACGAAGACGAGCTGCTTGAGACGGTCGAGCTGACGCATGAGGAAGTGCCGGAAACGAAGACTTCGCACGGGAAAAAGACCGGCATGCGCGGAGAAGCCAACTTTGCGGCCAAACTGATCCGCGACGACGGCGACACGCTCACCTACGAAATCCGCTCGAAGGCGGACGGCAACCGGACGATCGGCACGGCGACGGTCGATATCCGGGAGCGGCGGCTGACCGGATTCATCGACTTCAGGGAACGACGGCACGCCGACGACGCCGGCGCCATCGCGGCGGTGTTGATGCGGGAGCTGGACAAGGAGAAAGAGTACGACGGACTCAACCTCTCCCTTATGTACCGCAACCGTCTGATCGACGAATTCATCGTCGAGAACGAGACCGTGCATTGAGCGCTTGAAAAAAACGGGCCGATTCCGTCTCGGGAATCGGCCCGCTCAATTTTTCATTGTCAGCCCTTCAGCGATTCCAGCCACTCCGCGTAGCATTCGCTGCACAGCACTTCCTGCCGTTCTTCGACACCGTTTTCGTCATATACGGTGAACGTGTGGACGCTGTCGGCCGGCTTCTCGCAGTAATAACATTGATGCGCCATGCGGCAGCCCCTCCGTATGCATGCAGTCCGGCACCGGCCTCGTCACAACGCCTTACTGTTTTTCAGCCTTCGACTTCTGCTTCCGGTTCCGCTCCGCTGCGTACTCGCCTGCAAATTCCGTATCATCGACAGGCAGTCGGTTCAGGTCCGTCGTCTGCACGTCCGCCTTGCTGGCGCGATTTTTCTTCGCCACGGCCGGCACCCCCTTTCGGTGGATTCAGCCGTTAGCATCTGCACCGCGCTCGGAACGTTATGCGTTCCGAACCGGCGGAGTTTGTGGAAGGGCAGCCACCTATTTCAAATGAATAAGCGGCCCGGTAACGGTCCGCTTTCCCAACAGCTTCATTCGCCAAGCAGCCTGAGAAACTCCACTTCGTCGTCGATGACCGTGACGCCGAGCTCCCGCGCCTTCGTCAGCTTGCTGCCGGCACTTTCCCCGGCGATGACGTAGTCGGTCTTCTTCGACACGCTGCCGGACACTTTCGCGCCAAGCGCCTCCAGCTTCTTCGCCGCCTCGTCCCGCGTCATCGACGACAGCGTCCCGGTCAGCACGACCGTCTTGCCGCTGAAGACGCTGTCGGTCCGCACGACCGCCGGCCGCTCCGCCTCCGCCTTCACGCCGGCTTTGCGCATCCGCGCGATGCTCTCGCGAACGAGCGGGTCGTTGAAGAATCCGGCGATGGATTCCGCCACGATCCCGCCGACGTCGGGCAGCTGCTGCAGCTCTTCCACGGAAGCTGCCATGACGGCGTCCAGGCTGCCGTAGTGGTCCGCCAGCATCTTCGTCGTCGCCTTGCCCGTGTTCGGGATGCCGAGCGCGAACAGGAAGGAGGCGAGGTCGCGCCCCTTCGACTGCTCGATCGCGTCCAGCAGCTTCTGCGCCTTGCGCTCGCCGAACCGGTCGAGGGCGAGAAGCTGCTCCTTCGTCAGATCGTACAGATCCGCCGGATCGCGCACGCCGCATTCGTCATAGAGCTGCTCGGCCGTGGCGATGCTGAACGTCTCGATGTCCATCGCGTCGCGCGACGCGAAGTGCGTGATCCGCGCCACGATCTGCGGCTTGCAGCCGAGCTTGTTGTTGCAGAACAGATGCGCGCCCCGCTGCTCAAGCGGCGAGCCGCAGGCCGGGCAGTGCGTCGGGCAGATGATCTCGCCGCCTTCCTCCTCGTCGGCGCAGCCGAGAATCTCGGGAATGACGTCGTTCGAGCGGCGGATCCAGACGCGCGTGCCGAGCCCGAACTTGAGCCCCTTGCGCTCGATGTCGCCCATGTTGTTCAGCGTGCAGTTCTGCACCGTCACGCCGGCCAGCTCGACCGGCTCTACGCGGGCGATCGGCGTCAGCTTGCCCGTACGGCCGACCTGCCAGTCGACGGCCTGCAGCACCGTCGTCGCTTCCTCCGCCTCGAACTTGAACGCGATCGCCCAGCGCGGGAACTTGTCCGTGTAGCCGAGCGCTTCGCGCGTCCGCATATCGGTGAGCTTGACGACCGCCCCGTCGATCAGGAAGTCAAAGCTCGCGCGCCGCTCTTCGAGTCGCTTCAGCTCGACCGCCACGTCCTCGATCCGGTCGAAGTAGGCGATATAGTCGTTCACGAGGAACCCGTTGTCCTTCAGGAATCGGATCATTTCCGCGTGACTCGCGAAGGAGACGCCTTCCGCATAGCCGACGTTGTAGAAGAACGCGTTCAGCTTCCGCTCGGCGGTGATGCGCGGATCGAGATTGCGCAGCGCGCCGGCCGCGGCGTTGCGGGCGTTCTTGAGCGGCTCCGCGGCCGTCCGGTTGTAGGCTTCGAAAACGGACAGGTGCATGATCCCTTCGCCCTGCACTTCGATGACGCCCTGGAACGGAATCGTCAGCGGCACGGTCCGGATCGTCTTCACCTGGGGCAGGATGCCTTCGCCGACGACGCCGTTGCCGCGCGTCGCCGCCTGTACGAGTTTTCCGCCTTCGTAGGTCAGGTTCAGCGTCAGGCCGTCGAATTTCAGCTCGATGACATAGGACGGCTGCGGCAGCGGGTTGTCGGGGTTCCGTGCGTTATAGTCCGCAACCGCCTTTTGTACGCGGGCGTTCCAGGCGAGCAGGTCGTCTTCGGTCTGCGCCTTGTCCAGGCTCCACAGCCTCGCCCGGTGCCGGTGCGGCTCGAAGCCTTTCAGAATTTCGCCGCCGACCCGCTGCGTGGGCGAATTCGGCAGCACGACGCCCGTCTCCCGCTCGAGCGCGACCAGTTCGTCGTAGAGCGCGTCGTACTCCTTGTCGCTGATGACGGGATTGTCGAGCGTGTAATAGTTCCGATTGTGAACATTGATCTCTTCCACCAGCCGGGCCATCCGGTCCAGCTTCTTCTGGTCAGCCACGGGCGCACCCCTCTTTCACGATTGCGATGGCTAGATTTTCGTGATCGGCGCGAAGGCGGCGAGCAGCCGCTTCACCCCGACCGGCGCCGGAAAGGCGATCTGCAGCTCCCGGTCGTTGCCTTCGCCTTTGACGGCGACGACCGTGCCGACGCCCCATTTCACGTGGTTCACCTTGTCGCCGGGCGCAAACGTCTCGTTGGTTGCGCTTCCCGCTCCGGGCGTGACGCCCGCGCCGGCCGGCTTGCCGACGCCTTCGGTCACTCGCACGCCGCCAGCGGATACTTGCGATGGCGCGGCGCTCCGTGCGCCGAACCCGCCGCCGAAGCCGCCGCCAGATCCGCCGCCGCGGTAGCCGAATCCGCCCGATCCGCCCGCGGCGCTGTCGCCGTAACGGGCGTACCCGAACCCGAACGACCGGGCGGGCGAATCGTTCTGCTTCAGCTCGTCCGGCACTTCCTCCAGGAAACGGGACGGCATGTTGGCCATCGTCCGGCCGAACAGCGTGCGCACGCGGGCGCAGGTGAGATAGAGCCGCTCTTCGGCGCGCGTGATGCCGACATAGGCGAGCCGCCGCTCCTCTTCGAGTTCCTCGTCGTCCATCAGCGCGCGGCTGTGCGGGAAGACCCCTTCCTCCATGCCGATGATGAAGACGATCGGGAATTCCAGCCCTTTCGCGCTGTGCATCGTCATCAGGACGACCGCGTCGTCCGCGTACCGTTCGTCCGCGTCGCTTCCGAGCGTGTCGATGTCCGCGATCAGCGCAAGGTCGGTCAGAAACGCGACAAGGGACTTGTCCTCATTGCGCTGTTCGAAATCCTGGGTAACGGACAGGAACTCGTCGATGTTCTCGATGCGCGACTGCGACTCGATTGTGTTCTCCCGCTTGAGCTCCTCGCGGTAGCCCGTCCGCTCGAGCATCTGCTCCGTCAGCTCCGTCACGGACAGGTAGTCAACCATCCGTGACAAGTCCTCGATCATCTGCCGGAACTCCTGCAGCGCCGCGCGCGTCTTGCCCGTGACGTCCACTTCGCCCAGGTCGCCGAGCACCTCGAAGATCGACGTCCCGCGCCGCGCCGCTTCGGCCGTCAGCTTCGCCATCGTCGTGTCGCCGATGCCGCGCTTCGGCACGTTGATGATCCGCTCGAGGCTGATGTCGTCGTGCGGGTTCGAGATCAGCCGGAGGTAGGCGAGCAGGTCCTTGATCTCCTTCCGGTCGTAGAACCGGATGCCGCCGACGATGCGGTACGGAATCTCCGCTTTGATCAGCATTTCTTCGATGACCCGGGACTGGGCGTTCGTCCGGTACAAAATGGCGTGGTCCGCGTATCGGCGTCCGGCATCGCGGTTCTTGCGGATTTCGTTCGCGACGTACAGGCCTTCCTCGTGCTCCGATTCGGCCTGGCAGACGCGGATCGGTTCGCCCGGTCCGCGGTCGGTCCACAGGTTTTTCGGCTTGCGCCCGACGTTGCGGGCGATGACGGCGTTCGCCGCATTCAGGATGTTCGCTGTGGACCGGTAGTTCTGCTCGAGCAGTATTGTGACCGCTTCCGGGTAATCTTTTTCGAAGTTGAGGATGTTCGTGATGTCCGCGCCGCGCCACCTGTAGATCGACTGGTCGCTGTCGCCGACGACGCAGATGTTGTGATGCTTGTCGGCCAGCATCCGGCAGAGCAGGTACTGCGCCCGGTTCGTGTCCTGATACTCGTCGACGTGGATGTAGCGGAACTTGTTCTGGTAGAAATCCAGGATGTCCGGTTCGGCCTTGAACAGGTCGATGGTCGTCATGATGAGATCGTCGAAATCGAGGGAATTGTTGCTCTTGAGCCGCTTCTGGTACAGCTTGTAAACATCGGCGGCGATCCGGTCGACGTAATCGCCCGCGCGGTCGCCGTACCGTTCGGGGGACAGCAGTTCGTTCTTCGCGCCGCTGATTTTGGCCTGGATCATGCGGGGCTCGAACTTCTTCGTATCGTAGTTGAGATCTTTCATGCACGCCCGGATGACCGAGAGCTGGTCCGCCGAGTCGAGGATCGTGAAGTTCGACGTGTACCCGAGCCGCTCGATGTCTCTGCGGAGAATGCGCACGCACATCGAGTGGAACGTCGACACCCAGATGTCGCTGGCGCCGGGTCCGACCAGCGCCTCGACGCGCTCCTGCATCTCGCGCGCCGCCTTGTTCGTGAATGTGATCGCCAGGATGCTCCAGGGGGCGACGCGCTTCTTGCCGATCAGATACGCGATCCGGTGCGTGAGCACACGCGTCTTGCCGCTGCCGGCGCCCGCCATGATGAGGAGCGGGCCTTCCGTCGTCTGCACGGCCTCCCGCTGGCGCGGATTGAGCCGCTCGACCGCCTGGTCGAGGTCGATGGGACTAAACATGGCAGAACTCCTTCTGTTCGCATTTATGTTCGCCTGTTCTCAGTCTAGTCGACCGCACCGGGCGTGTCAATTTGCGGACGGGGGGGGGGGGTTGCGGCGCGGTTTGTCCGGTCTTGAGATTCCCGGCCGATCCAAGAACGATGCGGGTTCCGGTCGATCCACGAAACGATACGGTTTCCGGCCGGTTGGATAAGCGAAGAAATTGCTTCTGTTTTGTCGAATTTGGGGAAGCCGGGCGATTTTGAAGAAAAAATTTCCTCTATTCTCCGAAACATGCGGTGAAACAGGGGGGGATGGCACGTCATAAACGAAAAATTTTCGCTTTATGAGGGCATTTTCGCCGATTTGGCCGGAATAGATGAAGAAATTCCCTCTAAGTCAGGCGGATTTCAGGCAGCAGGTCAAGTGCCGGGCGTTTCGGATGAGTTGCGCTGCGGCCTGCTCCGCATGTGCCCGCCGGTACGCCTGGATCTGGCGGCGCATGTGCACACAGGCGGCACGCCGCCGGTGCATACAGCAACCGTACATGCGCAGGCGCCATACCTCCTCAGACGGGCGGCGCATGCGAGCGTCACGCAACCGCAGGCGGGGGCCAAACCGTCACAGTCAGCCAAGACGTCAGGCCGTCACGCCGGCGCAGGCGTCTCCTTGACCGCCGCCACGGTCGCCAGCGCATCGTCCAGCCGCTCGTAGATCGCGTTGCCGACGACCACCGTATGCGCCGCCGCAGCCGCAAGCCGCGCCCGCTCCGCGTCGGTCACGCCGCCGCCGTAGAACAGCCGCGCGCCTTGCAGATCGGCCCGCACCCGCTCCACCAGCCGCATGTCGCCGAACATGCCGCTGTATTCGAGATAGACGATCGGCAGCCGCATGAGCCGGTCGGCCAGGCGGGCGTAAGCCAGCACATCGCGCTCTCCGATCGCCGTCCGGGCTTCGGTGAGCTTCGCGGCCGTCGACCCGCCGTTCAGGATGATATAACCTTCGCCGACGGCCGTATCCCACGGAATCATCGAGCCGTAGGCGGCGATCGCTTCCGCCTGCCGGCCGACAATCCATTCCGCCGCACCGGCGTTCAATACGATCGGCACCAGATACGCGTCGAAACCGGGAACGGCCGCTTCCGCCGACGACAGTTCCAGCACACACGGCACTTCGTAACGCCGGATGCGGGCGAGCAGATCCGTCGTATTGTCATACGTCATGCCGGTCGATCCGCCGACGATGACGGCGTCCGTGCCGGACCGGCAGACCGCGTCCAGCGCCGAATCGGAAATTTCGCGGTCGGGGTCCAGCTTGAAAAGATGCCGCCATTCCCTGAGCTGTCGTTCCGCCGCCCGTCCGTTCACGCGATCCACCCCCCCCCCGGCGCCGCTCACACGCCACTCTCGAGCGCCTCGATGCGCTGCAGCGCGGCGTAATCGTCGGGATACAGCATGACGTATTCGGTCAACCCGACCATGCGGAACAGTTTCTGATAATGCGCCGAGGCGCCGCATATGAACGTATGGAAGCCTTTCTTCCGGCCGGCCCGGGCGATGCGAATCAGCAGCGCCATGCCGGCGCTGTTGATGAAATTCACTTCATGCAGATTCAGGATGAGGTAGCGGCGGTCTTCGCCGAGCCCATCCTCCCAGTCGAGCACCGACCGGATCTTCTGTTCCGCCTGCTGGTCCAGATCGCCCTTCAGCGTGACGGACAATCCGGCATCGAACGGCACGATATTCAGTTCCAGCATCGAATTCATCAAGGCCCCCTCCTTCGTGTCACGATTGCCGATGATGCGACAGAAAATACATTTCCACGCAAAAACCGTGCTGGTCCTTCGTTGTGATCCAATAGTCGGTCAGCTCGTCGATCAGCCGGAGTCCCCATCCGCGCCCGTATTCGTGGTCGACCTCCGCGCGGCCGCCCGCCAGTTTCGCCGCGAAATCGAATCCGGGGCCTTCATCGCGTATCCGGCAAACCATGATCGCATGGCCGAAATGCGTCTGGATGGTCACCGTCTTGGCCTCGTCGAATCCGTTGCCGTGCTCGGCGGCATTCATCACCGCCTCGGCGACGCAGGTAACAATATCGTCGGTTCGTCCGGATTCGGACCAGTGTTCCCGCAGCATGGCCGCCAGCTCCGCGGCGACGGACCGCTCGCAGCCCGGCACCGAGGGCACGCGCCAGCTGCGCTCGCGAAGCTCCGCCCGCCGCCCGGCCTTGCCCGCGGTGTACTCGACGACGAGCAGCGTCCGGTCATCGCGGCGGTACGCTTCGCGGCTCTCCTGGCTGTCAAGCAGCCGCTCCATCCAGTCCGCCGCCGGCACGTCGGCCGGCCAGTTGGCGAGCTCCGCTTCGAGCCGTTCGAAGCCGTACATCTCACCGTCCGGCCCGGCGTCCTCAATGATACCGTCCGTATAGAGCACGAACCGTTCGCCCGGCGCGAAGCGGAACACCGTCTCGCGATACGTCTCCTCCGCGTTCATGCCGAGCGGCAGGGACGAGCTGTCCAATTGCCGCGGTTCGGTCCCCGGCAATGCCAGGTAGGGGGCGGGGTGGCCGGCGCCGGCGTAGCGCATCTCGCCCGTCTGGACATCGAGCAGGCCGATGCCCAGCGTGACGCCGACCGCCGTCAGGCTCTCGGCGCTCAAGCCGGCAAGCACGCGGTTCATCCTCTCGAGCAGGGCGGCCGGGCCACCGCCCTGCTTCACCTCGGAGCGAAACAGCAGCAGCAGCGCCGGCACCATGAAGGCGGCCTGCAGCCCTTTGCCGGGCACGTCTCCGATGAGCACGGCGACGACCGCGTCATCGAGGACGACCGCGTCGAACAGATCACCGCCGACTTCCGCCGCCTGGCGGCTGCGAGCCGTCACGCGGCAGAGGCCGAGGCGAAGGTCGACGGGCGGCTGCCATTTGCGCTGGACTTCGAGCGCCAGCCGCAGCTCCGCCGCAAGCGGCTCCCCGCTGCCGGACAGCCGGCTGATCCCGCCGCCGGATTCGGCCGATTCCGATGCCATCGGCTCCTCGCCGGCCGGCGCCGCCTCAGCCGGACCAGGTGCGGCGGGCTCCCGTCCGATCGGCTGCTCAGGGCGCTTGGGCTGCTCAGGCTCCTCCGGCTCGTCCGGCCGCAAGCCTTCCGCTCCGCGCGGGCGCGCCTTGCGCCTGACGACGGAACACGCCGCCCATCCTGCGGCTCCGGCTGCCGCCGCAAGCAGCGCCGCCGCCGCTGCCGCCGCGGCGTCATGCGGCAGGAGGGCCGCCGCGGTCCAGCCGGCCGCCGCGCCGGCGAGCAACAGCACGAAGGCCGTACCTGCCTTGCGCGCCCGGGACCTCAACTTTCCCATACCAGCCGCTTCGTCTCCTCAAGCGGCTCCACGCCGAATTCTTCGCGGAAGACGCGCTCGAGCCGCTTATACCAGCCGACCGCCTCGGCGTGGCGGCCGCGCGCTTTCCAGAACCGGATCATCGCCTGATAGGCTTCCTCCTGGTCCGGCCTCAGGTCGATCCAGGCGGTCAGCCATTGCTCCGCGTGACTGTCCTCGGATAGACCGATGTAATATTCGGCCAGTCTGCGCAACATCACCGTCTGCCGCTCGAGCAGCTGCATCCGCCACCGCTCCAGCCAGTCCGACACCGGCATGTTCGCTCCGAGCAATCCGTATTTCCCCACGGCATCCAGGTAGAGCACGACGGCCGCGTCGCGGTCCGCCGCCCACAGTTGGTCGCCGACGCGCGACTGCGTCACATATTGCTCGACGTCGACCATGTCGATGACCGGCTCCCGGAATCCGACAAGCCCGCTGCGGACTTCGATCGCGTCTTCGAAGCCGATGCCGGCAAGCGCGCTGCGCAGCTCATGCAGCGAGACATACAGATGATTCGCCACCCGGGAAGAGTCCGCTTCGCCGAACAGATGCTCCAATACCTGATTGCGAAGCGCGCGATAATCCTGCTGCAACAGCAGATAGACGAACAGTTCACGCGACTTGCGCCGTTTCCATTTCGGCTGGAGCGACGTGCCGTCCGGCAGGAAAATGCGGATGCCGGACATGAGCTGGATGCGCATCCGGTTCGCCCGCTCCTCCGCCGGCGCGTCCGCGGGATCGACGGTCCGCGGGATCGACGCCTGGACGGCAGCAAGGCCGAGCTTGCTCTTGTATTCCGCCACCCATGCCAATGTTCGCGGCGTCGACATCTCCTCATGCAGCAGTTCCAGCTGCCGCAGCGCCATGGCCGCGTCCGTCCGTTCGCCTTCCGCAAGCCGGCGCGCCACGTTGAGCCGGCAGGCGAACATCTGCACTTCCACATCATAGCGCAGCTCGCCCTCCGGCCAGCCGACTCCGGCATCGGTGTCGGACCGCAGCGAATCCAGCATGTAGGCGTACCGGGCCGGCAGCCCGTCGCCCGACTCGCTTGTCAGCGCGTCGTGCACCGCCGCGCATTCCGGCCGAAGCGCCGCCCACCGGCCGAGTTCGGCGATCCGCCCGGCCCATTCGCATTTCTTCATGCCGGCCGGATCATACATCCACCGGTCGAGCAGCACGTAGGCAAAACCGACCGCGTCTCCGTCTTCGCGGAACCGGTCAGCCGCCCGGGCGAAATCGTCGTCGATCAGGCGCGGCGCGAGAAAAGCGGTCGTCCGTGTCCAGCATTTTCCCCGTGCCAGCGCCCACCAGACGTAGCCGCCGCACCGGTCCGGATCGCGTCTTGCTTCTGCGTCCAGATGCATCAGCATCGCCTCGTTGTCCGAGAAATCGCCGATCCGCACATGAATCAGCGACAACAGGCCGATCATCGACAACATCTCGCGATGGTCCGCCATCAGCGCGAACGCTTTCACGGCTTCCTGCGCCCATTTCCGCGCCTCCCTCAGCCTGCCGTCCAGCATGAGCCGCACGGCTCCGGCGCGCAGCAGGAACGGCGAAGGGAAAAGGACGGACTCGGGCAGCCGGCCCAGCGCATCCCATTCGGGCAGCTGTCCGTTCTGTACGGCCTGTTCGAGCTTCAGCACTTCTTCTCTGTTGTTGTCGGGTTCGCCAGGTTGCTCGATGTGACGCATGGGTAAAGACTCCATTTCCATGGAATATAGGTTAATCGTACTATATGGTTTAGGAAAAATGGAATACTAACTTACACAATACGATCTCTTCTTACAAAATTCCTTCCGCTCCACCGGCCGCCGCAACAACCGACAAGACGCGAAAACGGCACGCGGACGTGCCGTTTTCTCATCCGAATGCGGCCGTCCGCGCACGGCGCATCCTTACTTGACCAACTGCCCGCGCGTGACGCCGAGCTGGTTGATCGCCTTGAGGGTGCGCCATACTTCGGTGCCTCCGATTTTGCCGCGGATCGCGTCTGTGTAGAGCCGGATGACTTCCTCCACCTTCTCCGCCCGCTCTTCGAGAAATTCGACTCTGAACGTGCCGGCGCCGAGCTCGATGAAGCTGCGCAAATATTCGGCGCCCGACTGTTCGATCGCGTTGTACACCGTATTGCGGCAGCCGTCGTCGACGCGGACGGGATGGGACATGCCGATCCGGTCCCGCAGCGACACGCGATGCTGCTCGCAGGGACGGCCGCAATTCGTGTAGTCCGTACCGTCGCTCAGGAACGTGCAGTACACGCAGTGCTCCGTGTGGAACATCGGCAGATGCTGGTGGATGACGATCTCCGCCTTCGAGCCGTCCATCCGCCGCAGCAGATCCATCATCTGCTGCGCATTCAGATCATAGGAGAGCGTAACCCGCGCGCAGCCGAGATCCAGCATCAGGTTCGCCGCCTTGTGGTTGGCGATGTTCAGCGAGAAATCGCCGATCAGTTCGGGGAACCGCGCCCTGTCCCCCGCGGCTTCCAGCTCCGCCCGCTTCCGCAGATAGAATTGCAGCGCCCCCGTATTCCGGACCAGCACGGCGTCGGGCTCCAGCTTCAGGATCATGTTATGGTAGCCGTTCTCCCCCGGCATATGGATGCGCGGCGTTGCCAGCGCGATCCGCTTGCCGGCCCTGCGCGCCGCCTGGACGGCCTCCGGATACTGCCGGATGAATTCGAAATCCGCGTAGACGAGCCCGACGCCCGCCGCAAACGCCGCTTCCACCTGTTCCATATTGCGGCACAGCGCGGTCAGCTCCGGCTCGCCCCCAAGGGCCTCGGCGCGCCGGACGTCGGCGTAAGGATCGATGCTCCGTTTCGCGTACGGCCGCGGCTTCATCCGCGCGTCTTCCAGCTTCGCCGCCGCTTCCCGGCGGAGCCGGTTCAGCTCGCTGATCGGCAAGATCACCGAACCTTCGAGTTCGACGTCCAGCTCCTCCAGCCGAAAAATCGTCCCGCCGAGCCGCCCGAATTGCTCGGCCAGCAGCGCCCGGTCCATCGGCCGCTTCTCCGCGACAGCCAGCGGAATCCCGCTGTCCGCTTCCACGCGGATCCCCGTTTGCATGTCGGTCCATACCGTCCGGAGCGGTTCACCCGCGCGTCCGCTGACGTTGACGCACACCGGGAAGGCGCGGTACGGCTTGTCCGTCTCGAACGTCTGACGCAGCCGCCGGTCAAGCGCCGGATCGCTCGTCTTCCAGATCCGGTCGCCCGGCTTCACGCGCTTCAGGTCGACGTCATGGCGGCCGGGCACGATCTCGTACGTTCCGCCCTCCAGCGCCTCGCCTTCGACTTTGGCGCCCTGCCGGCGGATGTCATAGACGCGGCCGCCTTCTTCCGGCTTCTCCGGATCGCCCGCGTCGAATACGATGCCGTCGCCGCGCTTGAGCGGCGCCTCGAGCCGGCAAATGACGCCGTCCCGGGTGACGCGTTCGACGCGGCCGAGATAGACGCCGCGGCTTTTCGGGAATGTCCCGTCGACAAGCTGCTTGTTGTTCGTGCCGAGCAGGAAACCCGGCGTGAACCCGCGGGAGAAACTTTGCTGCAGCTCCCGTATTTCTTCCTTCGACGGTTCCGCATCGTCCCCCGCGAAGTAGCGGTCGATGGCGGCCCGATATTTGCTCACCACGTTCGCGACGTATTCCGGGCTTTTCAGCCGGCCTTCGATCTTGAACGAAATGACGCCCGCCTCGATCAGTTCCGGCACGAGTCCGATCGCGGCCAGATCCTTCGGCGAGAGCAGGTAGGCAACGTCGCCCATCTCCTTCTGCTCGCCGTCCACCATCAGGTCGTAAGGCAGCCGGCACGCCTGCGCGCATTCGCCGCGGTTCGCCGACCGGCCGCCCCACATCTCGCTGGTCAGGCATTGGCCCGAATAGGAAACGCACAGCGCGCCGTGGACGAATACTTCAAGCGGATGCGACGTCTGGCTGCCGATGGTTCGGATCTGCTTCAGATTGTTCTCCCGTCCGAGCACCACCCGTTCAATGCCGAGAGATGCCGCGAACTCGACCGCCTCCGGCGAGGTGATCGTCATCTGCGTCGACCCGTGAATCGGCAGGTCGGGCGAGATCTCGCGGATCATGCGCACGAGGCCCAGATCCTGCACGATGACCGCATCGATCCCGGCATCCGCGCATGCCTCCGTCAGCCGCTTCGCCTCCTCCAGCTCATCTTCGAAGACGAGAATGTTGAAGGCGAGGTAGCCTTTCATGCCATAGCGGCGAAGGAAGGTCATGATTTCCGGAAGTTCTTCCATCCGGAAATTGTGCGCCCTCGCCCGCGCATTGAAATGCTCGACGCCGAAGTACACCGCGTCAGCGCCGTTCGCCGCCGCCGCCCGCAGGCAGTCCCAGTTGCCGGCGGGCGCCAGCAGTTCGATGTCTTCGCGTCTCAAGCCGTTCCGTATCATCATCGTTGGTCCTCCAGGTTGTCCGCTCACGCATCGTGAAATTCTGTAACCCAGTGTAACACCCTGCGTGCGCGATTCCAATAGCATGACGAGGGGAAGACGGTAAAGTCAGGTCCTGCTCCGCTGCAAGTTTGGCCTGTTGCTATCCAAAATTGGCATTTCGCAGCGCACGCCGTTCAATGTGAAAAATGGGCATGATATAATGGACGGGAAAGCGATGACATTCCCGATCGGGGAATCGAAGGAGGCTGTTCGCGAACCATGAAACTTGGCATTTTCACTGTGCTCTTCGGCCAGAAACCGTTCGAGGAAATGCTTGACTACGTCGCCTCGAAGGGACTGGAAGCGGTCGAGATCGGCACCGGCGGCTATCCGGGAGATGCGCATTGCAACCGGAAGGAACTGCTCGCCGACGAGAGCAAGCGCAAGGCGTTCCTGAAGGCGGTCGAATCCCGCGGCCTGATCATCAGCGCGCTGAGCTGCCATGCCAACCCGCTTCATCCCCAGAAAGCGATTTCAAGCGAACACGACCAGACCATCCGCGAGACGATCGACCTGGCATCGAAGCTCGGCGTGCCGGTCGTCAACACGTTCTCCGGCTGCCCCGGCGACAGCGAAGACGCGAAATATCCGAACTGGCCGGTCGCGCCGTGGCCGAACGACTATCAGGAAATTCTCGATTGGCAATGGAAGAACAAAGTCATTCCGTACTGGACCGAAATTGCGAAATATGCGTCCGAACGGAACGTCAAGATCGGGCTCGAGCTGCACGGCGGCTTCTCCGTCCATACGCCGGCAACGCTGCTCCGTCTGCGTGAAGCGGCCGGCGAAGCGATCGGCGCCAACCTCGACCCGAGCCACATGTGGTGGCAAGGCATCGATCCGGTGCAAGCCGTACATATTCTCGGCCGCGCCGGCGCGATTCACCATTTCCACGCGAAGGATACGTCGATTGATCCGATCAACGTCAACCGCTACGGCCTGACCGACATGCAGCCGTACACGAACATGCTCGAACGCGCATGGCAGTTCCGCACCGTCGGCTTCGGCCACGATCTGAAGACGTGGGCCGACATCATCAGCGCCCTCCGGCTGGTCGGCTACGACTATGTCGTCAGCATCGAACACGAAGACGGTCTGATGTCCGTTGAAGAAGGATTCACGAAAGCCGTGCAAAATCTGCAGCAAGTGCTGATCCGCGAACCGCTGGGCGAGATGTGGTGGGTATAACCTGCCCGTCTCTGCAGACGCTCGACGCCGTATTCGTGCTGAACAGCGACGAATACCACACCGCCGCGACGCTGGCCGCGCTGCGCCGCAAGAAGCACGTCCTGCTCGAGAAGCCGATGTGTCTGACGCTCGCCGACGCGGACGCCATCATCCGCGCCCGGGACGAGGCTGGCACGCAGGTGATGATCGGCTACATGCGGCGCTACGCGCCCGCCTTCACCGAGGCGGTCGAGCTGGTTCGGAACATGGGGCCGATCCGCTACGCGCGCGTCCGGGATCTGATCGGACCGAACGGCTATTTCATCGGCCAATCGAGCCGCGTCTTCCGCCCGACGGATATCCCGGAGGAAGCGATGGCCGAGCGGAAGCGGCTTGCGGCGCAGCAGGCTGCCGAGGCGATCGGCGACGCCCCGGCCGATCTGGTCAGCACATACCGGCTGCTGAACGGGCTCAGCAGCCATGATCTGTCGGCGATGCGCGAGCTGATCGGCATGCCGAACCGCGTCATCTCCGCCGCGCAATGGAACGGCGGTTCGTTCATCCACGCGCTGTTCGAGTTCGACGGCTTCAACGCGACCTTCGAGACGGGCATCCACCGGATCGGCCGCTTCGACGCGCATCTCGAAGTGTACTCGGACGCCAAAGCGGTCAAAGTGCAGTACAATACCCCGTACATCCGTCACCTGCCGACCGTGCTGATGGTCGACGAGACGGACGGCGACGCCTTCTCCGTGTCCGAGACCCGGCCGACGTTCAAAGATCCGTACACCGTCGAGATCGAAACGTTCCACGACGTGGTGACCCGCAGGCTCGTGCCGAAGACGACGCCGGAGGACGCGAAGCAGGACCTCATCCTGTTCCGGTGGATCATCGACGCGATCCGCCGGAACGGATAACCGGATACAAAAACAAGAGCCTCTCCGCTTCCGTCAGCGGGAGGCTCTATGTATGTGCTCATGCAAACCTGTCGGCCGATTAACCGGCCCAGACCTCGAAAATCATGACGTAATCGATAAACAGGAAGACCGCGAGGGACACGAGCGCAAAACCGATGGCAAAATAGTTCTTGCGCGGACGTTCCATCAGCAGCCGTACGAGGCCGATGGCAATGACAACGGTAAACAGCAGCATCATGATATCGAACGGGTCGAAGCTGCTCGCGGATGCGGTCTCTTCTGCAAGAAGCAACATGGGGGGGACCTCCTTCTGAATCGTCAACCCAGGGTAAACACTTATCTCCGTTCTATGTTAGCCTGTCACGGCTCCGGTTGCAAGCCTTAATTCGCAATGTTAACAACTTTGTCACGCGCCGCATGGCAGTCTGACATTAGCATGCCCAAAATAACGTCCCCGCCCGCATTTTTTGATATAATGGGACAAGATATCGACCGGAAAGACAACCCGGCTCAGGGAGGTTATGACTGTGAAAAAAGTCGGCCGTAACGATCCGTGTCCCTGCGGCAGCGGCAAAAAGTACAAACGCTGCTGTCTGGAGAAGGACCAGGCCGCAAACGTCACCCGCATCGCTCCCGGACAGCCCGCGGCGGATGAACCCGAAGATGATTTCTCCGATCCCGTGATCACCGCCGAGGACGTGGTCAGTCTCATCGAGCATGAGCTGGAGTGGGGCAACGTGCGCTATCAAATGATCGCCCGCTATCTGGCGAACCGGATGGCCGGCGAATACGAATGGGACCACATCGCGATGGCGGTCACCATGCTGAACCTGTACACCGGTACGGCTCAGCCCGTCCTGCGCACCGCCGGAGTCATCGCGGGGGCGATGGAATACTTCACCGCGCAGGCTTTCGGCATCGAAGGCGTCACCTTGACCTCCCTGGCCGAAAAATACGAGGTATCCGCGTCGGCCATCTCCCGGCGGTACAAGGATCTCGAGGCGTTCGCCGAAGCGCTGTACGAACAGGAGAATGCAGCCCCCGGCCAGCCCCGGGCCGTCGGCATGCCGCCGAATCTCAAACAATTGGCGGATTCCCCCGAGGCCTTGGAACAATTGGCACGGGAATCGGATGACCCTGCCGAACTGGCGCAGATCCTGCTGTACTACACATGGGACGTACCTTCGCCGACCAAAAGAATCGACTTGGCGCGCCAGGCTCTCCGAATCTATCCCGACAGCGCGGATGCCTGGAACATTCTGGCCGAAGAGTCGTCTTCCCCCGAAGAAGCGTTGGAATACTACCGCAAAGGCATGGAAGCCGGAAAGAAGCACCTGGGCCGAAAGTTTTTCAGAGAAAACAGGGGGTTGTTCTGGGGCATCCTCAAAACCCGGCCTTTCATGCGCGCCAAATTCGGCTTTGCCCACACGCTGCATAAGTCAGGCCGACACAGGGAAGCCATCCGCGAGTACAAAGAGTTGCTCGAGCTGAACCCGAACGACAACCAGGGCGCGCGCTACCTGCTGGTTCTGGCATACCTTGAATTGAAGGAGTACGGAGCGGCGGACAAACTGATGAACCAGACTTACGCCGATGACATTTCCGCCGAATTCAACTATAACCGCCTGCTGACCGAATACGGGATGCGCGGTATAACGCCGGCTCTCAAGCGTCTGTTCCGGCAAGCCGTGCATTATAATCCGCATATTCCCGATTTTTTGACCGGCAAGAAGCGTCTTCCCCGCAAAATGCCGGAAAGAATCGTGGTCGGGGATACCACGGAAGCCGCCGCGTACGCCGGCGATCATCTGCATCTGTGGCGCGAGCGGCCCGAGCTGCTCGCCTGGGTTGACGACCAGCTTCAGTCCCGTTGATATCCGCTCTTCGCGACGGATACCCGGCTTCAGTTCCAGGACGTCAGGTATTTCTTAGTGGTCCGGATTGTTGATGAGCACGGCCGCGGCCAGGATCAGGACCGAGCCGATCAGAACCGGCGCAAGCAGAAACGACCACCCTCTGCAGCCCGCGATGACGACGAGCGGGTCGGCGCCGGCCGGCGGATGCGTCGTTTTCGTCAGCATCATGAGTCCGATCGCTAGGCCGACGCCGGCAGCCATCACCCAGACACTCTGCCCGAAAAGATGGAACAATGCGATACCGGACAACGTCGTGATCAGCTGTCCGCCGACGATGTTGCGCGGCCGGGAGAACGGCGCGTCCCAGATGCCGAAGGCGAGCACGCAGCTTGCGCCGAACGGCGCCATGATCCACGGATTCGACGTCCAACTCGTCAGCAAGGCCAGCATCGCGATCGCGAGAAACCCGCCCAACGCTCCGATTGGGGCGTGGGACAATCTTCAGCGTCGTCCTTGCGCTGACCAAGCACCTGCAATCACTTTATTGGCTCGTCATCCGGGGATATGCGATGGCACCGGGAGACAAGGCTGAAGTCGTCCATGAAGACGAGTGGCCTTTCCTGTCAACCAGCGAATCCGCCGAAGAAGACGGCATCGCGGCGGACTCCCGAACCTGGGCGCGGCTCGTTCAGAACCCTGTCCTGCCGGAGCCCGGGG
>JGI2924J29684_1077896_pt1 | contig 24774 bp, 28 predicted proteins | sample BenlonsequencITS_FD_29684 | JGI IMG/M metagenome (IMG submission 29684)
CTGCTCGAGGAGAAGCTCCGGATCCGTCAGTCGGGCCGCCACGCAAGCGAGTACGATCAGCGCGTCGACGGCATCCGGATCTCCGTTGACGGCGAGGACGGGGTCGCGCTGGAGCTCTCGTAGCGGCCGTCGAAACGGCAAGACAGATAGGCGGGTGCTCCTAACCTCGAACGATGGCAACCGCCGACGCGAGAGAACGACTCCGAGAGCGGCCGATCGGCGTAACGATCCTGTTGACGGTCGTCGGCTACGGACTCGTCATCGGAACCTTCATCGCGGACATTCCGATCTACCCCGATCTGACGAACGCACAGGTCAACCTGTTCACCCACGCGATCGCGGTGATCAACTCCGTGACGACCGTACTGATCGTCGCCGGCTGGTACTGGATCCGTGCGGGCGAGATCGACAAACACCGCGCGGCGATGACGGGCGCGTTCGCGACGATCATCCTGTTTCTGGTCGTCTACCTGATTCGGGTCGGCGGGGGCGGGACGAAGGAGTTCGTCGGCCCCTCCCCGGAGTACGAGCTCTACCTCGCGATGCTGGCGATCCACATCGTGCTCTCGATCGTCGCGGTGCCGGTCGTGTTGTACGCGCTGATCCTGGGCCTTACCCACACCCCGTCCGAACTTCGGGAGACTGCTCATGCACGCGTCGGCCGCATCGCCGCTGGAAGCTGGGTCCTGAGTCTCGTGCTGGGCGTCGTCACCTACCTCATGCTCAACCACATCTACGGCTACGAGTTCGCGATGCTCGTTCCGATTCTCTGAGGGCGTCCGCCCCGTGGCCGCGGGCTCGTACCGTCGGGGCGTAGCTTGGTATTCCCGGCGACCGTACGCTCGGTATGAAGCTCCGAGGCTCGCGCTCCCGCGAGGACGTCGCGGCGTTTCTCGACGACCGATCGATTCCGATCAGACTCGGCTGTCGAACCCCCGCGGACCACCCATGGATGGTATCGTTGTGGTATCGCCGACGAACCGTCGAGACGGGACCGACGGGCGACGGCAGCGGTGACGAGGGCGACGGCAGAAGCGCCGAAGACGACGAAGGGAACGGAGCTGCCGACGAACACGACGGCTGGGTCCTCGAGTGTGCGACCTCGGCCGAGGCTAACGTCGTCGACTACCTCCAGGAGACCCCCGCAATCTCGTTCGAGGTCTCGACGAACCGTCCGCCGTACGCGGGGGTTCGCGGCCGGGGCGAGGCGTCGATCGAGCCCGATCCCGAGAAGGCGGTGCTGCGGGACCTCCTCGAGCGCTACCTCGGCGGCACCGACTCGGAGCTCGCACGGACGCTACTGCGCGAGGATCGCGAGGAGGTGACGATCACGATCGAACCCGCTGTCGTCTACGGCTGGGACTTTTCCGATCGGATGTAGACGCCAGCCCGGCGGGGATTCATCCTCGCCGTCCGCGACCCGCTCAGCGCTCGGCCGCACGCTCGTACCGGATCGGCAGCGATTCGACGCCGTAGACCAGCGAACTGCGAACCGGCTGCAGATCGGTGTCGACCGTCTCGATCGTCGCGGTTCGGGCACAGAGCTCCTCGAAGGCGACCCGCGCCTCGAGGCGAGCCAGCGACGCGCCCAGACAGTAGTGGGTCCCGTGGCCGAACGCGAGGTGCTGGTTGGGCGATCGGTCGGGAACGAACGCGTCCGCGTCCTCGAACTGCCGTTCGTCCCGGTTCGCGGAGCCGAGCCAGACGACGAGCCGATCCCCCGCTTCGATCTCTGCGTCCCGGAGCGTCACGTCCTCGGTCGCGACGCGGGACATCGCCTGAACCGGGGCCCGGTAGCGCAGCGCCTCCTCGATCGCTCGACCGATCGCGTCCGGCTCCGCGCGGAGATCGTCGAACAGCTCGTGGGCGTCGAAACAGCGGACGGCGTTCGCGATGAGGTTCGTCGTCGTGATGTTGCCGGCGATGAGCAACAGCATACAGGTTCCGAGCGCTTCCTCCTCCGAGAGCCGGGAGCCGTCCTCGAGCTCCCGGGTAACGATCTTCGTCATGAGATCGTCCTGGGGCGACTCGCGGCGGTCGGCGATCATCTCGAAGAAGTAGTTCGCCATCTCCATCTGGGCCTCCCGCTGTCGCCGGGCGAACGCTTCGCTCTCATCGTCCGCGCTCGAGGACTCGACGAGCGTGTCCGACCACCGCTTGAACTGGTCGCGATCCTCGGCGGGGACGCCGAGCAGCTGGGCGATGACGACGACGGGAAGCGGGTACGCGACGTCCTCGACGATGTCCAGTTCGCCCCGGTCGTCGGCAAGCGCATCCGAGAGCAGGTCGATCGCCAGCTCGCGGATCTCGGGCTCGAGCTCCCGGAGCGCCCGCGGTTCGAACGCGTCGTCGACGACGCCGCGAAGCTCGTCGTGGCGGGGCGGATCCTGGAAGAGCATCGTCTCGAAGAGCAGCCCCTCCTCGGGCCGCTCCGGTTCCTGGAAGTCGTCGGCCAGCCGCGGGTTCACCGAGAACGTCTCGTCGTCGTCGAGGACGCGCTTGACGTCCGCGTACCGAAAGACATCCCAGGTTCGACGGTCCGGATCGTACCGGACGGGTGCGTCCTCGCGCATCTGTCGGTACCAGTCGAACGGTTCGAGCCACGCTTCTCGGGACGCGAGCTCGTCGGGAAACACCTGCAATCCCTGTGGATCTGCGCTACTCATGGGTACCGGACCACGAGGACGGACAAAACGTTCGGGGTGGTCAGTCGGTCGTCGGGATCGAGCGGGCGCCGAGCGCGAAAAAGACTACCGCGAGGACGGCGAGGATCCCGAGGTTCGCCAGCGCGGGATCGACCCCCGCAATCGCGGACGTCGCGGCGTTGGGATCGGTCGCCGCGCGCACCCCGCGGGCGAAGTACGTCAGCGGCGAGAGGTTCACGAGCGGTTCGAACCAGCCGGGCAGCTGCTCGAGCGAGATGAACGTCTCGGAGAGAAAGAGCAGCGGCAGCCCGATCGCGTTGCTGGCGGCGACGGCGCCGTCCTGGGAGTCGGTGTAGCTACCCAGCATCGCGCCAACGCCACAGAAGCAGACGACGCCGACGAGGATGTACGGCACCAGCAGCGGCGAGAAGGCGATCTCGGCGCCCGTCAGGACCACCACGAGCGCGAGGATCAGCAGGCTCGCCAGCCCGATGATGACGGCGTTGACGACCGTCTGGGCGAGCAGCCACTCGGCTCTGGTCTGGGGTGTCGTCGCGAGCTTCTCGAAGCGACTCCCCTCGCGGTGGCGCGCGACCTCGCTGCCCAGCCGCGACAGCGGGGTAAAGAGGACGACCACGGCCAGATAACCCGGGACGTAGTACGCCGGGGGCTCGGCGAACAGTCCGCCCCCGCCCGGATCAGTCCGGACCAGCGCGCCGAAGATGACGATCAGGATCACCGGAAAGAAGAAGGTAAAGAAGACCGCGGTCCGGCGACGGACAAAGGCCCGCCAGCCCGCGGCGGTCTCGGCGCGGACGCGACCGAGGCGGCTCACGCCGTCTCACCTGCGGGGGCGAGTCCCGCGCTGTCGGTCCGCTCGAGCTCGGTCCGATCCGCCAGCTCGAGGTAGACGTCCTCGAGGTCGGGCTCGGCCCACGAGAGCCCGGAGTAGTCGATCCCCCGATCGGCGAGGTAGTCGACGACGCGGCCGATCTCGGCGGGGGAGACCTCGCGGACGACGACCGCACCGTCCCGGGACGCGACGGGAAACGGGAGGTCCTCGAACGCGGCCGGCTCGGCGGGCGTCTCGATCGTCAGTCGGCTCGAGCCAGCGTGGTCGGCGACCAGCCCGGCGGGCGTCCCGCGGGCGACGAGCTCGCCGTCGGCCAGCAGCCCGACGCGGTCGGCCAGGCGCTCGGCCTCGGCCATGTCGTGGGTCGTCAGGAAGACGGTAGTTCCCGCGTCGGCCAGGTCCTCGATCAGCCGCCAGACGGTCCGCCGACCCGCAGGGTCGATGCCCGTGGTCGGCTCGTCCAGAAAGAGGACGTCGGGGTCGTTGACCAGCGCGGTGCCGACACAGACCCGGCGCTGCTGGCCGCCCGAGAGGTCCTCATACCAGGTGTCGCCGGCGTCGGCCAGCCCGACGTCAGCCAGCACGGTCTCGGGATCGCGGTGGTCGTCGTACAGCCCCGCGTAGTAGGAGAGCAGCTCGCGGGCGGTGAGCCGACCCGGCGGCGAGAACGACTGCGGGAGCACGCCCAGACGGTCGCGGTCGACGGCCGTCGGCGCGGCATCCAGAACGCGCGCGCCGCCGGAATCGGGGTCGGTCGTCCCGGTGAGCGCGCGGACGAGGGTCGTCTTGCCCGCGCCGTTGGGGCCGATGAGCGCGAAGACCTCGCCGCGCTCGACCGACAGCGTCACGCCCGCCAGCGCCGTCGTCCCGTCGTATCGTTTCTCGAGTCCCTCGGCAACGACCGGGGTGTCCATGCGGATCGCTATCGGCGCGGCCGGCGTAAGGGGTTCGATTTCGGCACCGACGCGATCGACGATAGTCGTTTGCGTTTGCGTTTGCGCTTTTGGAAGCGACTCGCCTCTTGCTTTCGCAGGGCCAACGGTTAGACGCACGTTCGTGGTACCACGGGTAGATGGTACAACTCGGATACACGCTCTCGAGCGAGGAACACGAGCCGAACGAACTCGTTTCCATCGCACAGCGGGCGGAAGCAGCCGGCTTCGATTTCCTCTCGATCTCGGATCACTTCCACCCGTGGGTGCCGGCCCAGGGTGAGTCCCCGTTCGTCTGGTCGACGCTGGGCGGGATCGCGACCGCGACGGACGACATCGAGGTCGGGGTCGGCGTCACCTGTCCGACGACCCGGATCCATCCGCTCAACGTCGCTCACGCGGTCGCGACCGTCGACGAGATGTTCGGCGACCGGTTCACGTTCGGGGTCGGCACGGGCGAGAACCTGAACGAACACGTCACCGGCGAGCGCTGGCCCGAACACGACGTCCGTCTGGAGAAGCTCGACGAGGCAATGGACGTGATGGAACAGCTCTGGACCGGCGAGACGACGAGCCACCACGGGAAACACTACACGGTCGAGAACGCCCGCCTCTACACCTGCCCCGACGAGCAGCCGACGACGATCGGGAGCGCGTTCGGCCCCCAGACAGCCCGGTGGGTCGCGGACAACGCCGACGGGCTCTGGTGTTCCGGACCGAAGGAGGAGCCGGTGGAGGCCTACGAGGACGCCGGCGGCGACGGGCCGAAGTACACCCAACTGCACGGCTGTTACGCCGACACCGAGGACGAGGCCGTCGAGACGATCTACGAGTACTGGCCGAACGGCTCGGTTCCGGGCGAGCTCGGCCAGGAGCTCCCGATGCCGGCCCACTTCGAACAGGCCGCCCAGATGGTCGAGAAGGAGGATATCGCCGAGTCGGGGACGACGACCAGCCCGGACCCGCAAGACCACATCGACAGCATCGAGCAGGCGATCGACGCGGGCTACGACCACGTTCACTACCACCAGGTCGGCCCCGACCAGGAGTCGGCGATCGAACTCTACGAGGAGGAAGTGCTGCCGTCGTTCTGAGGAGCGTTCGAGGTGTCCGACCGTCGGGTCGCCGACCGACGTTCCGTCCCGCTGCTCGCTTCACTTCCGATCCTTTGGGTCGGGTGACGACAGCTATTTTGCGTACACGTACGTACACAGTTTTGGGATGGGAACGAAAACGATCTCGCTCGCCGACGACGCCTACGAACGACTCAAAGCCGAAAAGAGGGAGGGAGAGAGCTTCAGTGACGTCGTACGCCGACTGACCGATGGCGTCACTCTCGAGGAGTACTACGGTGCGCTGAGTGACGAGACGGCGGACGAACTCGAGGAAATCATTACCGACCGACGAGCGGAGCGGACGAAAGACCGCCGCGCTCGTGTCGAGCGAATCGCGGACGCCTTCGAATGATACTCGACACGTCGTTTCTCATCGACGTACTTCGGGGAAACGAGGAGGTGGAAACGACCGTCCAACGGATCGATTCGGCCGGCTCTGCGCACGTGAGTACGGTGACCGTAATGGAACTCTGGGAGGGTATTCACCGCTCGAGCGCGTCCGAGCGCGAGCAAACGGCGGTCGAAAACCTGCTCACCGACGTCCGCGAACTCCCGTTCGATCGCGACTGTGCGATGACCGCCGGCGAACTGAACGCGACGCTAAGCCGAGCAGGAACACCGATCGAGGATCCCGACGTAATGATCGCTGCGACCGCGCTCGTTCACGACGTTCCCATCGTGACGAACAACGTCGATCATTTCGATCGGATCGACGAGCTCGATATCTTGACCTACTAGATCGAACTTTCGCAGCCCAATCCGTTTTACCGCTCCAGTGAAATCCTCGAGCATGGAGTACACGACGCTCGGTAACACGGGCACGACCGTCTCGCAGCTGTGTTTCGGTACCTGGCGGTTCGGCCGCTCGACGGGCGACCTCGAGAACGAGACCGACCACGAGGAGGCCCGCGAGCTGCTCGATGCGGCCTGGGACCACGGCATCAACTTCATCGACACCGCGAACGTCTACGGGGATCCCAACGGCACCAGCGAGCAGTGGATCGGCGAGTGGCTCGCCGACCGCGATATCGACCGCGAGGACGTCGTCCTCGCCTCGAAGGTCTACTTCCCGTTCGACGGTCGGGGCGAGCCGGGGCCGAACGACTCCGGGCTCGGCCGCAAACACATCCGCGCCCAGATCGAGGGAACCCTCGAGCGGCTCGGCACCGACTACCTCGATTGTTACTACATCCACCGCTGGGACGAGGACACCCCGATCGAGGAGACGATGGCGGTGCTGACGGAGCTCGTCCGCGAGGGAAAGGTCCACTACCTGGGCGCCTCGACGATGGCCGCCTGGCAGCTGACGAAGGCGCTGTGGACGAGCGACGCCGAGGACCTCGCGCGGTTCGACGTCACCCAGCCGATGGTCAACGCCACACATTACGACGCCGTCGGCGACTACCTCGACGTCTGTGCCGACCAGGAGCTTGCGGTCTGTCCGTACTCGCCGCTGGCTGGCGGGTTCCTGACGGGCAAGTACGAGCGCACCGACGACGGCGGCGTCGAGGCGCCCGACGGCTCGCGGGGCGCCCTCGACGACATGTTCGAGGACCTGTACGCGACCGACCGCGCCTGGGACGTCCTCGAGGCCGTCGAGGACGTCGCCGACGAGCTCGACGCCTCCCCTGCGCAGGTGTCGCTGCGCTGGCTCGTGGAGCAGGACCGCTTTACCTGCGTCCCGATCGTCGGCGCGCGCTCGCCTGATCAGCTCGCGGAGAACGTCGGCGCGGTCGAACTCGAGCTCAGCGACGAGCAGTTCGAACGGATCGACGCGGCACGGACGGCCACTAAGGACTAACCTCCTCAAACCGGAGTCGTAGGCCTTCGCGCTGCATCCGTGGAAACGAGCACGAGCGTTCAAACGAAGCGAAAGACACTCGCGAGCAACACGACGAGGAGCAAGACGGGGACGACCCTGAGCGCAACGTTTCGAAGCGGGAGTAGCCGCGCCTTGTTCGACCAGTTGACGAACGAGCTTCCGATCTGAACGGGGCCCAAGATATCGCGCCGCCGCAGGGGTTGAGACGCCGCGACCGCGTCCTCGAGCCACTCGTAAAACGGCCGGAGATCCGGGTGATCGATGCTCGATCGCGTCAGCTCGACGTTGAGTTCGATATTGTACTCGAAGGCGACCTGCGTGATGTTTCCGGAGCCGACGATACACGTCGGGTTCGGGCCGTCGCGCAGGTAGAGCTTCGCGTGAAGTCCCTTCGGCTGTTTGTACAGCTGTACCTGATCGTGGTCGTCGAACGACCAGAGATCGTGAGCGATCCGGGCCGAGAACTGGTCCGACGCGGGACCGACGATCGCGATCAGCTCGTTGTCTCTGGAGCGCTCGAGAAACGAAACGATGTCATCGCGAATCGAGAGATATCCCTGATAGGTGAAGTAGCCGCTGACCAGATAGATCGTCCCGTTGCCGGTAAACAGCTCGGAGAGAGCGTCCTGAAACCGTCGGTCGGAGGAGTCGGTCGCTAGAATGCCGACACTCGATTCGGCTTCGATCATACCACTAGTGGTATTTTTACTTCCGATACTATTGAAATATCGGTATCGTTTCAGCTCCCCGGGAAGCGGTTAGCCGGTCGTCTCGAGGACGATCGGTCGGTGATCGGACAGCTGTACGTCGAGGACGTCACACCGCTTGACGTCGATCGACGGTGAACAGCAGAACAAATCGAGGCTGCGCGAGTCGACGAACAGGTCGTCGAGCGGCCGCGACGGAACGGTTTCGCCGGGAACGCGAAGCTCGAGTCCTGTCTGGTCGGTGAAGTCGGCCAGCGCACCGTTCTCAGCGAAGGTGTTGAAATCACCGGTAACGACGACGTCTCGGTCGTCGGTTCGGCGCGCGATTAGCTCCGAGAGCTGGTCGAGCTGGCGGGCTCTGCTTCGCGCGCCGAGCGAGAGATGAACCGCGAACAGGACGGTGTCGCCGAGGTCAGCCTCGATGACAAGCCGTTTTCGCCCGGTGGCGAGGTAGTGTGTCGACACCGCCGAATCGAACCGCGAGAGGACCGCGTTGCCGAGGTGACTGTAAAACGGCAGCGACTCCACGATCGTTCCCTCGCCGTACTTGTTCGCAGCGGCGCCCTCGTAGGAGAGATTCCGCTCGCGAAGTGACTCAACGAGCGTCCGAAACTGGCTGTCCGTAGCCGTCCGGTGAGAGCCCCGATCGACCTCGAGCAGCGAAACCACGTCGGGTCGCTCGCGGTCGATGATCGACACGAGTTGCTCGAGCTTCCGGCGTTCGATTTCGGTATCACCGAGCAGCGAGGTTATCGGCGGCGGGACGTACCCCCCGAGAACGTTCTGGTATCCAAGCAGGTAGCCAGCGTTACAAGTGAGGATCTTCATGCGAGACGAACTGGCCGAGAGCCAGATATCGCGCATTAGCACTGGACCGATATGAGCGTTTCACCGCTTTTCGCTCGGCGCGAACCGTCTCGGGACTACACCGTGACAGTGACAGTTCGGCTCAGTCGGCGTCTTCGACCATCGCGACGATCTCGTCGGCGTCGAGCGGATCCTCGACCTCCTCGTCGTTGACGAACACCGTCGGCGTACGGTCGATCCCGCGATCGTCAGCAGCCTCCCACTCGGCCGCCAGCGTCGGGTAGTAGGTCCCCTCCTCGAGGGCGTCCGCGACGATCGATGGATCGACGTCGGTCTCCGCCTCGGCGATGGCGACCAGCTCCTCGTCACCTGGCGTCCCCGCGTCCATCGCGAGCCCCTTGTAATCGAAGAACTGCCCGCTCGGCTCGTCGTCGGTTCCCGTCGCCGCCTGGACCGCGCGGGCGGCGTTTGCCATCGGAACCGAGCGCTCCTCGTCGGCCGGGAGCGGGAAGTCGTGGTGGCGGTAGGTCGCCGTCTCGTCGTCGAGGACGCGAGCCTCGAGCTCGGGGAAGACCGTTGCCTGGAACTCCTGGCAGCTGGGACAGGCGAGGTCTTCGTAGACGTCGATACTGACGTCGTTCGAACCGATCGTCGGCGTCGACAGCTGGTCGGGGTCGGGATCGACGCCGTCGAGCTCGTCGGGGAGCGACGCGCCGAACAGCGCCGTACACCCCGCGAGCGCGACCGAGCCGGTCGCGGCAGTGAACGTGAGAAACGAACGGCGGTTCATTCGCCCGAACGTAGGTAGTCGGCCCTGTTATCGGTGACGTTTCGACTCGCTCAGAACAGCGGCGTCGTCACCACGAGCGCGTCGACGAGGATCGCGACCAGCACCGCCCCGAGGAACGCGTTCGAGGCGTGGAAGGAGCGAAACGCCGCGTCCTCGGTCTGCTCGAAATGAAGCTGGACGGCGGTCCACAGGAAGATCCCGCCGAAGACGACGACCGTCGCCGCGTAGAGTGCGCCAAGCCCGGTGATCCAGGCCAGCGCCACGGTTCCGGCGAGCGTCGCCGCGATGTAGTAGACGATGTGTTTCCGGGTCTCGGTCTCGCCGCGGACGACGGGCATCATCGGGAACCCGCCGCGGGCGTAGTCGTCCTTGTACGCGAGCGCGAGGTTGTAGAAGTGCGCCGGCGTCCAGAGGAAGATGACACCCGCAAGCGCGAGCGCTGGAAGGCCGATCTCGTTGGTGACTGCGGCCCAGCCGATCAGTGCGGGCAGCGCGCCTGCGGCACCGCCGATGACTGTGTTCTGAACGGTGTTAGGCTTGAGCAACAGCGTGTAGACGACGCTGTAGAAGACGATCGCGGCCAGCCCGAGCGCGGCCGCCAGCGTGTTGATCGTCAGGAAGACGGCCATCGACGCCGCCGAGAGGAAAAACCCGAACAGCAAGGCGTTGCGAACCGGAACCAGCTCGGTCGCCAGCGGCCGATCCGCGGTGCGGGACATCTTCTGGTCGACGTCCCGCTCGAGGACGTGGTTGAACGTTCCCGAGGCGCCGATCGCGAGGACGCCACCGCCGAGCGTGGCGACGATCGTCGCGGCGTCGAGCGCGGGGCCGGCGGCCAGGGCCATCCCCGCCGCGGCGACGAGACAGAGCAGCCACATCAGCCGCGGCTTCATCATCTTGAAGTACGCGAACGCGGTCAGACGGGCGCGGGCGAGGCGGCTCTCGGGCAGCGTTCGGCCGCCCTCGGGGGTCGGCTCGGGATCGATCGGGTCGGGCGACTCGATGGCGTCGTCCTCGCTGCCGGTCGCGAGCTCGAGGTCCCAGGCCAGCGCGAGGACGATCGCCGTGAAGATCACGACGCCCAGCGCGAGGTGGAGGCCGGGAACGATCGCGGCCGGACCCAGCGTCGCGGTCGCGGCGCCGACCCCAACCTGGACGACGTAGAGGACGGCGCCGACGAGCAGGGCTGCCGTAACCCGGCCCGAGGCGGTTCCGAGCAGGGCGGCGACCGTGGACGCCGCCACGAGCAGGCCGACGACGACGGCGGCAATCCGGTGACCCCAGGCGATCGCCAGGTCGGTCTGGCTCAGGGGATCGACCGGCGCGTGACAGAACGGCCACGTCGAACACGACGTGGCTGCGTTCGTGATCGAGGTCGTGGCACCGATGATCAACAGCAGATAGACGCCGAGCGCGGTCGCTGCAAGCAGTGCTGAGAAGCGACGCCGCGTTCGAATCGGACGGGGGAACGAGTCGGTTGCCACGGCTACTCTCGTCTACACCGTTCGACTCGGCGTATTTAGGGTTCCCGCTTTTCCCGCCCGCGATCCCCGCTCCCCGGAACGTGCGATCGGGGAACCGAACATCTCCAGTCGGCGCCGCGTCGAAGCCCCCGACGTCACATTCCCATATCGGCGGCCGCATCGGGAATCGGAAGCTTGTGCGGCGAGACCCCCAGCAGCTCGCCGACGTGATCGAGCGCCATGTCGAACCCGTAGTAGCGCTCGAGTTCGTCACCGTCCGGCGTCGGTCGCACCTTCAACATCGCGTACCCCTCGAGGTTCTGGGCGACGGTCGCGGTGCCCCCGGCACCGTCGGTCCGTTCGAACGAGAGGCGTCGCTCCCCGTCGGTTTCCTCGTAGCTGGCGGCGATCCCGTCGGCTTCGGCGGTTCGGTCCTCGTCGGTCATACCCGTTGCTCGAAGGCCGACCACCGGGAAGCTGTCGGTTTCGGCGACACCGACACCCCTTTGCCCGCACTCCCGCGAAAGTGAACCGTGGCAGCCGCGACGTCGGAGGGAGTCACACCGGACGAGGACGCCGTCGAAGAGCCGATCGAGACGGTCCGGCTCACGCGGTCGGTCGCCGCCGGGCTGGTCCTCGTCTCGGTCGTCGGCTTTTTCGCGTCGGTCTACGCGTTCGGCGCCGTCCTCGCCGCGAGTTATGGAACCAGTCTCGAGCCGATCGTCCTCTCGGCAGACGCGCTCTCGAGCGGGCGGCTCCTGCTTGGCGCCGTCGGACTGGGGCTGCTCTCGGTCGTCGCCCACGAGCTCCTCCACGGGCTGTTCATGGCCCGCTACGGCGACGCGCCGTCCTACGGCGTCGGCGTCTCCCTGATCTTTCCCTACGCCTACGCCCGCGGCGACGCGAGCTACGGGCGCAACCAGCTGCTTGCCGTGCTGCTGGCACCCCTCGCGATCGGGACCGCCGGGGGCATCGTCGCGATGGCGATCTTCCCCTCTCCGGTCTGGATCGTTCCGCTGGCGGTCAACGCCGCCGGCTCGGTCGGCGACCTCTGGATGGCGCTCGCGCTCTGGCGGCACCCCGCGGACGTTCGGATCGGCGAACATCCGCGGCCGAACGCCCGCGGGTTCGGTATCTACGCTCCCGACTCCGAATCCGATCCCAACGACACCGTCGAGAATCGGCGACGACCCCTGGCCGACTTCCTCTCACGGACGCTCGCGGGAACCGCCGTCGTCGCAGTCGCGCTCGCGGCGCTCCTGAGCGGGCTGGTCTTTCGCTCGCTCGCGGTCGGCACTGGAACCGTCGTCGTCGACGTCGGCCCGTGGACCCTGCTTCGCCACGAACTCCACACCGGCGTCGTCGTTCTCGAGATCGGGGCCGGCCCCCTCACGGTCCTCGCGGTCGGGGGCGGGCTCGTCTGGGCGCTGGTCGGAACCGTCTGGGACGTCCTCGGGAAACCGTAACGCTCGAACGGATCCAGGTCGACGCTCCGGTATGAGCAAGTGGCTTCGGAGCGGTCGCCGTCGGGATATCTGTTTCCTGCTTGCGGCCGAGGACGAACTGCGCGGCCAGCGGCTCAAGTCCCGGCTCGAGTCCCACTACGACGATCGGCTCGAGCCGAAGTCGTTCTACGGCTCCCTGTCGGCGCTGGTCGACGCCGGGCTCGTCGAGAAGCGGACGGAAGGTCTCCACGACGTCTACGCGCTGACCGAGGCGGGCAAGAAGCGGGTCCGCGACCACGGCGAGTGGGTGCGGGAGTGTCTCGAAGGGACCCCCGAAAAAGACATGTAATATCGGCTGAATGTGCCGTTATGACCGACCGACGACTGCACCGAAAGCTGAACGCGATCGTCCTGCTGCTGGTCCTCCTGACGGGCGCTGTGTTCGGTATCGCTACTGTGTTCGCTCCGGCAGCGCTGCTTGCTGCGGGTCTGGGTACCGTGATGATCGGCGCGATACTGATCCCCTACGCAATGAGTTCTCCCGACGGGAACGCGGAGGCCGAACCGAGCGCCGAGTAGCGCTTTTGGCTACTCGTTGAGGACCTGCTCCCCGATCGTGTTGCGCAGCACTTCGCTGGTCCCCTCGTAGATCTCGTTTAACTTGGCGTCGCGGTAGAACCGCTCGGCGGGGAAGTCCTTCGTGTAGCCGTAGCCGCCGTGGATCTGGATCCCCTCGTTTGCGACCTCGCGGCTCACCTCGGAGGCGTACAGTTTGGCCTGCGCCGAGGCCTTGATGTAGTCCTCGCCGCGGATCTTCTTGTCCGCGGCCTTGTGCATGAGCAGCTTCGCGGCCTGGATCTTCGTGTCCATGTCCGCGAGCTTGTGTTTGATCGACTGGAACTCGCCGATCGGCTGGTCGAACTGCTCGCGCTCGGTGGCGTACTCCCGGGCCTCGTCTAAGGCCGCGCGGGCGATGCCGACACCGCGGGCCGCGATGGTGATCCGGCCGCCGTTCAGGGTTTTCAGCGCCTGGACGAACCCCTCGCCCTCCTCGCCGAGCAGGCGGTCCTCCGGAATTCGGAGGTCGTCGAATCGGAGTTCGGCGGTGGGACAGCCCTTGTCGCCGAGCTTCTCCTCGGTGCCCTCGACGATGAACCCGTCGTCCTCCTCGGGACGGACGACGAACGACGAGATGCCCTTGTTGCCCGCGTCGGGGTCGGTCTTGGCGAAGACGGTGACGGTGTCGGCGACCGACCCGTTCGAGATCCAGAGCTTGCCGCCCTCGAGGACGTACTCGTCGCCCTTCTTTTTTGCACTCGTCTCCATCGCGGGCACGTCGCTACCCGCGCCGGCCTCCGAAAGCGCGAACGCGCCGACGTCGCGACCCTCCGCCAGCGGCGTCAGGTACTCCTCTTTCTGGGCCTCGTCACCGAACTCGTAGAGCATGTTGCCCGCAAGCGAGGTGTGGGCGGCGACGACCGTTCCCAGGCCGCCCGAGCCCCGCGAGATCTCCTCGAGGCCGATCGCGTAGGAGTGATAGTCCAGTCCGGCGCCGCCGTACTCCTCGGGGAACGGCATCCCCATCAGGCCCAGCTCGGCCATCTCGTCAACGAGGTCAGCTGGGAACTCGTCGTCGTGATCGATCTCGCTCGCGACGGGGACGACCTCCTCGTCGACGAACTCCGAGACCATATCCCGAATCTGGCGCTGCTCGGCCGAGAGTGCGAACTCCATACGCGAATATTGCGAGGTTGATTATTTATGATTGTCTCTTGACCGACCGGGCGGCAGTCTCGACGCACGGTCCGGTCGCAGTTCCCCCGTTAGCTCGAGCCGAGCCGATCGAGGACGCTCTCGATCGGCTCCTGGCCCGACAGGAGCTCGAAGGTCTCCCCCACCAGGGCGTCGCGATCGAGGACGGCGACGAGGACGGCGGCGACGTCCTCGCGGGGAATATCGCCCGAGCCGAGCTCGAGGTCCGAGCCGACCCGGATCTCGCCGGTGCCGGGTTCGTTCGTCAGCTCTCCTGGTCGAACGATCGTATGATCGAGCGGACTCCCCCGGAGGTACTCGTCGGCCTCGGCCTTCGCGATCAGGTAGTCCCGGAGCGGCTCGGGGCCGGCCTCCGGGTCGTCGGCGCCCATCGAGCTGAGCATCACGAACCTGTCGGCGCCCGCCTCGGCCGCGGCGTCGATCAGCCGGATCGCGCCGTCCCGATCGACGCCGAAGACGTCCTCGCCGCCCGAGCCGGCGGCGAAGACGACGGCGTCACAGTCCTCGACCGCGTGGTCGACGGACTCGGTCAGGTCCGCGACCACCGCCGTCGCGCCAGTTTGTTCCATCTCCTCGACCTGGGAGTCGTCGCGAACCATCGCCCGAACCTCGCGATCGCTCTCGGCGAGCCGTTCCGTAACGTGTCGGCCGACCTGTCCGTGAGAACCCGCAATCAGTACGGTCATCGTTCCGACTTCACAAGCGAGACGGGAAACTGTTGGCCCGTTTGACGCCGGGATTGACAGGGCGTGCGAACCGAAACGATCGGTTCGTCGGGACGTCCCAAACGGAACAACGCGCCGCGACCGCGGCGCTTTTCCGGGATGAAAACGAAAGGATATCGAGTAGATGACAACGGGCCAGCCTGAAACAAACCTCGGTACCGACCTCGAGTGGTGTTACGAGGCGGTGCACGGGGTCTCGCGGACCTTCTCGATCACGATCGAGCGCCTCGACGAGCCGATGGCGAGACATATCTGCCTCGGCTATCTCCTCTGTCGCGTCGCCGACACCATCGAGGACGCGGGTCACATCCCTCCCGAGACCCAGACCGAACTGTTGAACGCGTACGATCGCCTGCTGGATCCGGCCGACTCCCTCGAAGCCGAGGCGTTCATGGCCGAGGTCGAGCCCTGGATCCCCGACGATCCCGACGCCGACTGGGAGGTCGTCGCCGAGACGCCCCGCGTGCTGCGTACCTTCGAGGCGATCGACGAGGAGCCCCGGGAGATCATGCGCGACCCGGTCCGGGAGCTCGTCGACGGGATGGCGATGTTCACGGACCGGTACGCCGACGAGGGTGGACTGCGCCTCCAGACCCTGGAGGAGCTCGAGGAGTACTGCTGGTACGCCGCCGGCACTGTCGGCACCCTCATCACGGGGCTGGTCGCCCGCAGCGCCTCGCCCGACCGGGCCGAGGAGATGCGCAAGAACGCCCGCTCTTTCGCCCTCCTCCTGCAGCTCGTTAACATCGCCAAGGACGTCGAGAACGATTATCACGAGGAGAATAACGTCTACCTCCCCGCGGAGTGGCTCGCCGAGGAAGACGTCGACGTCGACGCCGTCACCGCCGCGGACAACCAGAGTGGAGTTACCAACGTCATCCAGCGAGTGACCGGTCGCGCCGAGCAGTACCTCGACGACGCCCACCGCTATCTCGAGGTCGTTCCCGAGCGTCACGGCAACCGGCTCTCGGCGTGGGCGATTCCCTACCTGCTCGCGGTCGGGACGATGCGCGAGCTCCAGGAACGACCCGAGGACGTCGTCCGCGAGGGCGACGTGAAGATCTCGCGCGCGGAAGTGTTCGCGGTCATCCAGCAGTTCGAGGACGGCGTCTCCCGGGCCCAGCTCCGGGAGCTCCGCAAGGAGATGGCCGAGAAGCCGCTCCACCACTGACGGCCCGACCCGTGCCGCGGTCACCGATCGCGGCTCCACCACCGTGCTGTCTGTGTCGGTCCGCGAAGCGCTCGCCGATCCCGCTGGCCCGGTTCGCGAGCGTCCTTCTCGTCTCTGTTCCCGTCGACGCCTACCGGAGCGTCGCGGGTATCCGTCTCGAGAACGGTCTCGTCTCCCCAAACTGGCCGTCGACGGATCCGTCGAAAAACTGCCGCGTCGGAGCGCGTTCGGCTCGCGACGGTTAGTCGTACTCGTAGAACCCCTGGCCCGTCTTCTTCCCGAGGTCGCCCGCCTCGACCTTGCGCTTGAGCAGGTAGGCCGGTTTGTACCGGTCGCCCAGCTCCTCGTGAAGCGTCTCGGAGGCGTGGAGACAGATGTCGAGGCCGATGTGGTCGGCCAGCGTCAGCGGCCCCATCGGAACGTTCGTCCCCAGCTCCATCCCCGCGTCGATGTCCTCTTTCGTCGCGACGCCCTCGTCGTAGGCCCGGATGCCCTCGTTGATCCAGGGCATCAGGATTCGGTTGGTGACGAACCCGGGTTTGTCGTCGGACTCCCAGGTCGTCTTTCCGAGCTCCTCGGCGACGTCGTGAGCCAGTTCGGTCGCGGCGTCGGTCGTCTTCTCGCCGACGACGACCTCGACGCCCTCCATGATCGGCACCGGGTTCATGAAGTGCAGCCCGATCACGCGCTCGGGACGGTCGAGCTCGGCGGCGATCGTCGTGATCGAGAGCGTGCTCGTGTTCGTCGCCAGCACGACGTCCTCGTCGCAGACGTCCTCGAGATCCGCGAAGATCTCCTGTTTGACGTCCATCTCCTCGAGGGCGGCCTCGACGACGAGGTCGCAGTCGGCGAGCTCGTCGATCTCGGTCGTCCCCTCGATTCGCTCCTGGATGCGCTCGGGATCGTCCTCGAGGGCGTCCCGGTCCGCGAGCCGTCCGAGGCTGTCCTCGATCGTCTCGAAGCCGCTTTCGACGAACTCCTGGTCGATGTCCCGGAGGACGACGTCGTAGCCGGACGTCGCGGCGACCTGCGCGATCCCGCTGCCCATCGTTCCTGCGCCGACGACGCCGATCCGATCGATCTGATCGCGTACCATACGCCCGCCTTCACTCATCGACGCCGTAAACGTGCCGATCGACCGTGTAGGTTCGACGCTCGACTGGCCGGAACTGTCTTATCTGTGATGGTTGGAAGCAGGAATAGTACTCGAGTGCCACCGACCGAGAGCGTCGCTTACTACGACTGTAAGTAATTTATATCAGGCAGACCATCAGAGATATATACCGACACGGTGGACCGTCTAACAGATGATTCCGATCGACGACTCTCCGATCGTTCGCGACGGCAAGTCACTGATCCTCGCGATGGACCACGGGCTCGAGCACGGCCCGGTCGACTTCGAGGACGTCCCGGAGAAGCTCGACCCGTCGACGGTGTTCGAGACGGCGACCCACGACGCGGTCTCGGCGATGGCCGTCCAGAAGGGGATCGCGGAGGGGTACTACCCCAGCTACGAGGACGACGTCAACCTCCTGTTGAAGGTAAACGGAACCTCGAACCTCTGGATGGGCGAGTACGACTCGGCGGTGAACTGCTCGGTCGACTACGCAGCCGAACTCGGCGCCGACGCCATCGGCTTCACCCTCTACGGCGGCTCGAACCACGAGGTCGAGATGGCCGAGGAGTTCCGCGACGTTCAGGAGCAGGCCCGCGAACACGACCTGCCCGTCGTCATGTGGTCGTACCCGCGCGGTCAGGGACTCAAGAACGACACCAAGCCCGACGTCATCTCCTACGCGACCCGTCTGGGCCTCGAGCTGGGCGCCGACATCGCGAAGGTCAAATATCCCGGGAGCCCCGAGGCGATGGAACACGCCTGCAAGGCCGCCGGCGATATGAACGTCGTCATGAGCGGGGGCTCGAAGACCTCGGACTACGAGTTCCTCTCGACGGTCGAGGCCGCCATCAACGCCGGCGCGACGGGGCTGGCCGTCGGCCGTAACGTCTGGCAGCGCGAGGACCCCACCCAGCTTCTCGACGCCCTCGAGAAAGTCATCTACGAGGAGGAGACGGCCGACGCCGCCCTCGAGGAATGAGTGACACAGACGACGACCACGAACAGGTCGTCGACGAGGTGATCGAGACGATCGCGGGGTCGGCAAACGAGATCAGGCGGGGCCTCGTCGGCCGACGCGAGGACGCCGACGCCGAGAACCCAAGCGGCGAGACCCAGGCCGAAGCCGACGTCTGGGCCGACGACCTGCTGGCCGATCGCATCTCGTCGATCGACGGCGTCTGCCAGTACGCGAGCGAGGAGCGTCGGGAGACGATCGACTGCGGCGACGACGACGGCCTCTCGGTCGGCGTCGACCCGCTCGACGGCTCCTCGAACCTCAAGTCGAACAACACGATGGGGACGGTGTTCGGAATTTACGACGAACCCCTTCCCGCGCCGGGAACTGCCCTCGTCGCCTCGGGCTGGATCCTCTACGGACCGATCACGACGATGGCGCTCGCCCGCGACGGCACCGTCAAGAAGTACGAGCTCACGAGCGACGATCGCACTCTCGTCGACGACGACGTCGTCCTCCCCGAGGACCCGCTCGTCTACGGCTTCGGCGGACGCGTCCCCGACTGGCACGCCGATTTCGAGGCGTTCGTCCGTGAGGTCGAATCCGACGACTCGCTGAAGCTCCGCTACGGCGGCGCGATGATCGGCGACGTCAACCAGGTGTTGACCTACGGCGGGATCTTCGCCTACCCCGCCCTCGAGGACGCCCCCCGCGGGAAGCTCCGGCTGCAGTTCGAGGGGAACCCGATCGCACACCTCATCGAAACCGCCGGCGGTAGCTCCTCGGACGGGACCCGGTCGATCCTCGAAGTCAAGCCGGACGAGCTCCACGACCGAGTGCCGCTCCACGTCGGCAACGACGAGCTGATCGACCGCCTCGAGGACGTCCTCGAGTAGGGCTCCGTCGGATTTTTTGAGGCGTCCGGGCGAGCGAGAAGTCGTTCGAACCAGTCGTCGACGGAAGACAAGCGGCGCGGTCAGGATCCCGACGTCGACCCACCCCACCAGGCGGTGAACTGGACGTAGAGTCCGACCCCGCCGAGCAGAAGGGCGTAGAACAGCCACCGCGGCCAGTTCGTCGAGAGAAACAGCAGCGTCAGAAACAGGACCCAGAGACCCACGACGAGCGCGTCGAGGACGAGACGGGTACCGACGCCGACGACCGCCGCGAGGCTGGCGAGGACGCGGCGGGGCCGTGAGCGTCGGTCGTCGGACATCGCTGGCGTGGTGTCGGATACCATCTCAGAAGTGATAACCGTACTGCTCGGTGACCCGGTAGGCCGCGACCCCCCAGACGTAGCTCTGGCCGGGCCACCAGGTGCGGGCGTTGTTGAACCCGGCGACGAGGACGTCCTCGGCCTCGCCCTCGGGATCCGAGTAGTAGCTGACCGAGCCGCTGTCGCCGTCTGTCAGGTCCATCTCGCCGCCCCAGCGGATCTGACCGCGCCGACAGAAGTCGTCAGTGAAACAGGTCACGGCGTCGAACCCCTGGACGCGCCCGGTCGTATGGCCCGTCAGCGCGCCGACCTTCTCGAGGTTCTCGTCGCGAGCGATGAGGTCCGCGAGCCCCCAGCGGGTGAGCTGGCCGCGGACACGAACCGGTTCGGGCGCGTCGATCCACGTCGACGGCGAGAGCTCGCCGTTGGGCTCGATAGCGGCGACGTCCTCGACCGGATAGGCGCTTCTGACCGGACCGAGCTCGACGGGTTCCTCGGACGAGACCGGAAGCGACAGCGACGCGCCGGCGACGTCGTCCTGTTCCTCGAAGGCGTGCTCGGCCGTCACGAAGTACTCCTGTTCGTCCTCGGGGTCGAACAGGGCAGGCCCGAGCGTCGCGAGACTCGAGGGGGTCTCGCAGGCGATCCCTGCGGGAACGCGACTGGCGGTCACTGACTCGACCATCCGCGGTTCGTAGTGGTCGGAGTTGTCCTCGACCGCGTCGACCTCGAGGACCGAACGGAGATCCAGCGAGACGCCGTCGCCGAGCTCGCCGATCGTCTCCCGGACCGAGTCGAGGTCACCGGAGACGCCGACCGAGACCGCAGCGCCGCCGTCGTCGTAGCTCTTGGGGACGACCGCGCTGCCGAGATACCCGGTGAACGCCACCCGGGAGAGCCGGTCGTTCAGCTCGATGGCCTTCTGGACGGCCGCGTACCAGTCGGCGGGGACGTACTCCGTGCGTTCCTCGAGCGACCAGGGGTCGTCGGGATCGCTTCTGACGAGTGCGGTGACGACCGGGACCTCGTCGTCGTCGGCCGCCAGGAAGTCCTCGACGCCGAGGAAGTGAGCCATTCCGACCGCGTACCCGCCGGTAACGAGAGTGCGAACGAACTCGCGGCGATCCATTCCCTGCTCTACCCGATCGCGGATCGAGGCGAGTCTGGTTGCGGAACTGGAACGGGTCGCGTCGGACATGCTACGGATCTATCGAGCGCTGGGCTCCGTCGTACTCCCCGGGAACGCATAGCTAATCTTCACGTACACCCGTGGGTTCGGCAGTTACTACGTGGTTGGGCTAATTAGAGCATACCGGTTCTGCCTGCAGGTGCTACACCGGTTTCGGACTGTGACAGTCATCGAACGTGGCGTTTCGACGTGGTCGCTGATCTGATCCCGCCGCCCGCGAGTGAAAACGGTTTTGGGACCCCCCGTCGCAATTTTTGTCATGAAAGTTCGTATCACCGAGACGGCGTCCGACGACGAGGCAGCCGCGATCGCGGCCGCGCTGGCCGAGCACGTCGGAAACGATGTCGAGGTGTACGTCGGCGACGAGGACGAACCGGCAGCGACCCACGAGGAACCGCCCGAATCCGAACCGACGGCGGATCGGTCGGCGGACGATCGAACCGCGGAGTCGCTCGGCCCAACTGACCGCGAAGAGCTGCTGTGGGAGGAGATCGAGGACATTCTCGAGGGCGGGCCGAAGAAGTACCGCGAGCAACTCGAGGACGGCGAGAAGCTGTTCGTCCGGGATCGACTCGACCTGTGGTTCGGCGGCGACGACGGCGACCTGCTGTTCGAGGACGGAAAGTTCGCGGCGTTTGACGACTGGCACCCCCGCGGAGCCGACGCCGACGAGGAGACCGACGATCGGCTGCCGGCGGACGGGCTCATCACCGGCGCCGCGGAATTCGAGGGGCGGGACGTCCACTTCATGGCCAACGACTACACCGTCAAGCGCGGCAGCATGGCCGCAAAGGGCGTCGAGAAGTTCCTTCGAATGCAACAGCGGGCGCTGAAGACCGGCCAGCCCGTGCTCTACCTGATGGACTCCTCGGGCGGACGGATCGACCAGCAGACGGGCTTTTTCGCCAACCGCGAGGGGATCGGGAAGTACTACTACAACCACTCGATGCTCTCGGGTCGGGTGCCCCAGATCTGCGTGCTCTACGGCCCCTGTATCGCCGGAGCGGCCTACACGCCCGTCTTCGCCGATTTCACGATCATGGTCGAGGGGATGTCCGCGATGGCGATCGCCTCCCCGCGGATGGTCCAGATGGTCACCGGCGAGGACATCGATCTCGAGGAGCTCGGGGGGCCCGCGGTCCACGCCCGCGAGTCGGGGTCGGCGGATCTGGTTGCACGGGACGAGGAACACGCCCGCGAGCTCGTCGCCCAGCTGATCACCTACCTCCCCGACAGCGCCGACGAGAAACCGCCGAAACAGGAGCCGAAACCCCCGGCCGCCTCTCCCGAGGGGATCGACGCGATCGTGCCCCAGGAGCCGAACAAGGGGTACGACATGACCGACGTCATCGATCGCGTCGTCGACGACGGGTCCTACTTCGAGTTACGGCCCGACTACGGCGAGGAGATCATCACGGCCTACGCCCGGATCGACGGCCGCCCCGTCGGGATCGTCGCGAACCAGCCGGCCCACCGCGCGGGCGCGATCTTCCCCGACGCCGCCGAGAAGGCCGCGGAGTTCATCTGGAAGTCCGACGCGTTCGATATTCCCTTGCTCTATCTCTGTGACACGCCCGGCTTCATGGCCGGCTCGCAGGTCGAGCAGGAGGGGATCTTAGAGCAGGGCAAGAAGATGATCTACGCGACCTCGTCGGCGACGGTGCCGAAACAGACCGTCGTCGTCCGCAAGGCCTACGGCGCCGGGATCTACGCGATGGGCGGCCCCGCCTACGACCCCGAGAGCGTCATCGGGCTCCCCTCCGGCGAAATCGCCATCATGGGCCCCGAGGCCGCGATCAACGCCGTCTACGCGCGCAAGCTCTCGGAGATCGACGACCCCGAGGAGCGCGAACGCCGCGAGCAGGAACTGCGCGAGGAGTACCGCGAGGACATCGACGTCCACCGGATGGCCAGCGAGGTTGTCATCGACGAGATCGTCCCGCCGAGCACGCTCCGCGAGGAGCTGTCGGCCCGCTTCGCGTTCTACGAAGGTCTCGAGAAGGAACTCCCCGACAAGAAACACGGCACGATCCTGTAGTCGGTCCCTGTCGTTGCGAGTCGCCGTTGCGCTCCGGGCTGCTCGGTCTGTAGGAACGCGGCGTTCGGGATCGGCAACCGTTTAGCAGGCACCTATCGAGTTCATATCGCTGGCATAACAAAATCGCTCTCGCCCGTCGAGGTTACACGCTCCCGCGGGCGCGAGGACCGGTTCGACTCCGGTCGGGGGTCTCATGGGTGTCGACCAGGGACGGGCCTCCCAGTGGCTCCCCGACGAGATGTCGCCGAGGACGCTCGAGCGCGCGCTCTGGCTGCTTGTCGCCCTCTCGCTGGTCGGCGACGTCGTCACGACGTTCGTCGGGCTCCAGCTCGGGCTGGCCGAGTCGAACCCGATCGCCAGAAACGTGATCTACAGCCACGGGCTGACCGGAATGCTCGCAATGAAAGGTGCCGCCGTCGGCGTCGGCCTCGCCTGTCGGCCCCTCCTCCCGCAGGCGTACCGGATGATCGTCCCCGCCGGGCTCGCGGTCCCCTGGACCGTCGCGGTCGGGATCAACCTCTACATGATCTCGCAGGTCGTCTGAGCGGGCACCGACCGCGAGGTCAGCGTCGTTTTTCCGGATCGTCAGCGATCTTCGCACGGGTCGGTCGCGTCCTCGATCGTCACTCGCCAGTTCCGAACCTCGTCCCGAACCGCCTCCCACTGCGCTCGCGTTCCGGGGATCTCACCGACCGCGTCGCCCGTCGCGGCCCGCTCGAGGACGCGCCGGACGACAAGCGGGTCGTCGATCGAGCGAAACGCCAGCGTCGATCCGCTGGCGGTCTCGACGGCGACCGTGCCGGCATCGATCACCGTCTCGATCGCCCCCTGAGTAACGGTCGTGTTCTGGGTCCGTTCGAGCGCGACCGCACGCACTGAAACCCCGAGGACGCCCCGCCTGATCGCCACTCGACGATCCGTGATCACGAACGCCGTCCTGGCGACCCGAACGTAGCGCCACAGTGGCAACGCCGAAAGCACCGGGAGCCAGCCAAGCGCCAGCGGCGAGAGCCACCCGACAGCGACGGCGACGGCGATCCCAGCCATGCCGAGGACGGCGACCGCCAGCCAGGGGACCACCGTCTGGATCCGCGGGCGACCGTGCCACCGGACCGTCTCGTCGTCCGCGAGCGCAAGCCAGGCGTCGATCCGCTCCCGGTCGGTCGGCTCGTCGACTCCCGGGTGGGTGTCGGCCGCTGGATCCGAGTCGGGGTCGGAATCGGACGTCGCGGTCGTCATCGGCGGGATCGCTCGTCGTTCGTTGCGGGTCCGTCCCCGGGCGACCGCTCCTCGGGCAAGTCCGTTTCGGGGACGTCCTCGTCGGTCGCGATCGAGTCGCCCGGCGGTCGCTCCCGACGAACGGGTGATCGCCGCTCCGACCCGGACCGTTCCGTCCCGGAGTCCGGTTCGCGCGTGGACTCCGAATCGGGGCCAGGATCGGGTTCGGGCAGCCGTTCGCCCTCGATCGTCGGCACGTCGCCGCGTTCGTCCTCGACCGCCGCACCGTTGCTCTCCTCGAGGAGCGTGCGGATCGCCCGCAGCTCGGCGAGGATCTCCTCGAGGACGTCGTCCTCGCCCCGATCCGGGTCGCGGTGGCTCGCAACCTGTTCGCTGATCCGTTGCTGGACCGTCCGTGGGTCGGTGACCGATCGGAAAGCCATTTCGACGCCGGCCCCGCCCGCGGTCGTGAGCTCGACGGTACCGTAGCCGAAGGCAGAGCCGAGCGCGGACTGACTGTAGGAGATGTCCTGAACTTTCTCGTGGTCGATACGTTTGACGTCCCTGGAGAGCACGCCCGTCTTCCTGTAGATCGCCTCGTCGGTGATCACGTAGTCCGTGTTGCGAACGCGGAGATACTCCCCGACGATGATGAGGATCCCGATCAGCACGATCGAGAGGGGGATCCCGATCGCGAGCGTCGGCACCAGCGTACGGCGATCGGGGCCGCCGGCCCAGACGATCGTCTCGTCGTCCTCCAGCGAGAGCCACTCGAGGGCGTCCTCACCGGAGG
>JGI2924J29684_1077895_pt1 | contig 24773 bp, 27 predicted proteins | sample BenlonsequencITS_FD_29684 | JGI IMG/M metagenome (IMG submission 29684)
CCCGCCCCTTAATACCGAGCAGCAGCGATACTTTTTTTTGTGCCTCCTGCAATGAAATATTCTTCATTAAAAACTTAATTAAAAATAACAGACCCACCAGACGGCAAAGCTTTAACGGGCTTTTTCGAGCGTCAACCAGCTTTTGCCCCCGGGGCATGCATTCTTCCACAATACCCGGGTTAAATAAAAAAATATTGCCCCCTGTATAAATACCCTCTTTTAATTGCACATAAGTGCGCCTGGTAGTGGAATACCGTTTTTCAACCACTTCCCTGGGCACTACGGGGTAATACAAATCAGCTTGCTCATCACCACAGAGATCGATAAAGTTTTCAATGGCTCGCCGGGTAATCAGCGGAATATCAGAGGTAAGCAGCAATACCCTTTGGGCACCGGGAAGTCCTTGCAGGCCCCGCAGCACATTTTCAGTGAGATGACCACCATGCTCCACCAGTATCTCTCGCTTGCCGCAATTAAAGTGCGCCGCCAGCTCAGTTCGAGGGCCAACAATGGCTATCCGCCCGATACGATCACATTGCCTGAGTGCATCCACCACATATTCCACCATCAATTTACCCTTGATATCAATCATAGCTTCATACCTGGCGGCGCTGCACTCCCTTAAAGCACCGTTATTAGGGCTACCGGCCAGCACTAGAGCATCAATCACCTTTTTTTACCTCCCCCAATGCATTAAGGAAAGTCTGTTCAGCAGTTTCAATATGTTCCCGTGCCAGATGGTATGCCAATTCCGCATTTCGGTCACTTATAGCCTCAATAATGGCCTTGTGCTCATCAACGGCATGTTTCAAACGTCCGGGTTGAGATAGTGACGCTGTACGGAAACGCTGTATCTGCTCTTTTAAAAGAGTGATTATTTGTACCAAACGCTGATTGCGGCTGGCTCTATAGATTAAATTATGAAAATTAGTATCCCTTTCAACTATACTATCTATCTGGCCATCGCCCGCTTCGTAAATATGCAGCGAAGCCCGCTCCATTTCTTCAAGCTCCTCGGCAGTAGCCCTTTCCGCGGCCAGGCCTGCAGCCAGTGCTTCCAGCGCGGCCCGCACCTCGAAAACATCTACGATATCCTTTACGGAAATGCCCGCCACATAAGCCCCCTTGCGCGGAACCATGACGACAAAACCTTCCAGTTCCAGTTTCCTGATGGCCTCCCGCACCGGGGTGCGGCTAACCCCCATTTCTTCGGCCAGCTGGATTTCCATTAGTCGCTCCCCTGGCGCAAGGCGTCCCTGAATGATTGCCTCCCGTAGAGTTTCAAATACTATTTCCCGCAGGGGTTTATAGTTATCTAGTTTAATCGGTATTAATTTCGGTTCGTTCAAATTCCCCCGCCCCTTTTAAGTAGTTTAATACATTTTACCACTATTTCAATTCAACCCGCAAGGCTTCGCCCATCAGCTTCGGGGGTCATAAAAATTGGTAACCCAAACCCCAAAGTTGCCATTTTTCAACCTGCCCGCTGCCTGCCGCGCCGCAGTTTCGTTGTCAAACAAACCAAATACAGTAGGTCCACTGCCGCTCATCAAAACACCCAAGGCACCGGTAGCAGCTAAAATACTTTTAATATGTTCGATTTCCGGGTGCATAGAAGAAGTAACCTGCTCCAAGGCGTTACCCAGACAAGCAACTAAACCACTCACATCGCCCCCACGCACAGACTGCAACATACCCTGGCTGTCAGGATGCAGCGGATTTTCAATATCGTCATATCGATGATACACCTCTGCCGTACTTACCCCGAAGCAAGGCTTGGCCAGCACCACACCAAGCGATGGCAAACCGGGCAACGGATCAACCCTTTCACCACGTCCCCTCACCAAGGCCGTGCCGCCTTGCAGACAAAAGGGCACATCCGAACCAATAACGGCTCCCAGGTCCAACAGTTTACCCATTCTCATGCCCAAGCCCCAGAGACTATTCAAACCGCACAAAACCGCAGCTGCGTCCGCCGATCCCCCGGCCAACCCGGCAGCCAGGGGAATCCGTTTAATTAGTTTAATACTGGCACCCCCGGCATAGCCTACCTGGCGACGCAACAAATCGGCCGCCCGAAAGGCCAGGTTATCCCGGCCGCAGGGCAAATCAGCCCCCTCTACAATAAGTTCAATCTCCCTGGCTTTAGTAATAACCACTGTATCATGCAGTTCCAGGGTCTGCATAACGGTGACCAGTTCATGATATCCATCCGGTCTTGTGCCCAATACATCAAGAAGCAGGTTGATCTTGGCATATGCCTTAACCAGCATTTTTTATTTCACCAAATCCTTTACGTATCGTTAATGGTTTTTAGTATATCCAAAAAATGCCGGAAGGACAAGTACTGTGTTAAGACATTTTTGTCCAAACTATTACATACATTTAAGTGAGTATTGGTCAAGGTATCTTTGGTGCCGGGTGTTGAAAGTTGAAAATCATAGATTTTACAACTTTCAACACCCGGCACCTACCAAAAGTGCAAAGCTTTGAAGGATGGAGCATATACGTAAAAGGAGTGTGGTTATTTGGCGCCTTCCAAACTAGAGGCCGGCAGCCGCTTGTCCATTAATACGGTCATTCGCAAATTATATTATTATAACGGAGAGCGGCTAATTAAAGAATACCCCGTAGCGGTGGGTAAGCCTTCCACTCCCACCCCACCGGGCAATTACAAGGTCAAGAATAAAACAGTCAATCCCGGAGGCGTTCTGGGAACCCGCTGGATGGGACTAACCATCCCCGGCGGTAATTACGGTATTCATGGCAACAACAACCCTTCATCCATCGGGCAGGCCGTATCGCTGGGCTGTATCCGTATGCATAACCACCACGTCGAAGAACTTTTCCCCCAAATACCTATCGGTACCCCGGTGCATATATACAGCCGCTACCAAACAGACGCGGTTCCCGCTTTCAAACCCGCTACCGAAAGCAACAGCGCCGGAGGCGGAAACGGCAAAACATATACAGTTCAGCCCGGTGATACCCTGTGGAAAATAGCACAATCCTTTAATACAACACTGGAAACACTAATTGCCATCAACAATATCACCAATCCCAACCGGATAGCCATAGGGCAAATTATTACCATTCCCTAATATTGTGAAGGTGATTAATTGATTAATATACTAATTCATGCCCTTATCGCCGGACTGGGCACCTGCCTGGGTGCAGCAGTAATAATGCTTTTTGGACAAATGAAGGAATGGATGCTGGCGCTATTACTGGGGCTTGCTTCGGGTGTAATGGCAGCTGTGGTCATGATGGATCTACTGCCTACATCACTGGCCTACGGCAGCCCGGGTATTTGCCTGCTGGGTTTTGCCGGCGGCTTTTTACTGGTAAACGGCCTTGACTTTTTACTTACTAAATTAATGCCCGGCCGCCATACCAGTCAGGTTTACTTGCGTATGGGTTATTTAATTGCTCTGGGCATCGCTATGCATGATCTGCCCGAAGGTATCGCCATAGCCGCGGGTTACTCGGCTTCGGCACAACTGGGGCCAATGCTGGCCCTGGCCATTGGACTGCACAATATACCGGAGGGCATGGCCACCGCGGCCCCTTTAAGGGCCAGCGGCATGGGCGGCGGCCGGGTAATTACCCTCAATGCCTTAATTAGCCTGGTCACCCCTCTGGGCACATTGCTGGGTTTATTTATACTGCAAGCTTCACCTGCTATTAATGCACTGCTTTTAGCCCTTGCCGCCGGTGCCATGATATTCATCGTAACTGAAAAGCTGGTACCTGCCTCAATGGGCAATCACGGCATTTTTGCCCTGTGCGGTATGGCTATTGGCTTTTGTTTTATGCTCCGGATAAACTCACTTTTTTAATAGCAAAAAGGCGCCCGAGGCCATTAAAGCGGTACCGGCCACCCGGTACCAGGTAAAGGGCACTCTTTCCAGGCCAAACATCCCCAAATGATCTACGAGGCAGGCCATCAGCACCTGACCCACAATAATAGCGGTGGTAGCCACCGCCACCCCTAGAACGGGAATGGAGCGCACCACTAAATATACAATAACCACACCCAGTATACCGCCAAGATACGTATACCAGGGCGCTTCAGCATAGCGGTGCCAGTCACCGTCACCCATGCGGAACACAAACAACAGCAAAAAAATTACCAATAAACCCACCAAATGCACTATGAAAGTGGTCTCCAATAGACCGATTATCTTACCTAAAGCAGCGTTAAGCGAGCCCTGCAGTGCCATGGCCACCCCTGATGCAGCGGCGATCAGCAATGCCAACAGCTTAGCACTCATGTACATCCCTGCCTTATTATTGGTTGCTTTAATGTAAAAAGCGGGCCCCGTAAAGCCCGCTTAATAGCGTACATATGGCGAATAGCCCAGGGAATTCAGGGTCCGGCGCAAGTATTCACCACTTATAACCGCCGGGTCGTAATCAACGGTCACCGCGCCTTCATTTAATTCAACTTGTACATGCTCCACCCCGTCCACCTGGATTAAATTATGTTCAATTTCTCGACCGCCATCCGCGTCGTGCAATCCACCCACCCAAACCGTTTCTCGGACAGTTCTGTCGTTATCGCCCAAACAATCACCCCCGGTTATCCTTTATGTCTATCATGTCCCAAATTTCCATTTCAATACTTCACCGGGCTTGGGTGGCCGTTCCTTTTTTTCCCCCGCGGCATCAATCCCGGCGCTGGCCGCGCCAGTGGTGGGGGTTTTATATTTTTCATCCAGATTTATCTCCCGCTGCACGGGCTGCGACTTAGTAGATCCATTTCCAGCGCCCTTCACCTGGTCAGGTGATGAACCGGACGGCTGGCCGGCCCCCATGCCCAGTAAGGGGCCCAGGAGGCCAAATAGCGCGGAAAGGTCAGGTGCAGCCCCCTTGCTTTGGCCGCCTCCCAGGCCGCCACTCAACAGGCTCAGTAATGCCGCCGGGTTAAAGGATCCCTGCCCACTGCCGCTCCCGCCCTTACCCATACCGGAAGCCATCAAAGCCATAAGCGGTCCCAGTAACGCTTCTATATTTCCAAGACCGGTACCTGTCCCGGTAGGTGCGGCGCAGCTTTCCTCCCGGCGGTTTAAAACATTAACCATGCCCATCAGGTTAAGCAAACTGAGCATTATTAAAATACTATCATCATCTACTTTGTGCTTTGACTGATAATCCAATATTTTTGCCAAAATCTCCTCAATTTTATGGTTTTCATCCACTTTCCAACACCCCTCTTACTGCTTTAAATTACCATAAAGCAACGTCTTTACCGAACATTTGCATAGTCTATTTCATAGTCTAACTATAAAATATTAAACGAAAGGAGAATTTCTTTGACCCGCTCAAATTTAAACCCTTGGGAAATGATTCCCTTATTCATTGTTTTGGCCTTGGGGGGGCAAAACCTGGAGCCATGGTTACGCCGGTTAATTGAAATGATTGATGGTACCCAAAACACCGTTCAAGAAATGCAAAGGGGTATAAATGCACTGCACAATGCCGTTTATCAATTAACAGTGTCCCCTGGCAATAATACACCCCGGGAACAACCCGGGGCCGAGTTTAATAATCATTCACCGGCGGATGATCTGCCGCTGGTGGATCAGCCCCATTTCCCAAACGATAAGGAGCCTGATTCAAAACCCGCACTGGATCAACCCAATGAGTCATCAATTTCACTGGATACCCATGACACACCACCATCGTACAACAGTGATATAACCACTACAACAGTAATAGAACCTACCCCGGCAGTGCTGCCTGCCGAAATATCAACCACAAACAAACAATAGCTTTTAACGACAAGCTGACCAAGGGCGGCCTACCGGCAGCCCTTTTTTATTTGGCTACACCATCAGCTTGCCCTCTGACCTTGGGACCGCCAAACATACCCAAAAAAGGCACCATTTCCTGAGGCGACGGAGACCGGCGGGCGCCGTTCCCCTTTGCACCACCGGTGACCCGCACCTCAAGCAAATTAATAATACCCATTAGATTGGTGAGGCCCATGAACAATAAAAATTGATCATTATCAAGATTGTGCTTACCCTTTATTTCCAACAATTCAGCCATTCTTTTTTCCAAATCAGCACCGGGCATGATATGATACCACCTCTATCAAATCAAACCCGGCACAGTAGGGATGGCCAGGCCGCCCGTTAATTTGGATAATTGCTCGCGCACCATTTTTTTGGATTCCCGCATACCCTCATTAAAAGCTTCGGTGGTCAACTGGGCCAACCGGGCCGGGTCCTGAACCGATTCAGGCTTAAAGTGCAGCTGCACCACCTCCTGGTTGCCATTCATCACTATCTGCACCGCTCCTTCACCGGCGCTTACTTTAACCGTCATTTTTTTCAATTGTTCCTGCAGTTCTTGCACTAGCGGCATGAAATTACCCATATTGTTCATCATTGATTTTTCCCCCTTCGTTTTCAAGCTCTTAACAAATATATGCCTGGAAAGTTAAAATAGTTAAATTAACTAATAACAATAAATTCCTGTAGAGCGGCCTGCTGTACCGTAAAAAGCCGTTGCAATATACTACCTGACAAATATGCACCCGCTTTTACAACCGCCTGATTAAGAAAAAAGAGATGGTCTTAAACCATCCCTTCGGCAGCTTATATGCCTTCTAATAAACTTGTTGATTAATAATTAGCCCTGGTAAAACTGTTCAAAATAACGGTTTTGCACCCGCATGCACTCAAGTTTGACATTGTCAATTACCACGGCACTGGTGTTTAGCGAATTCGGTTCAAAGCTAAACCTTACCAGCGCTTCCCGGGCCTCCTCAGGAGCAACGGCGTTGAGACATAAGTTAGTGAATGATTGATCAGCTATGTTTCCGGCATTCCAGGTTTTGGTTTCGCCGGTAACCATATTGCCGTAAAGATCATAGAAAAGCAGTTCCGCCGTTAAGTTAAAGGAAGCCGTCCCCCCTAAAACCTCTCTGAAACCGGGAATTTCCATTGCATCAAAGCACAGCCGGTATTCCCCGGTGGGTACAATATTGTTGTTGTTGGCACCTTGCCGGTTAATGGTCTGGAACAGTGAAGCCGGCTCATTGGGGATATTACCCATTAAAGCACCATTATTATAGCGCAATACGTTGCTGGCACCCCAGAAAACCGGGGCAGTATTGGTGCCCCAGGCCTCAAAGCTGCCGTCTTTAACCAGGTTAACGCCCCGGACGCACTTGCGGTCCAGCTGCGGGCATACCTGCACGAAAATTTGTCTTTCCTCAACCACTTTAACCTGGAAAATCATCACCCCGGTCTGGTGCAGCCGGGACCCCCGCCTTAAGTCCCAGCGCATATCGATTTTTTTATGGTGCAGCTGGACGAATACATCATCCTCATCCACCACGGGCTGGGGCACATCCAGGGTCACATCGTCGGCAAAAGGAATATCTTCGCCCACGTGCTTGACGTGATCATCTTTATCCACATAAAAAATTTGCTTGTGCAGTGTGCCGCTGACCAGCACCTTTTTCACCACGGGCTGGCGGTGCTTCACCCAATGCCAGCCAAAGCGCTCCCAGCCCTCTTCTTCAATGACACTGACCCACCGATCACCGTTTTCGTGAACGAATACCGGCCGGGCTTCAAAATCAAGCAGCCGGGCATCAATATGGTCAATTTTCTGGGCCAGCTCGGGCAGAGCGGCTACGTTGTCGACAATCACCTGCACTTCTTCTTCCGCCAGAACCACCGGAACTTTTATTTTTACACATAAAACGTTATCGGGCTCACTATAAAAATATTGTATGGCCATATCACAACCTCCTTCGATAATTTTTTTTATTAACCCTTGGCCCCGCAGGGTATTTTAATGACCTGACCAACTTGTAAATTATTGGGGTTTATCCCCGGGTTTTCAGCCAGTATCCTATTCACGGTGGTACTGTAGCGCTGGGCCAACTGGAAAAGCCTATCACCGGACTTGATGGTGTAATCGATTACCTGACCAACGGGACACTCTTCGTCTTTCACAACATCAGCACACACAGACCGGCGCATCGTTTCGGTAACCCGTACCCTGACTTTGATAACCGCCTCAATATTGACATCACACCCCATGGTCGCCTCGGCATTGATATATTCCACCACAGGCTTGACAACTACATCCATACCTTCGACAGCACCTTTAATTTCCACAAAAGTGCGGAAATTAAGCCGCTGGTGCATAGCATGCACAGCTTGATCGGGCTTGGCGGAGACGTAAACAATCTTTACATCTACATAACCCTTAGTTATTACCTTATTTTTAATAATTTTCTTTTCAGTTACTTTAATTTCGTCTATGGATACATTTAGCACCTTTTCGGGACAAGGTTTAGGATCGGGAGTTTCAAAAGTTTCCCGTACCACCACCTGCGAAGAATCTTCGCCAATAATATGCTCAACATTAAGCTCTACGGTTTCCACTGTGTTGCCTGTGCATTCGGTAACTACCCGGACCTCCCTGGGTTCTGTAACCCGGGCATCCAGCCTTATCACACAACTCGCGCTGAAAAATGGGTCACCTTTAATCTCTACATCACAATCTTCCACCACAGCGTCCACAACCACATCCATTTCCGGGTCGGCCCCGGGCACCTCAACAAAATCAGTAAACTTGATGGTTTTGTGCATATTATGCACGGACTGTTCCGGCACTGCGCCTACGTACATAATCTGCAAGGTTAATTCGCCGTCGATGATCACCTTGTCTGCCACAATGCGAGCATCTGTAACCATAGCAGTGGCATCAACATCCAGCACCTTTTTAGGCTCGGGTTTTTCGTCGGGTTCATCAAACTCTTCACTGACAATCACCTGAGCAGATTCCCGGCCCACTACATCATCAATGTGAATAACGTCGTAGCTGGCATGCATATTATCCGGTACTTCGGTAAGCACCTCGACCTCCCGGGTTTCGGTCACCTTGGCCGATACATCCAGTACCGCTATTACATCAAACTGCCGAACATCCTTGCTGCTGGGATTAAGTTTAACATCTTCAACAAAGACATCCACTCTTACGTCCATGTCGGGCAGTGCACCCGGCAAATCAACGTAGGCGGTAAAAGGGACCTGCGCGTGCATATGGTGTACAGATTGATCCTTTTCAAAGGCCACGTATACAATTTGCAAAGTAAGTGTTCCTTCGACCACTACTTTATCAGGTAAAAGTCTGGTCTTTTTAACGCTGGCCGTCTTATCAATGGAGATAATCTGATCCACGTCCGGTTTGGGGTCTGGTATCATAAATGTCCCGCGCACCACGGTTTGCTTGGAATTTTCGCTGACCACTTGGCTTACGGTAATAGTCTCCTTAACCGCTGTCTGGGCAGCAACCATACAATCTCCTCCTTTCATGCGAGTTCTATAATAATATATGAGGGACTGTCTAAAATGTGCAGACAATATTATCAAACTATGCAAAAAGGGAAAAAAAGAAGGACTCATTTAGTCCTTCCTTTTTTCTTTCGCTACGCTTTGGAGACAGTGCAGCAGTCCCCAAGGCTTTGCTAACTATTCAATTGCACTGTATTACTAATCACGGCTGAATAAACATTTGCACGAACATTTTGCCGTAAGGTCCACCATTTACAATACCTATGCCCACCTCGGTGAAATTGGTGTTTAAGATATTTTTTCTGTGCCCCGAGGAATTCATCAGATTTTCGTGGGCCATTGCCACTGTAGGGGCACCGGCCAGGTTTTCACCGGCGTAACTGTACCGGATGCCGAACTGCTTCATCATATCAAAGGGTGACCCATAGGTCGGTGAGGTATGGCTGAAGTAATTTTTGTTAATCATATCCTGGGCCTTCAACCGGGCCAGCTTGACCAGTTCATTATTGACCTTGAGCGGAGCCGTCCCGTTTTTGGCTCTCTCTTGATTAATTAGTTGGAACATTTTCTGTTCATCAGACGTCAAACTATTAACATCGGAACCGTTACCGGGCTGTGGTGCCGGATTGGGCTCCGGGTTGGGAGCGGGCTCAGGCTGTGGCGCAGGCTCCGGTTGCGGCGCAGGCGCGGGTTCAGGCTTTGGAGCCGGGCTGGTGTTGCGCTGTCCCCCGGTGAATATCTGTACAAAATATTTTTGGTAGCCCTTACTTTGCACAGCAATACCCACGCGGTCATAATTAGCGTTTAATATATTGGCCCGGTGGCCGCTGGAATTCATCAAGCCATTGTGAGCCTGCTGCACCGATGGGGCCATAGCCAGGTTCTCACCGGCGTAAGTATATTTGATACCGGCATGCTGCAGCATATCAAAGGGTGAGCCGTAGGTCGGTGAAGTATGGCTGAAATAGTTTTTTTCCACCATATCCGCGGCCTTCAAACGGGCCTGCTGCTGCAGTGCGGCATCAAACTGCAACGGGCTTAAGCCTTGCCGGGTTCTTTCCTGGTTAACCAGGTTGAACATCTGCTGTTCATCAGCCGACATACCGGAAACAGGCTGGGGTTCAGGCTCAGGTGCCGGTTTAGTATCCTGACCGGGCTTTACACCAGTTTGTTCGTCAGCTCCGCTACCTTCTTCGTCGTTACCCGTTTTGGTTTCTTCATCCGGGTTCTGCTGGATTTGCTCCTCTTCATCAATAAAGATTTCCACCACGTAGCAGTAACTGCCTGCCGGCACCACCGCCACGCCAATCCGGTCAAAGTCGGAATTTAAAACGCGATTTTTTAAGGTACTGTACCGCATAAATAAGGCATGGGCTGCCTCGGCGCTGGTGGCCCGGACCAGGTTTTCACCAACCGACCGGTACTCTACCTTGGCCTCGTTTAACATATCTTCAACTGTACCGTAAATGGGGGAGCTGGATCCCAGGTACTTTTTCTCCGCCATATCCTTTGCCTTCAATCGAGCCAGTACGGTCAGCATATTGTCCGCTGCCAGCGGTTCCAGGCCGGCTTTGCTCCGCTCATTATTAATCAGCTTAAACAATTGGTTAGCTTCAGCCGATAATTCGGACCCTTCGATGCCTCCCACGACCAAAGGCATACTAAGGGTGACATCGCCCAAGCCGGCAGACTGTTTAACGGTTTGCCCTGTCACCGCATGGTCATCCGTGACCACCATTTCACCATTAGGCAAATCTTGTGTCACTATTAAGTCGTTACCGGCTTTTTCCACTGGATTGTCGGCTGCCCAAACGGGCCCGGCCAGCAATGAAAACGCCAATAATACCGCCATCAAGGGAATCATAGCTAGCCATTTGTTCCATGTTTGCAACTTATTTACTCTCCCCTTTCCTGTTATGCCTTTTTTTGCAAAGCACATCCACAACTGCTCCAAGTGTGCCTGTCCAATGTATGGATGGCTGACATTAATGATACCAATATGAGACAAGCATAGCAATTTGGGTAAATTAAGGCGATCCCCTATAAATTAGGTTAAATTAATAGTTTATGGTTTGAGGGTTTTATTGGCTTAAAATAGCTGTTAAATGGTACTTAATGGTGCCGGGTGTTGAAAGGTTGAAAGATTTATAATCTTTCAACCTTTCAACACCCGGCACCAAAGAATTACATTCTACCCCGGTGAATAGAGCACTGCGCCCACACCTTCCGTCAAGGCCAGGCACATCACCTGGCCATCCGGAGCGTCAAAGAAGCAGGTTAAAATAAAAAGTTTGTTTTTTAAGCCTTTTTTAAAACGCTGCAGCATTAACTCATCCAAATTGCATAGTGTCTCCAAAGCCATGCCGGAACCCCTCAATATTAACGTATAAAGCCCATCCGTTTGCTTTAAAAAACTGATACTGCAGTGCGGGTTACCTTTTTTCCCCCGGGCTAGTTTATCAATTAACCGTAAGTAGCTCTCCGCTACTTTGAGGGCGTCTTCCTTGCTGGGTAAGCGGGGGCCAATAGCCGGAATATCATTAAAAAATGTGAGGGCTACATCGCTGGTCTGGTAAACTTTCACGTATCAAACCTCCTCCGGCAGCGTAGACTTTTAGCCCCCGTCCGGCAACTAAAATTCTATTTCCAACAGATTAAGTACATTTTGAATGCGGTTAAAGATGCAATGCGTATCAGAACCTGCAAATAAAAGACCCACAGCTTTGTTTTCTTTACCTATGATCAGCGAGCCACTATCACCCGGTTGACACATAACATCCGCCACCACCTGGTCACTGAACCAGCCTGATTCATCATCAGAAAGGCTCACCTTTAAAGTCACTCCCATAGCGGTAACCAAGCCAGAGGTAACCCCTGTGGTCCGACCGCTCTTTTGCACCCACATTCCTTCCCGGGCTTCCTCCACCCCGGTCACCGCGCCCAACTCTACCAGTTCTTCGCCAATCAAACCGGTTTTTATTGGCCGGGCTACGGCACAGTCCACTATATTTGTGGAACGACTGTATTTATAAAAGCGCATTTCATATGCCGGACGTATTAGCCTAATAAACCGGTTACCAATGCCGGCCACACCCACCGCCACCGGGCATTCGGAGGGCTGGGCAGTTCTAATCAATGGAATAAACCTAATTAATTCGGCTATTTTGTCACTTGCCTTTCCACCGTCATAGGGTCCCGGTTGCAAAATAGCATCGCCCACACTGGCCCGGCCATCGCTGCCGTTTGTCCCGTTGGCCAGTATATGGTTGTTAGATAAAATCAACTTTTCTCCGGTATTTTTATCTCTAACCACGGCACCAAAAGTACCGGCACTGATTTTATAATGACCAACACTACTGCCGGGAAGGGCAGGACGCATTTTCATAACCCTATCCAATAACCTCACCCGGCCGATTTCAATAACATCGGTTTCCAAACCGTCTATCTTTGGTGGTAATTTTTGGCTGCGCTGCAAATTAGCTGCAGGTACTTTTTTTTCCACAAAAATAATAATCGCCGGTTTATTAGTTTGGGTAAGGCCCACCTGCTTATATCCCACTCCTACACCAACAACATTGGGCATTTTTAAAATGCGCCTCTGTACTTTATCAAGGACGCGATAATGCCTTTCCATAGCCACACCTCCTTTTCTGATGCCATTTTATGCATGCCGGTGAAAAAGGGTTACCGATTAATAGGGGGAGCGGGGCACCCCCATACGATATTTGCCCCTGGTTTCCATGCCCCCAATGCCATCAAAACCGGTAATTGTACCGGCAATGATATCTTGCAAGCTTATGGGATCATAAATGGATGTATAAGCAATTTTTTCTATGACAAACACTGGGTCAAAGGCATGTATCAACACACGTTGGGGAGAACTGGCAAAATTAGCTCCAGCCTCAAGCAATGACTCATAATGGGATTGACAAGCCCCGGCAAAGATGACTAAATCATCACGACTTTTTTCATAGCGACGGGCTTCTCGCACAGCCGCTACAAAATGGCCGGAGTTATAGTAATTATTGATATTTGAAAAATCCTTAGTACCTTTTGTAAATCCATCATGTCCGGTAAGCACCAATAAATCAGGCCGGTGCTCCGACAACAAATCATATACTTTTTGCGCCTGCTGGTTTTCTGGAATGTTAAGACCTTCAGCTGGAATTTGTAATTGCCGGTAAGTGGTCATACACAAATCAAGATACTCACCATCACCGTCGATGTGCAATACTCGCCCCGGCACATCAAAGCTATCCAATTCCCCTGGATTAGTGCTAGGCACCGAACGCATCAATGTCCTTTCACGATCCTGCTGCCGACGCGTAAAAACTCTGCGCATGGCCTCGTGGTTTTTGCTCATGGTCATCCTCCAGTAATCCGCCAATTTACCTGGTTCAATTTTTACCAAATCTGCAAGGGGCGCATTGGCACAAAGCCTCATGTCCAGGCCATTTAAGCGAGCCATTTGGTTGCCGCCACCTTCTGCGGCAATTTCAATTACCTTGAAATAAATATCCATACCGTATGACTTTCGCCCTACTACATCACCAACTTTTATATCCAATCAGCAACCCCCCATTGTTTTTTCTACATCTTATGAATTAGCAGGGTAAAGGTGTGAAATAATATAAAAATAAAAGTATGCCACCCTATGGTCAAGAAACTTTTACCATAGGGTGGCATACTTTAAATTAACATTGGTGCATGAACATGAATAATTCCATGTAAACGCCCGGGACAGTATATTTAGCGGCATGAAAAGGAGGGGCTACCCGTGTTTATTGCAGTAATACCCGCTAAAAACGAAGCAAAAAGCCTGGCAAAAGTAATTGCCAATTTACCTGTTAACCAACTGGAATGTATTATCCCTGTGCTAAATGGTTGTACCGACAATTCACTGGACGTTTTGGAAAGCATAAACTGCCCTCTTCTGGCACCATTGTGGTATGCAGAACCTCTGGGTATAGATGTTCCCCGTGCGGTAGGGGCAGTGGAAGCTGTCCGGCTGGATGCTGACGGGATATTATTTATTGATGGCGACATGTTCGGGGCAAATGAAGAACTGTTAGCCAAGTTGGTGTTGGCTGTCCGAAACCAGGGACTGGACCTGGCTTTGACCAATTGTTACCCAACTTATGCACAGTACAGTATTAGCCCCCCCGCGGCCCGCTTACTCAAAGTACGGGAAGAACTCAACCGCCACTTAAATCTTTTCCATATCATCGGCACCGCTACGCCCTCCCACGGACCACATGCCGTTTCCCGCAGGCTGCTGCGGTTGGCAGACCCGGCGGATTTTGCCGTACCTCCCCTGCTGCTGGCCAAAGCCGCCCGGGCCGGCCTGCGCGTCGGTGTGGCCGCTGAGACAAGCCACATGTACCTTGGTTCACCCCTGAGGGGTTCCCATCATACCGATAAAATTACAGAGACCATTATCGGTGATTGCCTGTCCGCTATGTACGCCAAAGACGGCCAAATCGGTAATCGTATACTGGGCGGGCTGGAATATATCGGCTACCACCAGGAACGCCGGTGGGACTTGATCGAGAGCAACCCTTAATATTTCTATTTTTACTTGGTATGCTTGTCGGCGACAGAGGAGGCACCGTAGGCATCGGGTTTGATTTTAGCCTGAAAGCCACTGCCAACGACCATCCCCACTACTTCTTTAATCAAATCGCGGGTTTCACCCTGGTTACCCACATCAATATGCACTTCTACCGGCATTTCAGCATAACCGCTTTCGGAAAAATATTCCGTTATTTTTCCGCCCAATTCTAAGCTGAGGGCTGTTTCGTAAAATATTTTTTGACGCAGGCTTTTTATCTTGCGCTGCGTTTTCTTTCGGTAATAGTATCTGGCCCCCTTACCCAGGCGGTGTACCACAACGGCGGTTACAAAACAGGTTTCGTCCCTGACCATGGAATCAGTACCGATAATAATTTTGTATGATGAACTGGGCAGACCTCTAATATAGTTAATAATGTCATCCATCATTTCAATAAATGACAATTTCCCCTTGGAAGGACTGGTAAAAAACAATTAGTCCATCTCCTTTAATATTGCCTGCATTGAAAATAGATATCAGCCAAACGAGCAAACTCATACAAATTCAATGTCTCACCACGGCGCATCGGGTCAATTTCAGCCTGTCGCAAAACATTAAGCCACTTATCTCTTGGAAAGTCTCTATCTAAACTGGTTAATGCATTAAGCAATGTTTTGCGCCTCTGTTGAAAAGCCGCCCTGACCAGGGCAAAATAAATTTTCTCACTTTTAACACAAACCGCCGGGCTTTCCCTTACTGTCATACTTACCACTGCCGAATCCACTTCCGGGCGCGGCAGAAACACGGTCCGGGGCACCTTGAAAGCCATTTCCACCTTTGCGTAATAGTTGGCGGCCACGGTAAGCGCCCCGTAATCCTTGGTATTTGGTAGGGCGGTAAGCCGCCTGGCTACCTCCTCCTGCACCATAACAACAATTTTTCGGGCGTAAGAACACTCTTCCAATAAGTGCATAATTAAGGGGGTGGTTATATAATACGGCAAGTTAGCAACCACCTTGTATCCACATGCAGGGTCTCCGATTGCGTCTTGCACCAACCGGTCAAAATCAGTTTTTAATGCGTCGGCTTCCACCAGCGTAACATTATCCAGCTCACCCAACGTTTCCGCCAACAATGGGAACACGGTGCGGTCAATTTCCACAGCTAAAACCTGACGGGCTTTTTGTGCCAATCTACAGGTAAGCGCGCCAATCCCCGGACCAATTTCCACCACTATATCATGATTATTCAATGCGGCAGCATTCAATATCTTATTTATTATATTTCCATCAATAAGGAAATTCTGTCCTAATTTTTTTTTGATTCTAAATTGGTGACGCTGCAATAAATCCCTTACCGTACTGGGTGATACGGGATCCATTATATATACCTCCGTACTACGCAAATTTTTATTAATCATATTACATATATCATACCAAGTTTAAACAAAAAATAAAAACGAGAGGCATTGCCTCTCATTATTTACTCAAGTAAATATACTTTCACCGAACGTCTTCCCCAGCTCGTAGCCTGACTATGGCTTTCCATAAAAACATCGATACGATTTCCTTTGATTGCCGAGCCCTTATCCATCGCTCTGCCGTAACCATATCCTTCCACATACAACCGGCTACCCATGGGAATTACCGATGGATCAACTGCCACAACCCCCACATGGGGACTAATCCCGCTAGCTGTATTATTTCCCGTATAAGTATAAGCTGTAGCCACCATGTCATAAGCTCGGGAGAACCTGATGTCATTGCCCCCCCTGGTAACGGTCTGCATGGTGCCCACCCTGACTACCTGATCCACAGGTTCTTGCAACATAGTACTGGCTAATAGTCGCTTTTCCATCTCTTTATCGTTTTTATAAACTATTTCCCAAATCCTTTTTTCCAAACCTTCACTACCGCTTTTGATTACCCGGACAATCCCCCTGAATAACGTAGCGTCATTTTCTCGCTTTATCTCGTAAGGAATTGGCACTTCCTCTTCAATTACCCGGGTGGTAATTCGATCCACTTGGATACAAACTTCTTTATCAAAACGAGTGCCAAGGGCCGGAGTAACTATATCCCGCTCCCCGAGCACCACACCTTCTTCATTGAGCACCTCACCAACCGTCTCGGCCGAGCTGAGCACCTGGTACTGCTCATTGCCCACCTGCAACTTAACCGATACAGCCCTGCGCACGTTTACCGTCATGCCGTCATCCAGGGCAGTAGCCGGGTCTGGAGACACTCTATCTTTGGCGGCCAAAACAATGCCGTTTTCCTGCAAAAGCCCTTGTACATCATTATGAAATGTATGCACCCGTCGTTGTTTACCATCCACCAGCAAATTAACTTCCTTCTTAGCACCCTGGTAAGCTGAAATGATGGCCACCACCAACAGAATTATAGCCAGCAAAGCCGCCGCAACCCTGCCATTAAAGAAGTTGTCGGTTGTAGTACACTCCGCCGCACTTTTGTCCAAACTAATAACTATCCCTCCCTCGGAAAATACAAAACACTCTTTACCGGCATGGCCCCAAGATAAACACCTGTTCTGTAAAAATCCCAAGTTTTTAATATACTATGCTATTACAGTTTAATTAGTTAAAATGTTGGAAGGCTATCTTCGGTAACACTTGGCTTATATATATTCGCCACATAATGCCTTTTTCCTGCCGTGCTGGTAAATTGCAAAACACGCCACCAGTATTGCTTTATTTCTACGCTACCTGTCCCGGTATTTATTACTTTACCATTTTTTACAATACTTGAAAAGCCTCCCAGTTAAATTATTACAAAAAAAACAGCCGCCATATAGCAGCTGTTAAAACATGCCTATATTAAATAACCCGCCGCATTAAAACTCAATACCTTTTTGGGCCGGAATACCAGCAACAAAGGGATGTTTTACTTCCCGCATCTCGGTTACCAGATCAGCCATTTCAGCCACTTCGTCGGACACATTGCGCCCGGTAAGCACCAGATGCAGGTGGGGAGGCTTACTGCGGATAATATCCAGAACATCCCTTTTATCCACCAACCCATAATGCACAGCGTAATTTATTTCATCCAGGACAACCATATCGGCCGCCCCCTCCAGTATAACTTGTTGGGCTTCTTTCAACGCTTTTTGGGCAGCAGTGCGGTGCAACTCCAAACCCTCGTCATTAGAGCCTTTGATGAAACCTTCCCCCATCTGCTGCATAACAAACCTTGGACCTAATTTTTCCGCTGCCTTAAGTTCACCGTATTTCCAACCGCCCTTGATAAACTGCAGAATCAAAACCTTCATGCCCTGCCCCCAGGCCCGCAGCGCCATACCCAGCGCCGCGGTGGTTTTGCCCTTGCCGTTTCCTGTAAAAACCAGTGTTAACCCCCTGGTAACATCTAATGCTTTTTCCAATAAATCAGCCCCCTTATCTGGTATATGCTTGATTAGTATAAATCCATATACATAAATTCTATAAGCACGTTCGGTGCTTTTAGAAACTAAGCTAACCTTACTCCACATTGAACAGCTTTTTGGCGTTATCAGTGGTGATCCAAGCCAGCTCATCCAGCGGCATGTCCCGTAACATAGCAATGTGCTCAGCCACATATCTGACATAAGCAGGCTCATTGCGCCGCCCTCTAAATGGCTCCGGGGCTAAAAATGGGCAGTCAGTTTCTATAAGCAGGCGATCTGCCGGCACCCGCATGGCAATTTCCTTTAGCTTGGGGGCTTTTTTAAAGGTCACCGGCCCGGCCAGGGAAATATAAAAACCCATCCCCAAAGCCTGTTGAGCTATTTCCCAACTGCCGCTAAAGCAATGCATTACTCCCCCGGCCGGGCTGATACCATCTCGGCGCAAAATATCCAGTAAATCTCCGAAAGCATCACGCACATGAATGATCACCGGCATACCCAGCTCCCGCACCAGGGCCAGCTGCTCCCGAAAAACCCGTTGCTGCACCGGACGCGGTGAAAGATCCCTGTAGTAATCAAGACCTATTTCACCCAGCGCAGCCACCCGGGGGTGGCGGGCCAGGTCAGTCAACCGGGTCAGATAATCCGGTGCAACATCCTCGGCATCATGCGGGTGCACCCCCACCGCGGCTGTAACTCCAGAGCGGTTCTCAGCCATAGACAATGCCTTTTCCGATGAAAGTACATCATAACCCACGCACAGCACACGGGTGACTTTGGCCTGGGCCATACGATCAAACACCTGTTCAAGATCAGCGGTAAATTGTTCATCGTAAAGGTGGGCGTGGGTGTCAAACAGTTCACCAACCAACCCCCGCCCAGCCTCTGTCCGTTGATTTTGACCTGTCTGCAAATCCATTATGCTTCCCCCAAAGTAGCCGGATCAATACGCGGGAACAGCGGTTCTCCGCGCTTGAGCACCGTTCCGTCCGGCAGCTTACCCCACTGCAGAGACTCCCAGGTGTGCAGGTGTGGCTGTCCCTCAATGCCCAATAGGGGCCAGGCACGCCCGGGCAGGCCCGGCATATAAGGGGTTGCCATAACTGTAGCAAAACGCAATGCTTCGGCCACATTGTACAGCACAGTGTTTAAGCGGTCCTGCTTGGCCGGATCCTTGGCCAGCGCCCAGGGTGCTGTTTCTTCCAAGTACTTGTTGGCCCGGCCTACCAAGCGCAGTATAGCTGCCAAAGCATTGGAAATTTCCCGTCGCTCCATAAAATCTATCACTTCGGACGGGGTAGTTCGGGCCAATTCCAGCAATTCGTTATCCGGCCCCTCGGGCGCATCCGGTGTTTCAAGGCGTCCTTTAAAATATTTATTGGCCATGGCACAGGTACGGTTGAACAAATTGCCAAAATCATTGGCCAGGTCGACATTGATACGGTGCACCAGCGCCTCCTCCGAATAAATAACGTCCGCGCCCAGGGGCATTTCCCGCAGCAGGTAATAACGTATGGCATCCACCCCATACTTGTCGATAAGCACCAGAGGGTCCACCACATTGCCTTTGGACTTGCTCATCTTACCACTGTCCAGCAGCACCCAACCATGCCCCACTACTTGCTTGGGCAAAGGTAATTCCAAAGCCATGAGTATAATGGGCCAGATAATGGTGTGAAAACGAACGATATCTTTTCCCACCAGATGGATATCAGCCGGCCAGAATTTTTGGTACAGAGCATCGTTTTCCTCACCATACCCCAGCGCGGAAATATAGTTGGTCAGGGCATCAACCCAAACGTAAATAACATGTTTATCATCAAAAGGCACGGTAATACCCCAGTCAAAGGTAGTACGGGATACGCAAAGGTCTTCAAGGCCGCTTTTAATAAAGCTGACCATTTCATTGCGCCGTGAAGCAGGCTGGATAAAGTCGGGGTTATCCTCAATATATTTGAGCATGCGATCAGCATACTTGGACATTTTAAAGAAATAGCTTTCTTCCTCCAGCGGCTCGACAGAGCGACCGCAGTCGGGACAGTTGCCGTTTTCCAGACGCGCCTCTGTCCACAGTGTTTCGCAGGGTGTACAGTACCAACCCTTGTAGCTGGCCTTATAAATATCACCCTGATTGTATAATTTTTGAAAAACCTTTTGCACCACTTTTTTGTGCCTACCCTCAGTGGTGCGGATAAAATCATCGTAATCGATGTTCAAACTACTCCATAGCTGCTTAAAACCCGCTACAATTTTATCCACGTATTCAATCGGCGTCTCACCCCGCTCCCGGGCCGAGCGTTCAATTTTCTGACCATGCTCGTCAGAACCCGTTAAAAACCGGACATCATATCCGGTTAACTTTTTAAATCTAGCCATAGCATCGGCCGCCACGGTGGTATAAGCGTGTCCTATATGCAAGTTGTCGCTGGGATAGTAAATTGGTGTGGTTATGTAAAAAGTTTTCTTTGGTTCCATACTTTTTCCTCCTGACACTGTTATAATTTGCAATTAAAATCATGTACCGTTATTTACTTAATGGCGTCTCGTATACTACCATAAAATAAATAACGCCCCCGGTTTACCCAGGGGCGAAAATGTTATCCCGCGTTACCACCCTATTTTACCTTCTCTTGTCAGAAAAGGCCTCATTAAGGTACGGGGAACTTGTTTCCCGATACCCCAAGCTTGATAACGGCGCTTAACCCGGTACGGCCTACTGAAATTCAGCCGACAGCTCCGGAGCCATGTTCAATACGGTTTCCCCGGTGGGCTCACACCTTCCCCACTCGCTGGGCGGTTCTCCCGTATTTACTCCTCTCCATCATGACCTGTATCGACATAATGATTTTAAAGTAATGATGTCTATCTTGTCAAGTTTTCCCTAAAACAAGATTTTTTATACAAAAAAAGCCAAGTTTTTATAAAAAAAATGTTGACTTTTACTGCCATCATTGGTACCATTTACTTGTGTATTAAAATCATTTTATGTCGAATTCATGCATTGCAATTGAGGGGAGGGAAAGATTTGAAATCAACAGGTATTGTCAGAAAAGTGGACGAGCTGGGCCGCGTGGTAATTCCCATCGAATTACGTCGCACACTTGGCATTGATGAAAAAGATGCCCTGGAAATCTACGTTGATGCCGAAAAAATAATTTTAAAGAAATACGAGCCTGCTTGTGTGTTCTGCGGCAACGCTGCCGATGTGCAACACTATAAGGGCAAACTTGTCTGCAGAAATTGCGCCCTGGCCATGTTTGAAAATGTAAAAGAAGAAGTTAAAGCCATGTAAAAAAATTGGATACATAAGCACAGTACATGGCTTTATGTGGTCTTATTTATTTTATTGTATAGTTCCCGCCGGGGGATATTCCTCAGGCGGGCTACTATTTTTATAGCCTTGCTGGGCGGCACACCTTCTTCCTGCAGCAAACGCACATATGCCTCCGGCGATAAAGCTAAACTGCCATCCATAACCGGTTCTTGCTCCCCTCCGGCGGGACATCCTTCAATAACCAGTACCAATTCCCCCCGAAGCGACTGGCTGTCAAACTTCTCTTGCATTTGTTTTAGAGTGCCGCGTTGTACATCTTCATACAGCTTGGTCAATTCCCGGGCCACGCATACCCGCCGGTCACCTAAAGTATCCGCCAGCTCACCCAATGTTTTCGGTAACCGGTGGGGAGACTCATACAATACGATGGTTCTGAATTCCCGGGCCAGTTCAGTCATACGACGGCGCCGCTCCTTGTTTTTGGCAGGTAAAAAACCTTCGAACACGAACCTGGCCAGCGGCAGGCCGGATACAGTCAGCGCGGCCAGCAAAGCACTGGATCCCGGTATCGGCGTCACCCGGATACCTCTTTCTAAAGCCTCCTTCACCAACTCTTCCCCCGGGTCGGATACACCCGGCGTACCGGCGTCACTTACCAATGCCACATTTTGACCTCTAGCTAGTTGCTCTACAATATATTTGCCTTTCGATTGCCGGTTATGCTCATGATAGCTGGTCAGAGCAGTATGAATACCGTAGTGACTGAACAGCTTGCGGGTATGGCGGGTGTCTTCAGCCGCCACCAGATCCACCTCTCTCAACACCTTAAGTGCCCTCAAGGTAATATCCTCTAAATTGCCGATAGGTGTGGCGCAAAGGTATAAAACGCCTTTACCTTCATCTGACTGCATCAACTGTCACCCCTGTTCACGGTGCAGAAAGGCGGCGCAAAATAGGCACTCGCTATCCCGTATCTGACCAAAATAAATATTACATACATGAAAACCCTGGTTGTAAAGATTAGCCAGGTTCTGTCGTCCCGTAACCTTATTGGGCGTATCAATATAGCCGGTCCCATCATTATTCTGAACATCATACATCATGATCAATTGCTGCCGGAGCTTAGCATTTTCTGCTTCGAGCACTTCGACAACATTTTTCAAGTTTTTGATTTCGGATAACAGGTCCTGAGCCCTGGCCTCCAGCGCCTTCATTTTTAACGTTAGGGGCTTCACCATGATCACCTTCCACGGATTCCACTTCAATTGCACTGCAGGGATACTCTTTGATCAGCTTACTCTCCCGCAGCTCCACATTAACTGTTCGCTTTAAAATATTAATGCCGCTCACCCTGCCATCACCATCCGGAGTGGTTACCCTTTTACCGAGTTCCGGGAAACCTTCCTTGGCCTGCTCATAAACTTCGTTTTCAAATTTCAGGCAGCACATTAAGCGGCCGCATATACCCGAAATCTTTGTGGGATTAAGTGATAGGTTTTGCTCCTTGGCCATCCGAATGGATACCGAAGCAAAGTCAGCCAGCCAGGTGGCACAACATAATTCCCTGCCACAGCAGCCCAGTCCACCCATCATTTTAGCCTCATCCCGCACACCAATTTGGCGTAGTTCAATGCGGGTCCGGAAAACCGCAGCCAGATCCTTGACCAGTTCCCGGAAATCTATACGACCATCGGCAGTAAAATAAAAAATAATTTTATTACCGTCAAAAGTTTGTTCCACATCCACCAGTTTCATGGGCAGCCCGTGGACTTCAATCTTTTCCTGGCAGATCTCCATTGCCCTGGTTTCTTTCTCCCGGTTGGCCTGCAGCTGATCCAAATCATCATCATTAGCCCGGCGCAGTACCATCTTCAAGGCACCTACCAGTTCCTCCTCGGACACTTCCCGGGGCCCGGTCACCACGGTTCCATATTCAACCCCCCTGGATGTTTCCACAATAACCCCATCGTTTATTGATAAATGCAGCTCTCCGGGATCAAAGTAATATATTTTACCAGCCGCTTTAAAACGTATCCCTACTACAGTATACGGCAATATCCACTACCCCCGATCATTGTCCCCCAGGCCGGCAATTTTAAATAGCAAAGAATCCAGCACCAGGCGCTGATTAACATTGCTTGCCAAACGACCCGATGCTTTTTCCGCCGTTACCAGTATATCCATTACTTCCGGTTTTGCATAAGCACCGGCCAATTCGACAATATATGAATGCCGGTCCACATTGATTACAAGCTCTGTGGAACCGGTTATTTGCCAAATTAACACATCCCTAAAAAAAAGAATCACATAATTGATAAACCCCGCCAGGTTTTCCCGCTCAGCCAATTCCTCCACTGGAGCAAATACACTGCCCGGCCTTTCCCGGACTACCCGCATCAATAGCTCCAGCATGGCACCACGCTTATCCGACCCGTTAAGCATCGCCAGAGCCCGGCCCGGACATCCCCCGCACAACGTTGCCGCCACCCGGGCGCTATCGTCATCATACCCCGCATCTGTGCCTGTATTAGCCAATACCTGCAGCACTTCCTCCCCGGACAGAAAGCCAAAGCGATATTGCTGGCAGCGGGACATAACTGTGGGCAACATCCCGGACAAGTCATCGGTAATCAGTATAAATACCACCCCTGATGGGGGTTCCTCCAATATTTTTAAAAAACAATTAGCCGCCGCTAAACTCATCTTCTCGGCCTGCTCTACCAAAAAAACCTGCCTGCCCGTACCAAAGGCGGTAAAGGCAGCCCCGTCCTGCATAGCTCGCAACTGATGAATTTTTATGGAAGCACCTTCCGGACGGATAATGTGCAAATCGGGATGCACACCTCGCTCCGAGATGGTACAGTCATCACATTCCCCGCAGGCATCCCCCTTGCCCCGCTGGCACAATAACGCCCGGGCAAAGGCAAGACCGGCGGTTTTTTTACCAACTCCCGGCGGCCCGCCAAAAAGATAAGCATGGTTGACCCGTCCGGTCAGGGCATTTTTTAGACGCTTTTTAACTTGTTCGTGGCCTACCACGTCCCTTAACACCGGCATCAACTCTACCCCCAAACAAACAGCCATTAAAATTTATTAGTGTATAACTTATAATTCACCTAATGCCTCAATAATTTTCCGGTGAACCTCTTCCACCGTCCCATCCCCCCGTATCACCTGAAAAATATCAGGCCGCCTGGCGGCCTGGTCCAGGTAGCCCTCCCGC
>JGI2924J29684_1077893_pt1 | contig 24758 bp, 22 predicted proteins | sample BenlonsequencITS_FD_29684 | JGI IMG/M metagenome (IMG submission 29684)
CCAATGATCATTGGCGCAGGGAGTTTATTAAGTCCAGAGCCGGCTATAACAGTGGCAATTTCTTTGGATTTACTGCTTTGGAGGCTGCCTTCCGCTATGGTGATGAATACCTTAGCCAGTTACTGCTATATTTAAGGGCTAATGTCAAATTCTTTACCGATTATATTAATAATAAAATTCCCAGGCTTAAAGTGATTAAACCGGAAGGAACCTATCTTGCGTGGGTTGATATGAGAAATTTAGGTATGAATACTCTTGAGCTGCAAGATTTTATTCGTAGTAAGGCCCGCTTAGCACTGGATGACGGGTACGCCTTCGGGCCCGGTGGCGAGGGTTTTCAGAGGTTTAACCTGGCCTGCCCCCGTATTATACTGCAACAAGCGCTGGAGAGATTGGAACAGGCCGTTGAAGAGTTATAAAAAACTATGAAAGAAGTAATGTAAAAGCAACCAACGAAAGCTGTTTAAAGCAATTCGCCGGTTGCTTTTGAATTATTGCTTTTGAGTTTCCAAGATTGCGCCTCTGTTCCCTGATGTAACCAATGCAGCATACCTGGAAAGGTACCCTGTTGTAATTTTGGGCTTTCTTGGCATCCACTTTTCTCTACGCTTTTTCAGGTCGGTATCACTTATGACGAAGTTGATTTTATTTGCCATAATATCGATTTGGATGATGTCTCCGTTCGCTATCAAAGCGATATTGCCGCCAACTGCAGCTTCAGGAGAAACATGACCGATTGCAGCGCCTCTGGTTGCACCACTAAATCGCCCGTCGGTAATCAGGGCGACGCTTTCTCCCAGTCCGCGTCCCATAATGGCGGAGGTGGGGTTTAACATTTCCCTCATGCCCGGCCCGCCCTTCGGGCCTTCATACCGGATCACAACAACATCTCCTGCTACAATTTTGCCGGAATTAATTGCCTGCAAGGCATCTTCCTCGCAGTCAAATACTTTGGCAGGACCTTCATGTTTGAGCATTTCGGGTGCAACGGCGGAACGCTTGACAACACAGGAATCGGGAGCCAGATTTCCTTTTAATACAGCAATTCCGCCTGTTTTGCTGTAAGGGTTCTCGACAGGTCGTATAACCTCCGTATTCTTATTGACGCAACCTGTCATGTTTTCCGCAACAGATTTGCCTGTGCAGGTTATTAAATTGGTTTTAAGCAAGCTTAATTTATTGATTTCATTCATTACCGCACAGATGCCACCAGCTTCATTGAGCTCTTCCATGTAGGTATGCCCGGCAGGGGCCAAATGGCACAGATTCGGCATTTTGTCACTAATTTCGTTTGCGATGTCAAGATTTAATTCAATACCGCATTCATGAGCAATCGCTGGAAGATGCAGCATACTGTTGGTACTGCAACCTAAGGCCATATCCATAGTCAAAGCATTTTTAAAGGCATCCTCGGTCAGAATATCCCTCGGTCGGATATCCCTTTTGAATAGCTCCATAATCTGCATGCCTGTATGCTTGGCAAGCTGAATCCGTTCTGAATAAACCGCCGGGATCGTACCATTGCCAGGCAACGCCATTCCCAATACTTCTGTCAGGCAGTTCATGCTATTGGCTGTATACATGCCTGAACAGGAACCGCAGGTTGGGCAGGCTTTTTTTTCAAATTCCAGTAATTTCTCCTTAGTGATCTTTCCTGCATGGAATGCGCCAACCGCTTCTGTAACACTGGTAAAACTGATTTTCCGCCCATCCACTTTACCTGCAAGCATTGGCCCCCCGCTGATAAATATGGTTGGAATATTCAATCGCGCTGCGGCCATTAACAATCCGGGGACGCTTTTATCACAGTTCGGAACCATGACCAGAGCGTCAAAGGCATGGGCCAGTACCACGGCTTCGGTAGAGTCGGCAATCAATTCTCTTGTCACAAGTGAATACTTCATTCCCTGATGTCCCATGGCAAGGCCGTCACATACAGCAATCGCGGGGAAGACAAGCGGAGTACCTCCAGCCATTGCCACACCCAGCTTTACCGCTTCCACGATTTTATCCAGATTCATATGTCCCGGAACGATATCGCTTTGGGAGCTGACAATGCCGATTAATGGCCTTTCCATTTCCTCATCTGTCAAACCCAGCGCATGAAACAATGCGCGTTGCGGTGCACTTTGGGTTACTGCATCGCTATTCATTATACAAACACCTCACTATAATATAGTTGTATGACTACATTATATATTGTATGATGTCTAGTATCAATGGTATAAATCATACATCAATATAAGAAAGCTGTTTTTATCCGAAAACAGCTTAAAGGAAGTACTTATTTATCTATAATGCCAAAGCCTCTCATTGCATGTATGATATGCAATTTCATGGCAGTTTTCGCCCCTTCAGCATCTCGTTTTGATAAAAACTCCATGATCATCCGGTGGTCATTTAAGGTTCTCTGAACCATTTCTTCATTTGTGTCAGATAAAAGGACTCCCTTGTTAATGGCTTTATAAAGGATAGGAATCAGGCGGTTCATAAACTCATTATGGGTTGCCTTTGCGATTGATTTATGAAATGCCTGTTCAACCTCGGTTCGATCTTCCTTTTTTAAAATCTGTTCTTCTTCTAGCCTGCCATAGTACAGGATACGCTCAATTTCTTTATCTGTGGCTCGTTTTGCAGCATAATAGGCTGCTTGCGGCTCAAAAATCAGACGCATTTCATATAAATCTTTAATGTCAATTTTAAACGTTGAAAGTCCTTTTAAGCCAAATTCCTCGTTTAACTCTTGGTTATTCTTTACGTAAGTTCCTTTTCCCCGTTTAATTTCTAATACATTATGAGCCACTAAAATACGAATTGCTTCTCGTAATGTGGTACGGCTGACCTGTAATTTTGCAGAAAGTTCGTTTTCATTGGGGAGCTTATCTCCAATAGCGAACTTTTTATCTATGGTAATCATTGCAAGAATATCTTCCGCTACATTTTCAGCCAGACTTCTTCCTGTTGTTGTCACAGAGCTATCCTCCCCATGAAAGTGTTTAATATGATAATACTGTGTAAGACATCATTTTTCAAGTGAGATGTCAGATGTCCAAAAGCATGTAAGGGGTTAGATAGTTGGCATTCGGTATTGCTATAACGAAATAAACACTGGTAATACTGTTGTCAAAAGTATAGCAACAGCATTGACGTTCCTGAAGAAGTAATAAATAGTGCTGTAACCATGGAAGAATTATTTCAAAACGGGCTAATTCAACCATAAAGATGATCATTATTAGATTATTTAATTATAGTTGTTAATTAATAAAGGCAAGTAGTCGTTTAATATTATTAATTTTTCTTTCCATGATTTATATCACGAAGATATGGCTCCGTATAAGCGGGGGCTATTCGTGGTTTTTGTGTTGTTATGTCTTTCCTTATGCAGCGGTAATCCCGGTAACTTAATAATGCGTACGGGAGCAATAAGGACTTGTCGTTGTTAAACCTTTTGAATCAGGCGGGCTCAGTTCCTTCGGAAAGCCTTTTTCGACAATATAAACGGACGGCCAGCACTATCATGCTCCCAGCCCTACTGAAAATGCAAAAATTTAAGAAAAAGGGGACAGGCATCTTTTTAGCGTATACTCTCGCTTAACGATGAAAAAACGCTTCGCGTGACCTTACCTGAGTTTTCTTCTTAATTGCCTGGTATCCTCCGGGTTGCCGCTGACTATTAAACGATCGCCCAATTGAAGAACGGTATCTCCATGAGGAACAATAATCTCATTATTCCTGAAAATACGGATGACAAGGATATCCCCAAGAAAAGGGATTTCTCTAAGACGCGTGTAGTGATATTGTTGGTTACCCAATTCTATCTCCTGAAGGTGTCCTTCATGACTGACCAGATTAATTAAGGTAGGATATTCAACAAGAGCTTTGAGCAAAGTTCTATTGGCAAAAAAGCTTGAAAACATCTGTATTTTCGAATCACCGGGCAGTTCCCGATTGGTTTGATCTTCCACCCTGGCAATTACCTGTTTTACGCCGTTTTGTTGTGCTGCCGCTGCTACCTGTAAGTTCCTCTCATCATCTGACGTAAAAGCAATAACAACATCGCTTTGAAAGGCGTTATGCTTATCAAGGCCGTCAAGGTCAAATTCCGGGAGCGTTATCATCTGGTATGGACGTTGAGGCAATGCCTCGAGATTCGGATCATCTTGACCATAAAGAGTCACCTTATAACCGTCTTTTATTAAATCCTGAGCGAGGGCCAATGTGACGGTATTTCTCCCAACCAGAGAAACTTTCGTTTCTTCTTGATCTTCCACCGCAGGCAAAAATTTTTGAAAAATCACCGGCGAGACCATAACTGTTATTACTGCTGCCAAAACTAATGTGGTATTCAAGGTAGTGCTTACAATACCCATTTTCATTCCTACAGCTGAAGCCGCAATTACCAGGCTTAGCGTTGAAGCAAGCAAGAAACTGGAACTGAGGGATTCCTTCCAGTTAAACCATAGTTTAAAAACTGGTACTATTATTAATTTAGAAAGATAAAAAACCAGCAGCATCAAAGGAAGCATAACCAAAGCGTTGGGATCGGCGGCCAAACCTCTTAAATCCATGGTTGCCCCGACCATTACAAAAAAAATCGGTATTAAGAACCCATATCCGAAAGCATTTAGCTGGTGAAGAAACTCTTTTTTGGGAGCAAGGGAGGATACTATAACTCCGGCCAGAAAGGCTCCTAAGATACTTTCAGCGCCTACCCTTTCTGAAAGAACAACAAAAAAAAGAATCAGGGCGAATACTCCCCGCGTACCAATTGAAACTGTTTCTTTCTTAATGTTTAATAACTTTTTGGAGCGGAAAGTATTGATGAGATGGTATGCGCCTAGAAATACAACAAAAAGGAGCAGCAAAAGAACAATTTTTGTCATTCCTCCCTGGGAACGCAAAGCAATATAAACTGCAAGCAGAATCATAGTCATCAAATCAGCAATTATAGCCGTTAGCAGTACTGCCTGACCATAAGAAGTTTCCAGTACATCTTTTTCTTTCAAAACAGGCAAAATCACTCCGAGAGAAATGGTAGATATAATTAGAGTCATAAATAAAGGCTCTTCTATTAACCCCAAAGCTTTCAGGCCGAAGGCAAGCAAAACGGAAGTACCTAGAATGGCCATAAAATTTATGATGCTAATCAGCAGCGGGTTAGGGCCGGTTTTCTTTTTTCTGGAATTTTGAATAGCTTCAAAATCAATTTCCAGCCCGCTAAGAAACATCAGATATATAATCCCGAACGTTGATAGTAAGTCTAACCAGTTATTTTGGACTATGACCCTTAAGCCACTTTCACCCAGAATTAATCCAACAATGATTTCGGCAACTACAACGGGAATGGCTTTGAGCCTTAACCTATGCAGAATAATTGGAGTAACAAATGCCGCAATTATAACAATCATCAGCGGGGTGACGGAGTGCTGACCTTCCATGTGCTCCCCCTTTAGACCAGGCTTGTCAATGTTTTGTTAAGCTCATCTTTATTTGTATCATCTCCACTTTTTAAAAACCAATCAAAGTTCTCGATTAATTTAACCGCCGATTGACAGTTCAAAGATTAATTCCCGGCAGATAGAAACACCGGGAATTCTGGCAATATAATCTGGATTTTTTTTCGGTATCTTACTGAAAGGAAAGGTCTTCCCTAAAAGTCACGATCTGTTGCGCAGTCAATCAGTTGACCTTACTAAAGCGGCTATACATAGGGTTGACGTTCTTATTAAATATATGAAACTAAAAAATTGCTTTTCGAGCGTCCGCTATACCCATATGCGCTACCGAATACGAAAGAGAGAGTGGCAACTAATGAAATTGCTCTCTTATGGGATCATCTTATTTTCAGATATCATAATATCCGGCAGCCTTTTTAAACTTTTAGCAATGTTAACTCAATAATTTAGAATTGAGACATTGGGTTTATGACTATGTTGTGCAAGCTGAAGAGATTGAAGGAATTTATAAAGATAACGTCGAATTATTGCAAAAATAGCATCTAATTATTGAATGGCAAACGAAACTGAGAATTTCTATAGAATAAAGCAAATGTTCGACCGGAATTTGAGTAGAGACGATTCTAAATGCAAGTTAAGAACCGTTCTCACTTGCTTTTTGATTAACTAGTAGAGGGGTATATTAGTGTCAAAACTTATTTTAACAGACAAGGAACAAGAAAAACTAAACTCAATCAGTTCAATAATCAATTACCCAAAAGGACAAATAATATTTACATCAGGGCAGAGAACTAATGAGGTCTATTATATTAAAAGTGGGTGGGTTAGGATTTACCGCACTGTAAGTGACGGGCGCCAGGTAGCTGTGGCACTGCGCTACCCTGGAGATTTTATTGGTCTAGCTGAAATATTCAGTGGTACAGAGCGGGAATGTTGTGCGGAAGCCATGGATAACGTTTATATTCAAGTAGTTTACGGTAATGAGTTTAAAAAGTTGTTGTTACAGAACCCGGAGTTTTCAGCTAAAATTAACGAGTTACTGGGTAAAAGGCTGCGAGAAGCTCATAACGCTATGCACGATTTTATCAGTAATCAGGCACAAGGCCGTCTAGCATTAATACTCAAAAGGATGTCAGAAAATTCCGGTGAATTAGATGGCGACTATATCGGGGTAAATTTAAAGGTAACCCAGGTGGAGTTGGCTTGCATGATCGGGACCGCCCGGCAAACAATTTCTCACTTAATAAACCTTTTTAAAGAGGATGGGTGTATAATATTTGACGGTAGAGAGATAGTAGCGGTGAATCTTAAAAAACTTCAATCCTGGATTGAGTAGCAAAAGGTTAAATCTTTATATATAAGGCGTTTAGAAATCCATGCAAATGGGTTTTTAAACGCCTTTTGTCGTATATGTGACATTTGGGTTGTTACCAGGGGGACAAAATGGCGCCGGAAAAATGACAGTAAAGTGTCTTGGTTGTGGTGTAACCTGCTAAACCTAATTGCTAAAATTATAGTCAGCATAAGGACAGATTATTTATTGATGGGGAGGGTGATTTTAATTGGCCAATGGTACGATTACCAGTACAGTTTCTGTCAAAACAAAAAATGAAAACCTAATTAACTTAAACCTTAAAGAAGCGGGGCTGAATAAGTACTCCGTGCCTGGATTTATTCTTTCCTGGCTAATCTTCGCAGTGGTGTTAGCGTTGGTTCCCACTTCTGAAGGGCTTACAGCCGAAGGGCGGGCTTCATTGGCTGTTATGGGATGGGTCACAACAATTTGGTTAACCAGTGCACTACCCTTGAGTATTTCAGGCCTCGGCATTCCAATACTATTAATGTTAACCGGAGCTATGCCAACGATTCCGGAAGCCTTTGGTGGTTTTACGCAAAACGTTACCTATTTAATCTTGGGCTGTTTTGTTTTAGCTGCGGTGATGCAGACCACCGGTTTAGATAGGCGGATTTCATTAGGTATAGTTTCGAAAGTTAAACCTAAGGTCGGTAGTGTGCTTAAAGGTTTGATGGGAGCACACTTGATAACAGCCATACTTGTTCCGGCAACCAATGCCAGAGGGGCTGTATTCTTACCAATCGTTTCCGGTCTAAACAATCTTTTTGATAAAGAAGGTGAAGGTGCCAGGGCCAGAAAGGCCATGACCATGGTGGGTATTGGATTTGCATCGCTGGCCTCCGGCATAATACTGCTGCACAGCCATATGTCCAATGTCATTATCACCCAAACTATTAACCAGGCAGTGGGTGAAAATATTATCACCTGGGATACCTGGGCTTGGATGAACTGGCCGCTTCTCGGAATTTTGGTGATTCTCTACTTCTGGGTAAACTGGGTTTTAAAAACAAAAAACATTGAAGTGCCTGGTGGTATGGATGAAGTAAAACGGCAAAAAGATGCACTTGGCAAAATGTCCTTTACAGAATGGGTCGTTTTGGTAGCGTTCTCCCTGGCGATCATAATGTGGGCTACCGAAAAAATACATGGTTTGAGTATGGCAGTGATAAGTCTTGGTGTAATAATGCTATTATTCATCCCCGGCTTAACAAACCTCTCGTGGAAGAAAGTGCAATCGAACACCATTTGGGGTACCTGGTTGCTGCTCTGCGGTTCACTTTCATTAGTAAGCGCTTTTGGTAAAACGGGAGTTGACACCTGGTTAGCATCATATCTAGTGGGAATAGCTCCCGCCTGGGGTTGGATTGGGGTTACACTGTTCATTTGCATAGTGGTGCAATTTCTCCGGCTTGGCATTGTCAGTAATGTTGCTGCGGTGACACTTTTTGCCCCGATAGTGGCGGCGATGGCACCAATGCTGGATTTAAACACAGTTGCATTTACTATGGCAGTACTAAATGTAGATAGCTATGCGTTTATTCTACCAATTTCAGTGACTGCTTGTTTAATTGCCTACGGTACTGAAGAATTTAGCTTTATGGAATTTGTTAAAGTAGGTGCACCCTTAACATTGATGGTTATTCTCTACATGGTGTTTGTAATGCTACCCTGGTATGCCTTCTGTGGATATCCAATTTGGGTGCCCATGAATTAAAAATTTTTCACCAAAATCAAAGGAGGTCATCGTTTTGGCTAGAGCAAAATTGCCTAAAAACATTAACCAAATTGAAGAAGTACGTATAGATACAGATATTCTAATTATTGGTGCAGGTAATGCCGGCTGCTTTGCCGGTATCGAGGCCAAGCGGGTAAACCCTGAGTTAAAAGTAACCCTGATTGAAAAGGCTCATATTGACCGCAGCGGTTGCCTGGCCGGTGGTATGGATGCCATTAATACCTACATTAAAAAAGATCGTACCATTGAAGATTTTGTTCGTTGGAGTCGTTCCCAGGCAGGTGGTTTACTAAGAGAAGATTTAACCATCAGTATGGCTGAAGTTTTGAACAAGCCAATTGAAGAGTGGGAAGAATGGGGCATGCCCATTAAATATGAAGAAGATGGTGACGAATATAAAACCCGGGGTAAGTGGGATATTACCATTAGAGGAGCCGAAATGAAAGTAATTTTGGCTGAAAAAACAAGAGAAGTAGGCTGCGAAATTCTAAACCGGGTTGTATTTACTAACTATTTAGTTGACGGGGAAAAAGTTGTTGGAGCCATTGGTTTTGGTGTCAGAGACGGCAAGTTGTATATAGTTAGAGCTAAATCAACCCTTATTGCTACCGGTGGGGCCGCCGGATTATATAAGCCCTATCAAAATGATGGTAACGACAGTCACCACCAGTTGTGGTACTGCCCATTTAACGTAGGTACCGGTTACGCTGCCGGAATTCGTGCCGGTGCGGAAATGACCACTTTTGAGATGCGCTGGTGCGCAACCAGAACTAAAGACTTTAACGGTCCCATTGATACAATTTCCGTAGGTTATAAAACACCAATGGTTAACTGTAAAAATGAACAAATTCTGAATACCCGCTACGCCCATCTGGGTGGCGACGCGGCACCCAGGTTCATTAGAGCTAACCTGCCTATGGATGAGTGGCGTGAAGGAAGAGGTCCCTGTTACGTAGACACCACCCACATGACTCCGGACCAGATTCGTGACATGAAAATGGATTACCTAAATGAACGTCCTAGTTATGTATTGTTCTTAGCTGGGCGGGGACAGGATCTATCCAAGGAACCGATTGAAATTTATGGTTCAGATCCGTATATTGTCGGTGGACACACTGCCAGTGGTTATTGGGTGGATGTAAAGAGACAAACTACCTTGCCGGGTTTATATGCCTGCGGTGATGTGGCCGGCGGTACTCCGAATAAGTTTGTAGGTGGTTGTGCTGCAGAAGGTCTGCTGGCCGCAAGGGCGGCAGCGAAAAATGCTGCTAATGTTGAATTGGGGCAAGTTACCGTCGAACAGATTAAAAAAGAAAAAGAAAGAATCTTTGCCCCTGGCTTTAGGCAGCAAACCGTTGGTGATGGTGTTAAGCCAAGGGAAATGGAAGAAAGACTGCAGCGTCTAATGGATGAGTATGCAGGTGGGGTTCATCAATTCTTCCGCATGAATAAGGAAGGTTTGGCATATGCCCTGCGTCATATTCGGATGATGAAGGATCAAATGCAATATTTGGTTGCCAAAGACTTGCACGAACTAATGGAGGCACATGAAATTATTGATAGATTGGATGTTGCCGAAGTGCTGGTGCATCACCTGTCCTATCGTGAAGAAACCAGATGGCCGGGTTGGCAAACAAGAGCGGACTTTCCGGAAAAGAATGACGAAAAGTTTGATTGCTTCGTAAACTCTCGCTATAACCCGAAGACAGGTGAAATTGAAATGTTTACACGCCCCTATGAACAAATTATCTCGGGGGATAGATTAAAAGCATAAATATAGGAGGTTGATATTAATGCCACCAGTAATAGATAAGGAAAAATGTATAGGTTGTGGAGCATGTGAGGAAATTTGCCCGGGGGACTTAATGGAAATAGATGAGCATGAAAATAAAGCATTCTGCCGCGCCAACAGAGATTGCTGGGATTGCATGGCTTGTGTTAAAGAATGTCCTAACGGGGCAATTGAAACCAGAATTCCGTATCAATTGGGCTACTATCCGGCAAAATTAATTCCTAAGAAGCGGGAAAAAGAGATTGAGTGGACTATTATCGATATTAACGCTAACGTAGAAAAGCTTATTGTAGAGACTCGTAACAAATAACAGAAACCGGGTTTTGGATTACATTAAAAAAATGTTGATCACTGTAATGGTTATGCTAAATTTTAATTGGCCGGAGAAATTCGGCCTTTTTCTATTTTAGCGGCAGGTATTCGGCCAAGGGGGTCAGACTTAAACTTGTTTAAACTAACTGTATTATCCAGATAATTAAATAATGGATAAGAGGTGTAGGCTATGCGCAGAGCGGACTTTCAAGCGCGGATAAAAAAGATTGAAATTGCCAACAAAGTGCTGGCCGACGGGTGGTTGCAAACCAGTCGGGTGCAGCTGGACGAGATAGAAGCAATTAAAACGGACCAGGCTCCTGAGGCAATTGGACCATACTCACAGGCTGTAAAGGTTGGTAATTTTATGTTTATTTCCGGGCAGATACCTATTGACCCTGCTACCGGGGAGGTTGTAGAAGAGGATGTGCAGGTACAAACTAAACAATGCATTATTAATATAGAAGCGATTTGTAAAAAAGCTGGTGCAGAATTAAACGATGTTATAAAAACTACGGTATTTGTAAAAGATATGTCTCAATTTGCAAAAGTAAATGAAACTTATGGTGAGTTCTTCACTAATGAAGCGCCGGCCCGGGCATGTGTTGAGGTATCTTGTTTGCCAAAAAATGTATTGGTTGCAATTGAAGCAATAGTTCTCGTTAAATAAAATATCAGGGAGTGAATCTAGTGAGCTTTGTAACTAATTTGAAATGTGCCAAATGTAACAAACACTATGAGAGTGAAGAAGTACAACAGCTTTGTGAATGTGGTGGGCCCCTTGTAGTTAAATATGATTTGGAAAAAGTTAAGAAAAATTTCAAAAAAGAGGACTTAAAGAGTCGTGAGCCAAGTTTGTGGCGCTACTGGGAATTGCTGCCGGTAAAAGATAAAAGGAACATGGTAACTTTGGGTGAAGGCATGACCCCTCTGATTAAGATGGACGTTGCAGGTCCAGATATCGGTTTAAATAACCTCTATTTGAAGGATGAAGGGATTATTCCATCCGGCACCTTTAAATCTAGAGGTGCGACTGTTGGTGTTTCTCGGGCTAAAGAACTAGGTATAAAAACGCTAGCTATGCCCACTAATGGTAATGCAGGCGCAGCCTGGTCTACTTACGGTGCTAGAGCAGGTATAAAATCGGTTATTGTTATGCCCGTAGATGCGCCAGAAATTACCCGTAATGAATGTGCTATAACAGGCGCCGATCTTTAACCTGGTAAACGGTTTAGCGCAGGAAACTTGCGAGGAGCTGTCCCTAGTACGAGAGGACCGGGATGGACGGATTACTGGCGTACCAGTACCAGTTATCGCGCCAGTGGGAAGGTCTTTGCCGGAGTAGTAAGTCACCAGTATAGCTTAAATTTTAAAATCTTATAATTAAAAAATCGTAGGATTAATTTTTTTAAAAAAGAATTAATTACTAACCAACTCTTTTTATGTTGCACTTCAAATAAAAATCGGGTACACTTTGAGTAGGAAAGTAGGAATATCCAATTAAATAAAGAGGTGCAATACATGATTACTGAGCTTCGTAAAAAATCTCAAATCACTATTCCACGAGAGTTGGTATCAAAACTTGGTCTAAGAGAAGGAGATAAGCTGGAGATTATTGAAAAAGACGGTGTCATTCAAATCATGCCGGTTGTAGTATATCCCAAAAAATATCTTGATGAATTAAAAGAAGAGATCACAGATATAAAGACTAAGATTAAGTCAGGAGATCAGCCGGTGTTTGATAACGTGGACGATTTATTTAAACAGCTTGATTCTGAGGATATCGTCCAGCAGAGACAGAATGAGCCAACCGAACACCGAAAGTTACACTGCTGCCAAAGGCGGGATTTCAGCATTAACACACGCGCTTGCAGTTAGCCTGTCGGGAAAAGTAAGAGTAAATTCCATAAGCCCCGGGTGGATCGAAACCCAAGGTATTGAACTTCACGGAGCAGACAACTCTCAGCATCCCGCAGGCAGGGTTGGAAATCCTCTTGATATTGCTAACATGGTGTTATTTCTTTGTAGCGATAAAGCGAGTTTTATTACCGGTGAAAATATCACCGTCGACGGTGGCATGACAAAGTTGATGATCTATCACAATGACTATGGATGGACCTTACGACCATTAATGAAAAAACCTCGGGTACAGCAAGAAAATGTACAAACGAATTAATTGCTGAAAATTAATCTCATACAATACCATAAGGCACGGGAATTGAATTCCCGTGCTTTTTTATGGTGCTAGAAATTAAAACCAAGGTCCTAAAAAAATATGACTTATACCTTAATTTAAAGTCTGCCGTAAAAGGAAAAAATGTTTTTTTATTGAATAATACTTTAAAAAGGGTGAATTAAATGGACAAAATGCCTATATTAAGCTTAATATTTTATTCCATACCGGAAAGTTATTTGATCTTCACATTTGGCATGATAGCCATTGGCCAAAGACCTAATTACTTAAACATAGCAATCCCGGCTGTAATTTCGGCCCTGGCATCATATTTTGTAAGAATGGCACCATTAACTTTTGGTGCCCATTCCATCATTGGGGTTTTTATAGCATTCATCCTTTTTAAGATAGCTTTAAAAATATCCCTTAAGCAGGCGCTTTTAGCAACGATAATTAGTATGGGAACGTTATTAGCAATCGAACAGTCTGTAACCTATTTAATGGAAACTCTTTTAGGTCTACATCTACAAGAAATATGGAAAGACCCCATATTGAGAACTCTGTTGCCCTGGCCGCAGCTTCTTATCTATGCAGCTATATGCTTATTATTATATAGAAAGAGGTCTTTATAATAAAAATGAGATTGTCATTTATACAAAAGGACATGCCTTATGTAATTACTGCATTTCTGTTAATTCAGGCTTTCTCTATCTTGCTTGCAAGTAGAGTAGTAAACTTTCATAGCCAGCAAATAACATTATTAGGGATAATGATTCCTATAGTGGCTTTAATTAACTTTGCTATCGTACTGGCAGCAGTTTACTGGTTAAATAATATGTTTACGCTTAATAAAATACTAACAACTATGAACGAAAATTTAAAAATATTACGTTCAGAACGACATGATTTTATTAATCACTTGATGTCTATCCATGGTCTAATAGCTGCCGATGAATATAAATCTGTAATTGATTATATTAAACTTGTAAACCAGGACTATCGTAACAATAGCCAAATGTTAAATATTAGCAATTTATATCTACGGACACTCTTACAAAAAAAGAAAGACGAATCGGAGTCCCTGGGAATTAAATTTAAACTTGTTGTAACAAGTAGATTAACTCACTTTAAAATGGACCCAAAATCAATTACTGTAGTATTTGGAAATTTGTTAGACAATGCTATTGACGCAGTAAAAGATAGTACAGGTAAAAAGCAAATTACATTTGAAATAAACGAGCTTAAATTTCAATACGTTTTCATTGTTTCTGATTCAGGAGAGCCAATAAAACCAGAGGTACGGGAAAAAATGTTTGAGGTAGGTTATTCGACTAAAGGAGAGAACAGGGGATATGGATTGGAACTCATAAAAAGAGCAATTATAAAGAACCAAGGTCAATTAGTCTTTGACGATAGCAATGAAAAACAATTCAAGGTTTTAATACCAAAAACCGAAAGGGAGTTCTAATGTCGATCCATACTTGGTCTATTGCACTGGCAGAGCATATCTGTGGAGAGCTAAATAATCAAAAGGGCGGCCCTTCAAAAGCTGTTGTAGCATACGGACTGGAAATAATAATCGAGGCCTTAATCAAGATAATAGCTTTTATTCTAGTTCCTTTTGCATTAGGTATTCTAAAGCCATTTTTAATTGCTTATTTTACAGCCGGCATTTTAAAACTCTCATCCGGTGGATACCATTGTTCCGCTTATTACAGGTGCCTGATAACGACATTGCTGGTCTTTAGCGCGATTGCATTCTTAGCGATATATCTACCACAAAACATACCGGCTTTTGAGATTACCGTGGCCTCACTGTTAATTGCTCTGGTAGTATTCATTAAGTTGGTACCAGTGGATGTTCCGGAGAAGCCAATTATTAGTGCAAAAAGAAGAAAAGTTTTAAGAATACTATCAATGTTAAAATTAATTGCATTATTTATGGTTTTGGTTATTTACCAACCAGGCCATGATGTTATGTTGGCTATCTGTCTATCTGTGCTATTCCATGTTTTTACTCTAACCATGCCCGGACGCGGGCTGCTAAATTGGTTAGATAATATTATCTAATATAATGAAAGGAGGGAGAAAATGAAAAAGCATATATACAGTTTGATTGTAAGCCTGGCCAGTGTTGTAGCTTTTATGGGGATATATCCGACCTCTTGGTTTGGGTATCACCAGCCTGAGATACCAAAAGAATTGGTTAAGTAATTTTTTAAGCTTGGTTAAAGCCCCGTTAATGGGGCTTTTTATACTTTTTTCATAACAAATTATTCCGCTCGTAACGCGCGTTCGACAGTTTGCCATATAAGACAGTAATCATGCCTAGTAACACGTGCCATTTTATACCTAAGTTATACCTAAGCATCACACTTCAATTGTAAGATTATTTTCTGTATTGAAGGGCCACCTCTACATGGACCGGCTGACTAAAAGGGGTATAGATAAAGCGTTTACCGAAAAAACACTTATACCAAGGTAGTTTTCTTTTATTCGGTAGCAAAAAAACATCGTTATTAAGGAGGATTAATTCTATAGAAAATTGAAATAAAAATAAATTAAATTTAGTAAAATTAATTTAATTATTTAATTGATTAGATAAAATAACATGTGAGGAAAAATAGATGAATTCAATACGTCGTCAGCTAACATTACTGTTAATCTGTTTTATAGTCATACTTGCCGCCGTCCTTGTTACGGCTGCGGTCTGGCAGATCCGGGAGAAGGCAGTGGTCGCTGCGGTTGAAAAGGCAAAAAGCGATCTTAATACTTTTGAGGTGATTTTGGACTTAAAATATCCCGGGCAGTGGTATGTGGACGATGGCATCTTGTATAAGGGGAATACACGCATTAATGAAAATAATGAAATTGTTGACTATATTAATCGGTTAACCGGGGATACATGTACAGTTTTTCTATTAGATAAGCGGGTCGCTACAACGGTACGGGCTGTGGGCGGTCAACGAGCCATTGGCACAGCCGCATCCGATGTGGTAAAACAAGTGGTACTGCAGAACGGCGGTATGTATACGGGGGAGGCTGATGTTATTGGGGAGATCTACCAGGCCGCCTATAAGCCTATCCGCGATAGCAACAGCAACATCATCGGAATGATTTATGTGGGTGCTCCCCACGAATTTTACCGACAGCTGCTTTACGGCACATTGAAGAACCTGAGTTTTGTCATCGTATGTCTGATTATCCTGTTTTCAGTGGCCATCCGGCTCTACGTTGAATTAAAAATTGTCCGGCCTTTAAGGGAATTAACCCGGGATACCCGGGAGATCTCCGCCCACCCCATGCAGAGTGTCAACCCGGTTATAGCGTCCGGCCCCTCTGAGATCAGGGAATTGGTCAAGGCGTTTAATCAAATGGTGGAAAACTTCTCCGATTTGAGGCGGCAGCTTTTAACGCCATACGTCCAGGAGGCTGCCGGCAAAAATGAAATATCCCCGGTCCCGGATAAAGAATCACCGCTGGCCGTTGAGCCGACTCCTTCCTCTGATGGGCCGGTCCCGAATGAGGGTTCTCAGTCCGATAAATACCTGCAGAGTATGTTGCCGAAAGGGTTGAATCAGGTAACATTAAACCAGGTGGTTGCTTTCATGGATCAAGAAGACGCCTACTTTACAGCGGAAGAAGTTTCGGAACATATCAATGTGACAAGGGTTACGGCTATGCGATATCTGGATTTTCTGGTTGATCAAGGCCACCTTAAACTGGACTTGAGATACGGATCCGTAGGCCGTCCGGTAAAAATTTATAAGAAAAAACTCAAAGGGGCGGGCCAAGAGAACTGAATTAAGCGCACCTTTCTTGCTGAGCAGGAATAAACTGATATATTTATGCAAGAATTTATCAGTCAAGGCTTTAGTATATACCAAAAAAAGAACACCAATTCAGGTGTTTTTTTTAATTGATATTGCATTTTAAGTAATTGATTTTCTTAATGTTTTTATTAAGTTAAGTTAATTTAATTTATTTATTTTATTTTCATTATTTACATTTTCTTGTGAGCCAGGGGACTGTTATATAGAATGACAAAAGTAGCTCTCTATGGCTCCTTTGAGTTAATGTTATTTTAGCCGGGTCGGTATTATTATTTCGGAATATGGTTTTAATCCGGTATCCAATCAATAAAGGGGGTGATAATTGGGGATGAGGCGGGGGCTGGATCAAGTTGTTTAATTATTTAAACTGTTTCCACAATTGAACCCAATTAAATAGATTAAATAATCTGAAAGGAGCATGGACTATGTTCGGCGGTATTTTTCAACCGACTCACTTGGTTTTAATCCTGGTTGTGGTGCTCATTATTTTTGGACCGGGCAAACTGCCCGATGTCGGGAAAGCCATGGGCAAGTCGTTAAGAGAATTCAGAAGGGCTACTTCATCCGCCCTGGAAGAGGAAGAAAAAGACAAGAAACCGCAGGTAGTACCGGCTCAGGAAACCACTCAAACAAAGTAATAAATGGGTTTGGGTATAGTCGGAGGGGGCTAATGTATTCTGAGGGGGTTTAACGTTATTAAATGAAGAAGATTAGCAGAAGAGATTTTCTAAGAAATGTAGGGCTTGGTACCGCCGGTCTGACCCTGTTCGCCGGTGCCGGTACCGCCAATGCCACCGAGCAAAACCAAAGGATTTCCGGCGGTAACCTGCCGCTAAAAATCAGGAAATTAACAGAGACACCCAGTGTCTGCGCCTACTGTGGCTGCGGTTGCGGTATTTTACTTTACACAAGCCAGGGCAAGCTGGTTCACGTTGAAGGCGACCCTGACAATCCGATCAACGAAGGTACTCTCTGCCCCAAAGGAATCGGGATCAGCGACGCCAATACGGTGGTTACGAAAAGGGGCGTCCGAGAACCAAACCTGAACCGGATCACCAAGCCCCTTTACCGCGCCTCCGGAAGCAGTAAATGGGAAGAAAAAGATTGGGAATGGACATTAAAAACCATAGCCCAGCGGTTTAAAAAGACAAGAGATGAAAGTTTTGAAGAAAAGGATAACCACGGTGTAACGGTGAACCGCACCCTGGACATCGCTCATTTTGGCAGCGCCTCCCTGGACAACGAGGAGAACTACATCTTGCAAAAAATGATGCGTGCCGCAGGCCTGGTAAACATTGAGCACCACGCCCGCCTCTGACACTCTTCCACAGTGGCCGGTCTGGCCAACTCATTCGGCAGGGGCGTTATGACCAATCATTTTATTGATTATAAAAATACCGACGTGTTTCTAATTATCGGGGCCAACCCGGCGGAAAACCATCCTCAGGTGATGCGCTGGATTGCCAGGGCCAGGTCTGAAAAAGGGGCCAGGGTCATTGTTGCCGACCCCAGGGTTACGAAGACCGCTGCCTTATCGGACATTCATGTCCGGCTGCGTCCCGGTACAGACATTGCTTTCGTCTACGGCATTATTAATTATATTCTCGTAAATAATCTGTATTTTAAAGAATACGTACTTTATTATACCAACGCCAGTTATCTGATTGACCCATCCTTTGGTTTTCAAGACGGCCTTTTTAGCGGCGCTACGGAAAAAAACGGTACATTAAGCTACGACAATCAGAGCTGGCAGTATCAAAAAGACGGAGATACCATTCAAAAGGACCTTACTTTACAGGATCCGAACTGTGTATTCCAGATACTGAAGAAGCATGTCAGCCGTTACGATATCAAAACCGTGTGCCGCATCACCGGCACATCCGAAAATACCTTCAAGAAAGTCTGCGAGCTCTACGTCTCCACCGGCAAACCCAATAAAGCCGGTAACCTAATCTACGCCATGGGCATTACCCAGCATACCTACGGTACCCAGAACGTGCGAACCACCGCCATACTCCAACTGCTGCTGGGCAACATCGGCATTGCCGGAGGCGGTGTCAACGCCCAACGGGGAGAGGCCAACGTGCAGGGTTCCACTGATATGGGGATACTGAATCACATTCTTCCCGGATACATTAGCGTTCCATATGCTTCTCAGCATGGGGCATTAAAAGATTATATAGAAAAGGAAACCCCCAAGACGGGTTACTGGTCCAATAAGCCTAAGTTCCTTATCAGCATGTTAAAGGCCTGGTACGGCGACAAGGCCACCCGGGAAAACGATTTCCGCTATGACTGGCTGCCCAAGCATGACGGTAAAAACCGCTCCCACATGGGCGTTTTTGAAATGATGGCTGCCGGCGAGATCAAAGGGATGTTTGCCTGGGGCCAGAATCCGGCCGTAGGAGGGCCGAGCGCCTCCATGGAAAGAAAGGCGCTGGAAAACTTAGACTGGCTGGTGGCGGTGGACCTGTTTGAAACCGAAACAGCCGCTTTCTGGAAGCGTCCCGGCGCGGATCCCAAAGCCATTAATACTGAAGTATTCCTTTTACCTGCCGCCTTTTCCTATGAGAAAGATGGCACGGTTTCCAACAGCGGACGCTGGATCCAATTCCGCTGGAAGGCCGTTGAACCACCGGGTGAAGCCAAGAGCGACCTGTGGATTGTCGACCGCTTGTTTAAGGCCATCCGGCAGGAGTATCAAAGCGGTGGTAAATTCACCGATCCCATCATGAACCTGGTTTGGAATTATGACCAGCCGGGTGAAGAAGAACCCAACCTGGATCAGGTGGCCCTGGAAATCAACGGTTACGAGGTGGGCAAATCTGTTCCCCTGACCAGCTTTGCCAGGCTGGCCGATGACGGCAGCACGGCCTGCGGCTTGTGGATTTACACCGGGTATTGGGCGGAGGACAAGGATACCAAGCTGCCTGCGGCGAAACGCCGCATCAAGACCGATCAGACCGGCCTTGGCCTGTATCCGCACTGGTCTTTTGCCTGGCCGTTAAACCGGCGCATTGTCTATAACCGCTGTTCCTGCGATCCCGGCGGCAGGCCGTGGAATGAAAAAGCAGCACTGGTGGCCTGGAACGGCAGTAAGTGGATCACCAACGACGTGCCGGACTTCGGGGCGCAAGATCCCAATACCGGCGAGCCCGTACCACCGGAAAAAACGGCCAACGCGCCTTTTATCATGAATCCGGAGGGACAGGCAAGGTTGTTCGCACCGGAGCTGAATGACGGCCCGCTGCCCGAACACTACGAGCCGGTTGAAAGTCCGGCCAAGAATATCATGTCCAAACGTCAAAACTCACCTATGGTAGCCCGGTTCTCCGGCGACTTTGCCACGGTGGCTGAAATGGGCAGCAAACGATTCCCCCATGTGATGACCACTTATCGGGTCATTGAACATTACCAAAGCGGCGCTGTTACCCGTAACTGCCCGTGGCTGGTGGAAGCTGCTCCGGAAGCCTTCGCCATGATCTCGCCCCAGTTGGCTGCAAAAATCGGCGTCAAAGGGGGGGACGAGATCTGGGTCGAGACTGCCCGCAATAGGGTGAAATGTAAAGCATCCGTTCAACCGTTGATGAAGGCGCTGAACATTAACGGAAAGGCCGTTGAAATGGTGGGTATGCCTTGGCACTGGGGATATCAGGGCCTGGCTTCGGGAGCAACGGCCAATGACCTGACTCCCAGCGTTGGTGATCCAAATACTCACATACCTGAATATAAAGCATTCCTTTGTAATGTGCGCAAAGCCTAAAAACCGGATGAACGAAATGGAGGTGTAAATATTGTCAAAAGCCGTACTGGTTGACATAAGTAAATGCATTGGTTGTAAAGGCTGCCAGGTAGCTTGCAAACAGTGGAACGACCTGCCGGCAGCCAAAACATCTTTCAGCAATGACCTGGGCAATCCTTCCGACGGTTCCGGCTATACCTGGACCCACGTTCGATTTAGAACTGTCGAAAATGGAGACGAAGTAAAGTACCGTTTCGCCAAGCATCAATGTTTCCACTGTCTGGAGCCGGCCTGCGTTTCAGCCTGTTTTGCCAGAGCACTGCAAAAAAGCCCGGAGGGTCCGGTGGTTTATTACCCGCACCTGTGCGTGGGCTGCCGTTACTGCATGTTGGCCTGCCCCTTCTCAGTGCCCAAGTATGAGTGGGAAAAGACCTTCCCTTTAATTTCCAAATGCCAGTTTTGCTTTGACCCCGACGGCAAATACGATCGCATGCGCCACGGTATGAAACCGGCCTGTGTATCTACTTGCCCCACGGGGGCTCTGCAGTATGGTGAGCGAGGTGAACTGTTGGTACAAGCCTGGAATAAGATCAATAGCAATACGAAATATGTAAAACATGTTTATGGCGAAAAGGAAGCTGGCGGCACCTCCTGGTTATATATTTCAGATGTTCCTTTCGAAACCTTCGGCTTTAGGACCGATGTGACCACCAGGCCTCTGCCTGAATATACCGAGAGCTACATGAGGATGACTCCGGTGGTGGCACTTAGCTGGGGTGCGCTTTTAACCGGGATGTTTTTATACACCAAACGGCGGAATGAAATTGCCAGGGAACAGCATGATCAGAAACCAGGTCTGTAGATTAATTCAATGTCCTTACCGACAGGACAATGCAAAATCTGTGACAATTTTTTCTATTATTTTGGGTTATCCGAGGGGGTCATAGCATGACGGCGAAAAAAAATTGGACCTTTAAAATGACGCCGGTCAGGAAAGTGTTAATTGGTCTGGCCGCAATTTGCCTGGTTGTTGTAGGCTACAGACTGGCTTTTGGTTTGGGAAACGCCACTAACTTGAACGATCAGTGGCCCTGGGGCCTTTGGATCGGTTTTGATGTGCTTACCGGCGTGGCTTTGGCTGGCGGCGGTTACAGCACCGCTTTAATTGTGCACATCCTGCACAGGGACCAGTTTAAACCCATTGCTCGCAGTGCCATGCTTACATCATTGTTGGGTTACCTGCTGGTCATGGGCGGGTTGTTCCTGGATATCGGCCAATGGTTCAACTTCTGGCGTCCCTTTGTATCCTGGGGTTACCACAGCGTGCTGTTTGAAGTTTTCTGGTGTGTATCCTTATATACCCTCATTCAGGTCCTTGAATTCAGCGAAATTGCCACAGAAAAGATTATGAAGCCATGGCATTGCAAAATTAAAAAGTTAATGCCGGTCCTGTTGATTATTGGAGTATTGTTGCCCACTTTGCACCAGTCCTCCCTGGGCGGGCTGTATCTAATCGAAGTAGGTAAGCTCCATCCGCTGTGGTGGTCCATGCTGCTGCCCCCGTTCTTCCTGATGTCCTCATTCTTTGTGGGGCCGGCTATGATCAGCGTGGAAACGTCTCTGGCCGGTAAGGCATATAACCACCAAGTACCCTTGTCCGTAATGCGGGGCCTGATAAAAATATCCGGAACGATGATGCTCATCTACCTGGCTCTGAAAATTGGGGACCTGATCTACCGTGATGCGTTTAAGTGGGTATTTTCCGGTACGTTGGAAGGGAATATGTTCCTGCTGGAAATCGTTGCCGGGGTTATTATTCCTATTATTATCTGTTTCAGCAGCTTAAGTTCAACTCGAAAAGGGCTGGTTACCTTTGGGGCTCTTACTGTCTTCGGGGTGATCCTGAACCGGATGAACGTAGTATTTACCGGTATGTCAAAATCCTTGGGCGGTAACTATTTCCCCTCGATGATGGAATGGGTGGTAAGTATCGGCCTGGTATCCATTGGCGTGCTGGCCTATATGTTTATCGTGGAAAACTTTGGGATTCTGGAAAAGCACCATGATCATCAGGTTCTTACTAATTAAATTTAGGAGTTAAATACAATGAATGTTAAAAATCTAGCTCAGTTTCATCTTGAAATCTTGGACTCGGAGGAGTGTTTTCCCTCTCTGGATTGGCCGGTGCAGTTAACAGCGAAACAAGTTGAGCAGTGGCATAAGGGTCAACCTGTGCTGACCATTGTATCGCCTTTAATTGACCAAAAGTTTTTCTATAAACGATTTTTGGAAGTGGCTCGGGCTTGCTTGAAAAGGCAGCCCGTTCCAGAGGTGGTTCCGGAATCTTTGATTAATGACATTAAAAGTCTCTCTAAAAAAGATCGGGTTGAATTGATGAAGTCGGCGCTTCAGGGAGTTCAGAGAACCCAATGGTCGAAAAAATTGGGGCTTTCTATCGAAGTGTTTGATTTTTTAATGAAAGCTACGTTAAAACCATTTCTTACTCTTTACAGTAAAAATGTAATGCACCAGTTTAAACCCGATGAATGGTTGCATGGTTATTGCCCTGTCTGTGGTGAGGAGCCGGTGATGGCCAAACTGACCGGAGAAAATGGTCAAAGACAGCTGTACTGCGACCTTTGTGAAACTGAATGGCTGTACTACAGAATTGGTTGTCCATTTTGTGGTAATCAGAATCCCTCCACTCTTTCTTTTATTGCTGCAGAAGTAATGGGACAGTATCGAGTCTATTTGTGCGAGCAATGTAAAAGTTATCTAAAAACCGTCGATGAACGTATATGTGGAGAAGTCGATCTATTTTGTGAAGATATCGCTACCGTTGACCTGGACGGGTTAGCCTTGAAGGGGGGATACAGTCGGAGGGATATCAAGCATAACCTGCAAAGGTTCCTATCCACGGGGGTGTAACAGGTGGCCGACAAAAACAAAGAAATGACCATGATTGAGCATCTGGAGGAACTACGCCGGATCCTGATCATGTCCATTATGGCCACGTTCACCATGGCCATAGCCTGTTGGGTTATAAACGAGCGAGTTTTGCAGATACTGCTGGAACCGGTTGTTAGCACCGGCAACGAGGTTATTTATATCAGTGTTGTCGAAGCCTTGATGACCAAGATCAAAGTTTCTTTTTTCCTGGGTTTTCTCACCGCTTTGCCGGTCATTCTCTGGCTGTTCTGGAGGTTTATCATCCCCGCCCTGCGTAAGATGGAAAAAATCTATTTTACAATTTTTGTTACTATATCCTATGTTTTCTTTACCGGCGGCGTGCTGTTCGGCTTTTACGCGGTGTTTCGCGTGGCTGTAAAATACTTGCTTCATTTCGGCGGTACTGAACTAATCCCGATGCTAACCATAGGAAAATACATCTCGTTTACAATCATGTTCCTGTTGCCCTTCGGAATTATTTTTGAATTGCCCCTGGCTGTCTACTATCTGGCGAAACTGGATCTGCTTAGTTATCGATTCCTGGTCAAAAAACGGAAGATGGCAATTTTAATGTCGGTTGTCACCGGTGCGGTACTGATTCCCTCCCCCGATATCCTTACTCCGCTGATGATGGCCGCACCGATGTATCTTATGTATGAATTAAGCGTCAGCATTGTGCGTTTCGTGGAATGGGGTAAACGGCGCAAGGCTAGAAAGCAAAGAGAACAGGAAGTGGCTGAATATAAAACCGCGGTACGCAGCTAAAAACCCAATATTAGAGAAATCGATCTCATTGTATTGGGAAAACCAATCAGTGAGGTAGCCATAGAAACAGGTTTTTTGATCAAAACCATGGGTAAGCAAGAATCGTCCCTGCTTGCCCCAGAATATGGTCACGTATGTAAAAGAACGCATGGAATAGCGGCAACTGCTTGCAGGTTGTCGCTTTCTTTTTGAAAAAGGTTGCAGGATCATATTGCCATGCCCGGAGAATCTGGAAAACCTGAATAGTCTTCCAGATTCTCCTAGAAAGGGTCTGTCCCTCGCCGCGTTAATATGCTAAAGTAATATATGAGATTTGCAAAATAAAACATTGGGATCGGCAAAAAAGTTGATATACACAATGCCATTATTTGAGTTCAGTTCATTTGGCCTAAATTACCTCTTGTACTAAAGCCCCAAAAATGATAACATGACAAATGTCGCTGCTACGGCAGCGGAGCAAAAAACCAAGTCAGGGTAATAATGGTAAGCAGTAGTCAATGCGAACTACCAAGCCGACCACAAATTGCCTTTGACACAGACCGACACAAAGTGATACAATACAATTCCGGTCGCGAAACGGCCGCACGGTCCTTGAAAACTAAACAGTGCAAAGAGATGGAAAACGGACGCCAGTCGTGGTTGGT
>JGI2924J29684_1077892_pt1 | contig 24706 bp, 22 predicted proteins | sample BenlonsequencITS_FD_29684 | JGI IMG/M metagenome (IMG submission 29684)
TCGCCGAAGCCGTGATCCCTTAAGGAATCCCTACCGGCGTAGGATACATTTTCGCTGAAGCGGCTATCTCCAAAGAATACTCATCCGCTGAAGATCGCTCCCAGGTCAGCGAGTGGGCGAGCCTTGGAGTGCTGGGTGACGAAGACACTGCTGCAAGAAGGTTTAACCCGTGCGAAGACAGTGTCTTCGTCGCACGAATTAGCTTTCTTGCAGGATGTGGACGAAGCCGCCCAGTCCCAAGCGACCCTATTGCTCGTTAAGCAAAGCCCTATAAAAGTATCTGAATAAAGATTAGAAACAGAAGCAAGACAAATGTGCTTATTGTCACGACGATCCCTAAGCTCATATAGGTTATATTAGCCAAGATAACATCAGAAAAGAAAGCAATAAATAAGAACACAGTACAGGCCAGAAGACCGGTTCCAAGCGTCGGATACTCCAGAAGAGGTACAAGGCGCTTGAAACCATAATCCCAAGACTTCAGAACGGTTGAACTCAAAGGCGGGTTTGAACAGGCCCTAGTTGGGGGGGGGGAACTCCTCGGAGATAATCTCGATTTAAACGGCCACGACATAGAAGACCCCTCCCTCGGCGAGACTTACAGTAGTATTGACCTTTGAACCATCTCCGTTGGGAGTCCCGACGCCTGCTCTTTCAATAAAGAATTGAGCAATCAGTAAACTAACAGCAATAATTAGGTTTCCCGGGACACCTGGAACTTCGAACAAAGGAACGTTAAATGATGTGTCAGGGCTGCCATCAAAGGGGGCAAAGGGGGCAGAGATAATTAATGAGACACTTAAGTTATCAGGAAAAAGGGGTTCATCTAGGCCTACTGGGCCAAAGCCTTGCCCCGGGATGGATTGTTGAGGTGCAGGCAGAGGAATTTCCCCCTTGATGGCAGCTTGGATTAGTTGGTTCAATTGGGGCATGGTCAGAGTTATCGGGTATTGACCCGATGGTGGGCGATTTGGAATAGGTGGGTGGGCCAGGGAACGTTTAAAGAGAAAGGCCATAAGAATATCTACGCCTGCCACGATCATTGCGGCAAACTGAAGTTTTGTTTTCGCCAATGGAAATATCATAGAACTAACAGGACAAAAGAAGAGGTTTCGGCGGATGGGGCTTGTCACTAAGATTGAAAAGGAAAAAGGAGTCGCCGGGAAAGGTGGCAAGCATTCAGGATGATTAATAACGGCGTTCCTCCTTTCTGCTAATCATCAGAACCAAGTGCATATAGTTACCCATCCCCCTAAGACGATGACAATTAGAAAGGCAATTAAGGTGACTGGATGCGTAATGTCGTTAATAAAATGTGGTCCCTGATATCCGGGGGGCCTCATCTCTTACTACCTTTCACAAGATTAGAGGGTAGGGGGGAGTTTAATCCCTTTTAACATATCAGGCGAGATTTGCATCTTTTCCATTACGTTTCCGCCACTTATTTTGTCGAGAATTTGTTGAGCCATGCCTTTCAATTCTTCTGGAATTGGCAGGTCATTAGCAGACGGCATCCCATGCATCGCTGTAGTCAGGGTTAGGTTTACCATAGCCATTAGTTTTTCATAGCTTTGCTGTTGAATAAAGTAGGCTTTAATAAGAGGATATCTGTTCATTAATCTAACCTTAAGATCAAGAAGGGAAATAGTGTCTTTTTCGGGGGCGATTTTACTAATCATTTGAGTGGTTACAATCCCGCGTTCCTTTTCCTGGTACTGAGCAAACGCTTCCTTGCTGGCTGGATCAGCCATAATGGCAGCCTCAGCAGCTTTTAATTCCTGTACTTCGGGAGTTTGGGACAGGGCTTCCCCCAGTTCGCGGGCCTTGTCAATGTAATTCATAGGGCTACCTCCTTTTTTCCTACTACAAAATATGCGTTTGAATGCATACTGGTGTATAACGCATGCACCTGATCGGCAAAGAATGCCTGTAGAAAGAAGAAGGAAAGTAGTCGAGGATGTAGAATATTGATAAAGGAAGGAGGAATATTAATGCGTACGTATCGGTTGGAAATACGCTTAATTCAAGTGGCAGTGGGGCTAGCCCTTATTGTCTTGATCGCGGGCTTTACAGGGTTTTGGGGCGAGGGTGCTAAGGTGTCGAATGTTCCGGAGAATTCGAACCAATCAGAAACTGATTCAACACTAAGCAATCCCAAGATTGTTGCCTTAGGAGACTCCTTTACTTTAGGATATCCTTTAGACCCGGAAAAAGATTCTTGGACAACAACTTTGGCAGAGGTTCTTAAGGTGACCGTGGTGAATAAGGGAAAGACAATGCAAAATGCCAAGAACCTATTAGATCGTTTTGACACAGACGTTGTTGCCGAAAAGCCCGGTAGAGTCATTATATTTGCCGGAATCGGAGATGCCCTGCAAGAGGTGCCCCTCACAGAAATCCAGAAGAATATCAAAGCGATTGTGGAAAAAGCAAAAGCTAATCATATTACCCCAATCTTGGCGTTGCCAATCGGCTACCCGGGGGTTCGCGATAGTATTGAAGAGATTCGAGAGTGGGAATTGGGGTACGCTCAAGAGGAGGAAATCTTAACTTTAGATTTTTCCAATCCCTTGTTTGATTCGGAAGGCAAATATAAAGACGGTTTAACCATTGATGGAAAGTATCCAAACGCTAAAGGATATAAGGCCATGGGGAATTATGCTGCTCAAGTTTTGAAGTAAATTAACAATAAAATAATCATTTTAACTGGTTGGTTCCCTACCTGTTAGAAAAGAATAGTATAAATAGAGAATAATAGATGCCTAAAAAACCATAATTGTTTGTGCAAAAAGTAAGGACGTAACGAGATTGTATTTTTCGTTGCGTCCTTATTTTGTGTGGGAAAAACGACAAAATGCTGTTTAGCAACGCCGATGAGCTAACATCCCGTGGAGAGTAGCTTAAGGCCAACTGAACCAGTGTGTTACTCCCCCGTCAGGGAAGAAAGGCCAAATGGTGCACCGGTGCACCATTTGACTTTAACGTGCGCCACGGTTTTTGACGCCAAGGCTGTTTTTTTACCATTATAGCCCTGCTTTTGCTTACATCTAAATTACGCTGGGAGCATCAGACTGATCAAGGCAAAAGCAATAAATCCTATGGTCCCACCCAGTAAGGCATAACGGGGATGTCGCTCCCGGGAAAGGGGCATTAGTTCCGCGAAAACCAGTAAGGTCATAGCGCCGGCTGCAAAGGCCAGAAAAAAGGCCAGGGAATTTTGGACACTTTCCAAAGCGATAAGGCCCATTATGGCCCCCAGGGGGGTAAAAAAGGCAATTCCGATGTTGAGAAGAAGAATCTTCCACCAACGGATCTGAGCCATTTTTAAGGGAGCTGTTGTTGCCATTCCCTCGGGAAGATTATGTAATGTAATACCAAAGGCGATCAAAAATCCCAGTCCCGGAGCAGCCTCTTGGCTAACCGCTATGGCCATTCCTTCGGGGATATCGTGTAAGGCAATTCCTGTTGCGACGAGAAGTCCGGTTCTTTTAAGACGTTGTCTTCTGGACAAGGGAAGAGTATTTGAAGTGGTATTGAGACGAATGTCTGCCAAGTACATAAATATCAGACCCAGGACAAACCCCAAGCCCACTTGATATGGCGGACCAACTTCCCAGGCCTCCGGAAGCAAATCGACACTCACCACCGCCAGCATCACTCCGCCGGCACCAGCTAACAGGGAGGCTAAAATACGCTCTTTTGGCTTCCCAAACATTAAGACCAGCAGGCTGCCTAATGTTGTGGCCAATCCGGCTATCATACTAATCCAGACAATCTCCAAAATGTCGTTCATAAGGAACTCCTTTCTACGAATCATCGGATACACATATTTATGGCCGAAAAGGGTTCTTTATACTGATCTCAAAATTTGTCCCTTAGAATAATATAATTTGCTTGCCTACTTTGTTTAAACCTTCACATTCCTGGACAGGCTTTGTATAGAGAAAGAATGTCGGAGAGGGGTTCGGAAATGAAGGTTCGGTTTATTGCCTTAACAATTATACTTAGTATGATAGGAATTATGGCTTTTGGAGTACTTCGGGAACCTATTCTCGTGGGAATTGCCAAAGAAGATACACTGGGCAAAGAAGAGACACTGGCTCAGACACCGGATCAATTAATTCGTTTTCACGTACTGGCTAATTCAGATAGTGAGGAAGATCAAGCTTTAAAGAGAGCGGTCAGAGATGCAATCTTGAAGGAATTGTCACCTCAGTTGGCTGCTGCTCGTTCTTTAGAAGAATCTCGGGAAATTGTCCAAAGGATTAGACCTGACATGGAAGAGATTGCACTTTCGGTAATTCATTCATGGAATAAAAGCTACACGGTTCACACAGATTACGGGCATTTTCCCTTTCCCACTAAATCCTATGGAACCCTGGTGCTGCCTGCCGGGCAATATGAAGCACTTCGAGTGGTGATTGGTGAGGGACAAGGATCGAATTGGTGGTGTGTGCTATTTCCGGCCCTTTGTTTTGTAGATATCGAGAATTCCACCGCAGTTCAAGTGGATGGAAAAAGTCAGACAGAATATGCCTTGAAAAGCCCGCCCAAGGTGCGCTTATTCTTCTGGGAGAAGATAAAAGAATTCTTGATCTAGTGTGAGATTTAGGTGTCAAGAGAAATTGGCTCTTATTATAGATCATCTCAGATCTTTTTTGCCGGAACCTGTACTATTTTTTTGGACAAAGCATAAAGTTAAAAAAGAAGAATAGAAGACTTCAGCGCGAGAAGTAATCTTCTTCTACAAGCCTTTAATTTGTCAGAGGAAGGGGCAGAAATTATGAAAGTACGGGTTCGGAATTTTAGTCTTCTGGGAGTAGTTTTACTCAGCTTGATCCTGATGACCGGCTGTGGAACGCTAGAAACACTTGTGAAAAAGGATGGAGCCTCAACTCCATTGGCTGACTGGATAGGATCAAACGCGGATAAAGAAACGACAATTCCCGCATCAACCACAACAGGAGAAGGAAAGGTCGTAGCCCTTTATTATCCTGATGCCAGTGGAAAGTATCTACTCAAGGAAGAGCGAACCTTGCCAAAAACAGTGAGCCTCGCCAGAGAGACAGTTGTTCAATGGCTAAAAGGTCCCTCGGGAAATGATTTGCTAGCCTCGGTTTCTACAACTACAACTTTGCGAGATATTGCCATCAGAGACAATGTGGTTATTGTAGATTTAAGTAAAGAGTTCTTGCAGCCTAACTCTAAAGTAGCCCCTGAGATTGCGCTGTATGGCTTAGTTAATACCTTGACCCAGTTTTCCACAATAAAGCAAGTTCAAATTCGGGTCGATGGTCAACCCATCAGTAAATATGGAACCATTGACGCATCAAATTTGGTCTACAAAGCCAATCTGGTTAAGACAGAGGCTTCGGGAAAAACGGTGACTCCCAATACCGGAACTGGAAATTCAGGTTTAGGGATAGTAGTCCCGGATAATAATAACGACAGTACTAATAGTGGTAATAACAGTAACAGCAGCACTAATAGTAGTAATAAGAATAGTAGTAATATTGAAAGCAAGACTAACGGAGCTCTCAAAGATTCTCCCAGTTCAATTAATCTCTTTAATTATCCTCCAAGTTCAACCTGACCAAAGTATGAATTTAGATGAGCGATGAAATGAATAGTCTCTCGGAATTTGAAAAAATAGCCACAACTTGATTTCAATAAGTTGTGGCTATTTTCATTAAAGCATTTCTAAAAGAATAAGGTTGCTTATATAAAAAGTAATTAGTAAGGAAGTCATCAGGGGAAATTGCTTTACATGAAAATAGCATTAATTAAAACTCTGGAGGCCTTGTAAATAGCGGGGGCATCCTTATAATTAGCAGATTTTCAACACAGTTTTAGCAAAAAATTAGCATCAGAATATTTATTTCTACGGATAAAAATTTGCAAAAATCCTGCGATTCGCTGTGCTAAAAATGTGCTATTCCTGTTTATTTGGTCTCAAAAATGTCAAAAGACCCAACTGCAATTTTGTAGGGGTAAACGGCTTTATCTCAAGTAAACTTTTATAACAATTAGGCTAATGGGAAGTTTATGAGCAATATATTAAACTAGAATATGAGAATATTAAATTAGACTTTGGTCTCCAAAGGTAAAATATACGAACAGGTTCGCATTAAGTCAATTAGACATATAATTAGGGAAGTTCGTAAAGAACCGTTATACGAAACCGTACGAAATGACGCCGTGCCTCCATGCGCGGATTTTCTTGGGGAAACTATGGATTATGTATTGATAGCTTATTACAAAAGACCCCTATTATTTTCTTTGTTTCATGGAAAGTTAGCTTGACATATAAATTATTAGGTGTTATCTTGATGTAAAGCATGCTTTCCACAATTTAAGAAAGGGATGTAATTTTGAAAAATAGATTAGAAGAAATTCGAAAACAGCAAGGAATTAAACAAGAAGAATTGGCGTCTGCTTTAGAAGTATCTAGACAGACAATTGGTTCATTAGAGAATGGTCGATACAATCCATCTATTATATTAGCATTTAAAATAGCACGATATTTTGATATGCCAATCGAAGAAATTTTCATTTATGAGGAGGAATAATAATGCTAAAGAAAACGTCATTTTATGTCTTTAAACTTTTATTGGGAATTGGACTGATCGGTACAAGTTTTTTGTTTTGGGCAGAAGGTAAAAATATCTCAGCAGTTTTGATTGGGATTGGACTGTCATTATTGGGTAGCAGTCTTTTTTATTTATATACGAATTACGTCCAGCAAAAACACCCTAAAATTAAGAAGCAGCTTGAAATTGAATTTAATGATGAACGCAATAAAATAATTCAGAACAGAGCAAAGGCAAGTGCGGCTGATATTACCCAGTGGTTTATCCTAGGATTAGCATATGTTATGATTTTATTTGATTATCCATTATGGCTATTTGGAATTACCGTTGGAATTTTCCTTTTATATTACCTAATATCAATTTTCTTTGCGGTTAAATATCAAAAAGAAATGTAAGATTCATTCAAGGGGCCGCCGTCCGTGACGATGCTAGTTCTATTTATTTTTTATATACTAAAAAATTTAGAGATAGCTTGGATTTGAGCAATGCTAAAATCCAGGCTATTTTTGTGTTGGAATCGCGTGAATCGCCATGATGAAAATCTGCTAAAATACTGTGTTCTTGGGTGCGATTTTTTAATTTTTCACTCCAAAACTGAACCCCTTAACTTAAATATTAGATGGTTTCATTACACAAAAATCGAACGATATTTAAAGAGGAAATCGAGCTAATATATGCAATAAATAGAGTAATATGAAGACGTTCAGCTTTAAATGAACGAGTAGTTTATATTAGACTAGAATGCTTGCTTAGTTCTAAACAGTATTTTAGCCAACTTGGTTATTTTATACTGAATATTATCCTAAACTGTGATAATATAGAATTGTTATAATATTTCGGAAATTGGAGGTGGGATGACTGGCAAACGAGGAAATAATAAAGCAGCTGGAGGAAACCTTGAGACGAGCTAATGCAATTTTGTTTAAGCGTGGCCGATCGGTTCTAGTAGATATGGATATTTCTGAGCTTCAGTTCAATGCACTTTTATGCATTCGAGAATATGGGCCTTTAACTATGGGTGATCTATGTAAAAACTTATATGTAGCATGCAGTACAGCAACGGATTTAGCAGATCGAATGGAATTTGCAGGGCTTGTCGAACGTGTACGAGCTGAAAAGGATCGGAGAGTAGTCGCGCTTCACTTGTTATCAAGAGGGAATGAAGCACTGGATGCAGTAATCGCAGAAAGACAAAAATTTATCAGCGAAATCATCAAAGATTATACCGATGAAGAATACGAAGAACTGTCTCGCAGCTCAAAACTCCTTGCTGAGAAAATGGAATTAGTAGAAGTTTAACTCTCGAAAATCGCCCTCGTTTAAGAAGTCTTAAGCGAGGGCATTATTATTGATAATAATTAAGGGGCGAATTGCCAAGAGAACACTTTAGTGAAGTTCACGGTAAAGCGAGTGCGGATACTGAAGGTCCAATTGCGCCCAGGTTCACATCGCAGAGCGGCCCAGAGGTTGGCGCAATTCCTTCAGCATCCAACGAGCGAGCGAACGTAACGAGTGTGAACGGGCAATCGGCCCCTTACTTTCTCTATCCAAAGAAAACCAAAACCGTTCTCCCCGTTCCTCGCCCCCTTCGTTTGACCAGAAATTAAGGGGCGAATTGCCAAGAGAACACTTTAGTGAAGTTCACGGTAAAGCGAATGCCGATGCTGAAGGGCCAATTGCGCCCAGGTTCACATCGTAGAGCGACCCAGAGGTTGGCGCAATTCCTTCAGCATCCAATGAGCCAGTGAACGCAACGAGTGTGAACGGGCAATTCGCCCCTTACTTTCTTATTTCTTCATAAAATCTTCAAAACTTTCCTAGATACATCCCAAAGATTAACGTTATACTTATATCAACAACAAAAGGGGAAAAGTGGTGGCATGAAAATGAAGATTGTTTTAGTCGATGATGAACCGGAAATTCTAACCCTCGTGAGGGATTACCTCTCGCGGGAAGGATATAACGCCCTAACTGCAGTCAATGGAGTAGAAGGGATGGAGCTTATCGAACGGGAAAAGCCGGATCTTGTCTTGCTGGATTGGATGCTTCCGGGAATAAGTGGGCTGGACATGTGCAAACGTTTGCGTGAAACCAGTACCATACCGATTATCATGCTGACGGCAAAATCCGAGGAAATTGATCGAGTTCTTGGCTTAGAGTTTGGTGCTGACGACTATATTGTTAAACCATTTAGCCTTCGGGAATTAGTCGCTCGAATCAAAACTGTACTTCGCCGCTCATCAGGGGGTTCACAGGAATACACCTCTTCAGTAATAATTCGAGGAGAGATTAGCTTAGACGTCTCCAGTCATAAGGTCTTAAAGCGGGGGCAGGAAGTCCTTCTAACGCCTACAGAATTTAACATACTGCATTTACTTGCTACACGCCCGGGAACTGTCTACAGTCGTCTGCAGCTTTTACGGCAGGCCATGGGGGAAGAATATCTTTACTATGAACGCTCCATTGATACCCACGTCTCCAACCTGCGTAAGAAAATTGAGGACAACCCCAGCGAGCCAAAGTATATTGAAACCGTTTTTGGCGTGGGCTATCGGTTTGGTGAAGACTTGTGACTTTACGCAGGAAGTTTATTATCAGCTTAATAGGCATGGTTTTTTTTATGGCTGTTTTTTTTACAGCTATTGCCTTAATCACAACCCAATCTTTACTTGGGCATGCGGAAACCTATGTCCAACAAGCCTATGGTGAAAGCTGGAAGCGGCTTTTAAGTGGCTACTATGAAGCTCATAACAGCTGGGATGGAGTTCAGGGGTATATCACCAAAGTTAGCGAGGCAGAACGCCGGTTTGGGCCGAATTTTGAAGGTGTTGATCTGGAAGGGAGGCCGCGGCTTTTTGTCGTTGGAGTTCCCCCGGAACAAACTATTCCCGGACAGGACTTGAGAATAAGAACACGACGTGAAGGCCCGCCCTTTTGGGTATTTGATCTGGAGAGTAAGGTTGTAGGGGACTCAGCGAATGAAGACCTAGGTAAGACTATTTCGCAATTACCCAACAGTAATAAAATCCCCAAGCAATGGGAAGAGATCAAGGTTAAGGAACAGACAGTAGGGTATTATTGGCAGGAAACCCCGATAGTTGCAGGTACCAATAATCGATTGGCCAAAACCATTGGAACCTCGATTATTCAAGCTATGCTTATTGGTTTAGGGCTTACATCCTTTGTAGCCTTAATCTTGGGAATGTTATTAACCCGGCATTTTACGAAACCCCTTAATCATTTGATGAAAGCTGTTCGCAATGTAGGGAATGGGGATTTGTCCTCCAGAGTTGATGTCAAGGGCAACGGAGATATTGCAATCTTAGCTCAAGACTTTAATCGAATGACGGAACAATTAGCTCGCAACGAGGAAGTACGTCGCAACATGGTGGCAGATATTGCTCATGAATTGCGCACACCGCTTTCAGTCATCCTCGGAAAACTTGAATCAATCCAAGAAGGGGTTTTACCCTCAACTCCGGAAACCATTCTACCTATACAAGATGAAACCTTAAGACTTATTCGCTTAGTACGGGATCTCCAACAGTTAAATCTTGCGGAAGCGGGAAAATTACCCATGTCTTCAAAACCGGTAAATCTAAGGAAGTTAGTAGAACGGATCACAGAGCAATTTGCCATTGAATTCGAGGAGCGAGAATTAGTTGTCGAGATCAAGGGAGAGGCACCGGATATTACAGGGGATCCCGACCGCCTGACTCAAGTCTTTGTTAATCTAATTGGCAATGCCCTTTTACATACCCCCCCAGGCGGATGTCTACACGTGACCTTAGCGGAGATAGAACGGTATGCTGAAGAAGGGAAATTGGCCGAAAGGAACACACATCGTTTACGAGATGTCTTCCAGCGTAAAGTAGATAAGCTAGAGAAGCAAGAGAAACTTAAAAAACCAGAAAAACATGAGAAACTTAAGAAACTGAATGATTCGGGAAGAATGCCTGAACAAGCTGCAGAAGGGAATCCAAAAGTGTTTAAGAGTAAGGATAACTTAAAATTAAATAGTTGGGTTCAAGTAACGGTAGAAGACTCTGGGGAAGGTATTCCCCAAGAAGAACTGGAGCATATTTTTAATCGCTTTTATCGAGTTGATAAAGCCCGAGAGCGAGAGAGCGGTGGAACCGGGTTAGGACTGGCTATTGCCAAAGAATTTATCCAAGCCCATGGGGGGGCAATCGAAGTAAAAAGTACCCTGGGAGAAGGAAGCTGTTTTAAAATCTTATTGCCCGTAAGGCAGAAAGGCAATACTTCTATTCAGTAAAATCCCGGCATTCTTCAGCAAATACTCAGCGGAACCTGACAAGATCTTAAGAAGTTTATCGTCGTTTGATCATATTACTGTGATATTCTGATTTAGGAAAATTTAACCGGTATTTAAAGACGTTTTATTCTTCCTTCTATATTAATGGAGTTTCTATTAAATGAGAGATTCCTATCTTAGTCGCTTCGGAGTGGACGCCTATTATGAGTTTCATGGAGATGGGGACTGGGATTAGTTTGTCTCAGTCGGGCTTTACGCCCACTGTTTGAGAATACATAAAAGAGGAGAGAGCGTATGAACAAAAAATGGGTGACCATCGGGGTTTTGAGTGTTTTGGTCTTAGGAGGAGGATATTGGGGCTATAAAAAGTTTACGGCCAAACCAGTAATGTTAACGAGTATTACAGCAAAGGCTAAAATGGGAGATGTTAGCAGGGTTATCACGGCAACCGGAACCGTTAATTATCCCCAGTCCATACCGTTGCAGTTTTCCAACAATGGAGATGTGACTAGGGGACAGGTGGTAGAGCTGAATTTCAAGGTGGGAGATACCGTTCAAAAAGGCCAAGTTCTCGCTAAAATTGATGAAACAAACCTTAGAGCGGATGTTGTTCAGCAGCAAGCCAATTTGGCAGTGGCCCAGGCTAAGCTTCAATCTCTTTATGATAGCTATAATCAACAAACAAAGGCTCAAGCTCGGTCAGAACTTGCCAAAGCACAGAAGAATTTGACTGCAGCCCAGCAGGATGCGGATTCGGCCTATCTGGCAAACCAAGTCACCTTAGCTAATGAGAAAGTTAAACAGGCTAGTGATGTTTTAGCTAAGGCGCAGCGGAACGGAGAAACTTCATCCATTCAGTCTGCTCAAAACTCTTTAAATGATGCTTTATCTGCCTTAACAACAGCCAAAAATGCCCAAAATGGAGGAGCAGCAAAGGCCTTAGAAGCGGCACAAGCGGATGTGGCCGCTGCTGAATACAAAATGAATCAGCAAGAGGCGGGGCCGACAGCTGCTGATATTGCATCGTCGCAAGCTAATGTAACCCAAGCCCGGGCTCAACTTGATAGTGTAGAGGCTAAGTTGTCAGGAGCGACTATTGTTGCCCCAACGGATGCTATTATTATTGATTCCAATTTACAGCTGTATCAGTATACAAGCGAGGATTCCAAGATTACCATTACTCCCTCAGGATCCACCGGAAGTAGTCTTGAAGTAAATGCCTCTATTGACCAGGCTGATATTGCCCAAGTTAAAGTAGGACAGAAAGTGGACATTACCCTTGATGCCTATGCGGATGATCATAGTACGGGAGTCGTAAGCTTGGTTGCTCCTCAAGGAACAACCACTTCCAACGTTACAACCTTTGAAGTTACAGTAGCAGTAGAACAAGCCAGCGATAAGCTGCGGTCGGGAATGAACGCTAATATTGATATTATGGTAGAAGAAGCCAAGAACGTTCTAACCGTTCCCAGTGAGGCAGTTAAAACCAGGGGCGACAAAAAAGGGGTCATGGTTCCTGGCTCAGACCCAGCTAAATCCGGACAGACCGGAGCCAATGGTCAATTTGTTCCGGTAGAATTTGGCTTGGACGATGGTGAAAATATCGAGGTTAAAAGTGGGATAGAGGAAGGGCAAGAGGTTATTACTATAGTTGGTGGTTCAACCGCCACAGCAGCGAAATCTTCAGGAGGACTTAGAATAGGTGGAGGAGGGGCAGCAGCCGGCGGCCCACCCCCGGGAACAAGGTAAGAGAATGATCCGTCTCTGAATTTTTCAGATAGAGGAGGGATGTTATTTGATAACGCTAAAAGGAATCAAAAAGATCTATGCTAATGGGGATATTAAAGTTGCGGCCTTAGGCGGCGTGGATTTGCACGTAGGGGAAGGCGAATTCGTTTCCATCATGGGACCTTCCGGGTCGGGCAAGTCGACGATGATGAATATACTTGGCTGTTTAGACACTCCCACTGAGGGTGAATACTACCTTGATGGAACTGATGTGGCAAAGGCCAGCGGTGATGAATTATCCGTAATTCGCAATCGTAAGATCGGCTTTGTATTTCAAGGCTTTAATTTGCTCCCTCGAACCATGGCTGTTGAAAACGTAGAGCTCCCCCTGCTTTATGCAGGAGTGGGTACTAAGGAAAGACGTACTCGCGCTGTTGCAGCGTTGGAATCCGTCGGCCTCGGCACACGAATTCATCACCGTCCTAAAGAACTATCCGGTGGACAACAGCAGCGGGTAGCTATTGCTCGAGCCCTTGTCACGAAGCCTTCAATCATCTTAGCGGATGAGCCTACGGGGAACCTGGATAGTCGATCGAGTGAAGAGGTTATGGCCATTTTCCAGCGTCTCCATGCCGAGGGAAATACTATTATCATAGTAACCCATGAACCGGATATTGCAGAGTTTACCCAGCGGATTGTTCGTTTTCGAGACGGTCACATTGAAGGGGATGAGATCGTAGAAAATCCCCGCCAGGCACAAGTGCAAACCGAGGAGGGAAGAGCAGAGTGAACTTTTTAGAAAGTATCCGAGTCTCTCTCAGAGCTTTGCGAGCCAACAAACTAAGATCCATGTTGACTATGCTCGGGATTATCATTGGAGTTGCTGCGGTGATTGCCATGGTCGGAATCGGGAACGGTGCAACGGCTTCAATTACATCACAGATTCAGGGCATGGGGTCAAACTTGCTGACAATTAGCCCCGGCCAGTCAAATACCGGAGGGGTTAAAGGCGGAGTGGGCAGCTCCTCCAGTTTAGACATGACCGACGTTTCTAAGATTCGAGTCGGGACGGCTGTGAAAGCAGTTGCTCCCGTTACTAATGCTAGCGCCCAAGTAGTCTTAGGAAGTGGGAACACCTCTACCAGCATTAATGGTACCACTGCAGACTATGAAACCATCAAAAATGTTACAATTGCCCGGGGACGGTATATCACTGAAGAAGATGTGAATAAGAGCGCAAGAGTAGCTGTTCTCGGTCCAACCGTTGTGGAAAACCTGCTGGGAGATGCCAATGGGGATATTATTGGCAAGAACATAAAAATCAATAATGTACCTTTTCAAGTCATTGGTGTGACGACTGCAACAGGGTCGACGGGATTTCAAAGTAGTGATGACATGATCACTGCTCCTATTTCAACGGTTCAGGCTCGCTTGATCGGGAAAAAGACGGTGCGTAATATTCTGGTTTCTGCTTCATCTGAGGATCTTATGCAGACTGCTCAGAACGAAATTACTGCGGCTTTACGCAAGGCCCATAATCTTCAGGAGGGTAAAGCTGATGACTTTAGAGTTCAGAATCAGGCGGACATGTTAGAAACTATGCAAAGTGTTACGCAGACTCTAACCATGCTCCTGGGTGGAATTGCCGGGATTTCTCTGTTGGTTGGAGGAATCGGAATCATGAATATCATGCTTGTCTCAGTAACGGAGCGAACCCGGGAGATTGGAATCAGGAAAGCCATTGGAGCTAAAAGTACGGATATTCTTCTCCAGTTTCTTATCGAAGCCGTCGTACTGAGTATCTTAGGCGGAGGAATAGGCATTGCCCTGGGGTATGGAGGATCAAACCTAGTCGGGAAGGCCTTATCCATGAGTACCAGTATTTCTCTAGCTTCAGTGGTAATGGCTTTTGGTTTCTCCGCAGGTATAGGAATTATTTTCGGTGTTTTCCCGGCACGTAAAGCAGCCGCCATGGATCCTATCGATGCTTTAAGGTTTGAATAAGGGGTCTTGCAAGTAAGAGGACAATTGCCCGTTCACACACGTTTCGTTCCCTGGCTCGTTAGATGCTGAAGGAATTGCGCCAAACCTCTGGGTCGCTCAAGGAAGTGAACCTGGGCGCAATAATCCCCTCAGCATCGGCACTCGCTTTACCGTGAACTCCACTAAAGTGTTCACTAAGCAATTGTCCTCTTAGTTGCGGCGACGGGGGCTGGGAACGGGGGAGTGTGGAGGAAGTAAGGGGTCATTGCCCGTTAACGCACGTTACGTTCCCTCGCTCGTTGGAGGCTAATTAGGAGAGAGAAAGGAAGAAATTTAGTGATCAAAAAGAAACGCACTCAGACAGTTTTAAGTATCCTTATGATGGCTCTTTTGCTGATTGGTATGTTGCCGGGGATGTTGTTGGCAGCTGATGAAAGTGGTACTAACAGTAATGGTGAGTCTTACACTACCTTAAGAGGGTTAACCTTTGTGTCCGAAGAAGAGTCTACCGTAATTATTGGAGAAACGACGGACGTCGAGTTTAAACTAAACCGTATTCCCACAAGTAAGCTCTTTACGGGGTCTGTCAATGCTACCTTAACAGATTCCCAAGGAAATGTGACTTACTATTCCGTATCCGGGGGCGGTGGTTATTACAGTTTATCCAATCTCACCTTGTACACTCCCGGAGAATATACCCTAAAGGTCAGTGCTGTTTCCCCCAACAAGGGTTCGGCAACGGGGATAATCAAGGTCTTGGACGCCGTAGCAACCGTAGCAGATTCACTCAAGGTTAATGATGATAATTCCGTAAGTGTAAAACTTACGGATTCAGAGGGAAAGGTTTTGGATCAAAGATCGGTGACAGTAGACGGGACAAAGGTTGATGCCAATCCGGCAACCCAAAGCTATACCACTCTAAGTGATGGAACCTTTATCCTAAACATTACCCCGGAAAAAGCAGGCAATGTGGATATCATTTTTGGGGGAAAAGTCATAAAATCCATACCTGTTGAGGCTGCTTATGAAACGGGCAGTCGCATCGGTTCCCAGGCTTCGGATAATGTTGCACTTTCCGTTGAGATTGCTAAGCAAGGGTGGACCAGTGCGCCAAATGTGATTTTAGCAAGAGATGATCAGTTTTCTGATTCCCTTGCTGCAGCCCCACTTTCCAAAAAGCTGGATGCCCCAATTCTTATGACCGCTTCTGGAACCTTAGATTCTAGGACATTAACTGCGTTACATGAGTTAGGAGCCAGGAACATATACATTGTTGGCGGAACCGTCGCTGTTTCCCAAACCATTGAAGATACATTAAGTAAAGACTTTACAGTGACTCGGATCGCCGGGCTGCAAGGATATGATACAGCGGCCTTGATTTCTTCCCAGGTGGGAATTGATTCCACTCAAACCGTATATTTGGCTAATGGCTCCGCGATACCTGATGCTATTGCTATCAGTGCTTTTGCAGGGGCCCATGGAAACCCAATCTTACTAACGGATCGAGATACTCTGCCGGCTTCTACGCTGCAGGCTTTGATTAATCTAAATGCCAAAAATGTTGTCCTCCTTGGAGGAACAGCAGTGATCAGTAATTCGGTGGAAAGTCAACTAAGCGACCGTTTCTTGGTTCAACGCTGGGGAGGTTATGATCGCTATGATACTCAAGGTTTGATTTTCCAAAATCTCCTTAACAAAGATAATCCTCAATCCCCCCTCTATTTTACTTCAGGGCTGGTTCGTCAAGATGATGTCAGTTCAGGAAAACCCTATGCTGATGCTTTGTTGACAGCCGCTTTGGCCGCAAAAAATGGAGGATTTGTAGCTATGACTCAACCAAACTCTCTTCCCCCAAGTTTGAACTACTTTTTACTCTATAATAAAGGCTATATTTCCAAGTCAGCGGTTGTCGGCAACAACAATGGAGTATCCTTTAATTTAGAGCAACAACTTCAGCAAATGCTTAGTCATTAAATCAAGATTCTTTAACTTAGCAAATCCCCCTGATACAATAACTACTGTTCCAAATCCAACGTGTTACAGCCATTAAAGCGGTTTCCTTTCACTAACAAAGTGGGGAGACCGCTTGTTTTTTATTGACAGCTCCATATGTATAAATTTAAGAGAACTACCTGACTACGAGAAGGATATTAATGGAATTTATTGAATATATAGTTCAGTGGACTAAGACAGCCGAAGTAATTCAAAAAAGTATACGAAGGAGGCAACGGCGGAGAGACCCTTAGATATAGGGATTAAGATGAAAGGGCTGATAAAATTTGGTAAGGAAAACCCTGCCTTTAAACCTGATGGTTATCTGCATACTACTACTACATATGGTGGCCTATCCGGTAAATGCTCTAGGAAATGTCAAGCAAGGCATTACTATTGAGCAAGCCATCCAATTAGTCAAAGATAATTTTGAGGTGCCGGAAAGCTATTCCCAGCTTTCGACAGAGTATAAAGAGTATTCCGACCGTACTACCTATTCGTTAAACTGGAATTCAGACCAGGCACCCTACGGAAGCTTTCAGGCAGAGGTAGATGCAATCAGCGGAGAAATTCTAAGCATTAATCAATGGAATGAAAGTCAAACCTCGTCCTTCAAACTTCCTGTCTTGTCCTCGGAAGATGCCTCAAAAATTGCATTAGATCTAATGACTAAATTAGCAGGTCATCATTTGCCGGAAATGCAGCTGGCCAAAGAAAAGCAACAGGTCTATGTCTTTAACGACTCTCAACCCTTCACCTATAATTATCGGTGGACGCGGATGGTGAATGGAATTACCTTCCCGGAAAACGGAGTCGCCATGAGAGTCAGTGGAGAGGATGGTCGAATTATAAGCTACAATTATAATTGGACAGAAAATCTTGTTTTCCCCTCAGCCTCCAAGATTATTTCCTTGGAAAAAGCTCGTCAAGTTTTTACCGCAACGCCAATGCTTGAATTAGAGTATTTTTTGCCGCCAATCCTTAACCCCCAAGCCCAGGAAGAACAGCAGGTTCTTCTTGTGTATCAGTTGACAAAAAACTATTTCGGGGGAGCCATAGATGCGCTGACAGGGAAACCGCTTACTCTGGATAAACCAGTTTTCGCCTCTACCACCATCCCTGCAGAAACCGACAGCTCATTATCGGCAGCATCCATTGCAGAATCAAGGTTAAAGATATCAGCCTTTGAAGATAATACCCCAATCAGTGTATCCCCAGCGGATCAAGATTCTTCAAACCCTTCAGATCATCAAATTACTCAAAAAGAAGCGGTTGAGATTGTGAAAAAAGCAGTCACTATTCCCAAGGACTTCATTCTTCGCAATTCAAACTTAAATCCGGACTGGCAGAATCCCAATGAGCAGGTCTGGGATTTAAATTGGAATACCGACTCTTATGAATCGGGAGATCAACGTTTTCTCAGTGCTCGGGTCAATGCTCAGACCGGTGATCTGGTCAGTTTTAATCTGTCCTACGGATTGAGTGCTAAGAACCAAGCTAAACCCGTTAATCGCCGAGATGCCCAAAGAATTGCCGAAGACTTTCTCAAGCGTATTCAGCCTGAGCACTTTGAGATGGTTAAGCCGGAAGCGGAAAATCCCTATGACGGCAAAATGCCGCCCAATACTCAGCTGTTCAGTTATGTCAGGCTTGTTGATGGGATTCCGGTTTCCAGTAATGGAATAATCTTGGCAGTTGATACAGTAGCCAAGCAAGTAACAAATTACGAAATGAACTGGTCTAATCAGGAGTTCCCAATAGCTGCTGATGTTTTATCTCTTGATCGGGCAGCTGAGCAGTTCTTACAAATCTGTCCGTTGGCCTTGAAATACACTGTGGTTTTTGAACCCGGTGGTCAACTGCAAGTCCGCTTAGTCTATCAAGCAAATTCAAATTATGATCTAGACCTGCCTGTTTTTCTTGATGCCAAAACCGGAAATTCCATGGATTGGCTGGGAAACCCCCAAGCACAGTGGTTTAAAGCCAATACTTATACGGATATTGAAGGTATTTATGCCGAAAAAGAAATCAGCACATTAGGTCTGACCGGAGCCTTTGGAGAATACGGAGATAAGTTTTGTCCCGGCGAAAAAATAACCACTGGTGCTCTCATGCGGGCCATGTTAACGGCTGAAGCAGGCAACTGGGATAGGACTATAGGTGATGAAGATGTTCTAAAAGTCGCCAAAGAGCGGGGCTGGCTGCTTGAGGATGCAAAACTAGAACAGGAATTAAGTCGAGAAGATTTATGCAAAGTAATGATTCGCCTCCTGAATATGGAAACATCAGCCCAAGTCCAAGGAATTTATGGGGTGCCTTTTTCCGATGCCAGCGTGATTAATCCTGACTCTATGGGGTATATCGCTCTTGCTTGGGGGTTGGGGATTATAAAGATTGACCAAAATACTTTTTCCCCAAACCAAAAGGCAACCCGAGCAGAAGCCGCCTATGCCCTGGTTCATGCCTATACCGTAGGACGACAGATGAAGAGTTATCTGAGATAGATAGTCTACTCCCATGGAGAATCAGCTAATATCAGGATGATATGATTTAACATTTACAGACAATAGGTTCATCAAAATTAGAAGTAGCGCCCAAGTCCTTTTGCTTTAAGAATTCATATAGCCTCTTAAGAAGAACCTGCCTTCAGCTAGGCGAGTTCTTCTTTTTGATAGTCCTTCATCCATAAAGAAAAATAATTATTGATAATACTTATATAAAGCAGGGAATAGATAAGGAAGTGGAGAAGTAAATCTTTAATTGGACTAGTCAACTGGGCCAAAAAGGATTACGCCTACATAGGATAGATGGGGCCGAAAAGATTCAGAAGGTAACAAGGTTAGAAGGTGATTATATGGAGCTAGATAGAAAAAGTGGTGTGCCCTATTATATCCAGCTTAAAGAGCAGATTCGTCGGCGAATAACTCAAGGAATTTGGCCTGCGGGGACAAAATTACCACCGGAACGGGAATTGGCTAAGAGCATCGCTGTCAGCCGAAATACTGTCAGTCAGGCTTATAAGGAGCTTGAGGGCGAAGGGGTTTTGTCCTCAGCCCGTGGAAAGGGAACCTTCGTGGAGGATACTGCCCTGATCATGCAGCAGGAAAGTCGTAAAGAGAAGGTCTTGCGGATTGTAGATTTGGCTATGGAGGAAGCAGTGGGTCTGGGTTTTAGTATCGATGATTTTGTCTCCTTCGTGCATGTGCGTGGTATGGAGAAAAAAGATCAGCTATCTCGGATGAAAGTGGCCTATTTAGTCAGCAATCCTGAACAATTGGCTGATGTCAATTGGAATCTCGGTCCCGGTGTTAATCTCTTCCCATTACTGCTTTCCGAACTTCAAGAATCCCTTCGTGCTCAGGAATGTATATCCGGAATGGATATGGCTATTACCGGGGTATCCCGTCTGGCAGAAGTTAAGATCCTGTTAGGGAAACAGCATATTCCAATTTTGGGGATTTCCCTGCAGCCCAGGCTTGATACAATAGTGCGCATCGCTAAGCTGAGTATTGGCCGAGAGTTCGCCCTGGTTTGTGAAAGCAACCAATATGCGGAGAAAATAAAGTTGGCCCTTAGACAAGCGGGCATATATCCTGCTTTTAGAACCCTGATTCAACCGAACGAGACTAATTTACGCGAGGTCTTACCTCAATGTGGGGCGGTAATTTTAGCACCGCGACTTCGTTTTCGAGTTGAAAAAGTACTTCCTGAGAATATGGAATGTATTGAGTTTCATTTTGAGCCGGATGCAGGCAGTCTTAACTTACTTAGAGGGGCTTTATTGGAACTAAAGGGGGAAAAATTTTGAAAAAGCAACGAATCATCGGTGTCTTCGACTCTGGAGTAGGCGGACTCACTGTGATGAAAGAAATATTAGAGCAAGTATTGGATGTTAGAATTGTCTATTTTGGAGATACCGCTCGGGTTCCCTATGGAAACCGTTCCCGGGAGGAGTTAATTCGTTTCGGCGAGGAAATTGTCACCTTCTTGATCGGCCAAGGTGCGGAGGTAATTGTCGTGGCTTGTAACAGCAGCTCTGCCACAGCCCTGCCTTTTCTAAGAGAACGTTTTGACGTACCGATGATTGGCATGGTTGAACCTGGAGCCCGCTATGCTGTAGAAAAAACCATAGCCGGAAGGATTGGGCTGATTGCCACGGAAACCACGGTCCGCAGTAAGGCTTATTCGGGTGCAGTAAGCCGAGCTCTGGCCAAAGGTTCCCTGCCGAAAGATTCTACACTTCGTGAATCCTGGCAGCATGGAGAGCAGCCTATTGCCTTAGTTAAAGCCCAAGGTTGTCCTCTCTTTGTACCTTTAATTGAGGCGGGATTGGCTGAATCGGAACAAGCCCTAGGGATAGCAAAAACTTATCTTGCGCCGCTGAAGGCAGCGGGAGTAGATACCCTTATTCTAGGGTGCACACATTATCCCTTTCTTGAGCCTGTCCTGAATGAGATTTTAGGTGAAGATGTACTCATTGTTGATCCGGCCAAGGCTGTTGTCAAAGAACTGGAGAATTTACTCAAGCATCTGGATGAGTGGGAGCGGTCGGGACTCCTTGAATCACCGCCTGCCTTAGGAAAAAAACCTTGGCGAGTACGCTATTACGTAAGTGGCGATCCCGAACTTTTTAGACAAGTAGGTAATACCCTCCTCCAAGAGCCGATTGGTCAGGTTGAGCAAGTAGTATTGGGCGAATAGTACAAAGGTTTTAGAAAGCGACCGGGGGGAATTGAATCATGGAACAAAAGACCGTGGTATTAGGGGTTATTGGATCAGATGTGCATGCGGTGGGTAATAGAATTTTAGATTTTGCTTTTACTCAAGCCGGTTTCAAAGTGATTAATATCGGGGTGCTGGCAACTCAAGAGGAGTTTATTCACTCGGCAATAGAAACTAATGCCGACGCCATATTAGTCTCCTCCTTATACGGGCACGGAGAAATGGATTGTCGAGGCTTGCGTGAGAAATGTCAGGAAAAAGGAATTGGCGACATCATTATGTATGTAGGCGGGAATTTAGTTTGTGGGAAACAGGAGTTTGAATCCGTTAAAGAACGGTTTTTAGCCATGGGCTTTAACAGAGTTTATCCACCGGGAACTCTGCCGGATCTTCCTATTGAAGATCTCCGTAAGGATTTGGGTATGACGATAAATTAAGGGGGGATGGATCTTGCAAGCAGTCCTTCTCATTGATTTTGGCAGTACGTATACCAAGGTAACGGTTGTAGACCTGGATGCGGAAATCATCGTAGGGACAGCTCGGGCAGGCACAACCATAGAAACAAATATCATGGAAGGCATGAAAGCAGCTTTAGCGCAGATTCCCGAGCCAAGGGGAGGATGGAAGTTTGTTCGTAAGCTGGCCTGCAGCAGCGCAGCCGGTGGATTGAAAATGATTGCCAGTGGATTAGTTAAGGAACTCACTGCAGAGGCGGCAAGGCGGGCAGCCCTAGGTGCCGGAGCTCGCGTGCTTGACGTTTTTAGTTATGAATTATCCCCAAAGGATTTGGATCGAATTGTTGTTTCTAAGCCGGATATCCTTCTGCTGGCGGGTGGAACCGACGGCGGAAATAAGGAAGTAATCCTTAAAAATGCAGAGCTGCTCAGTAGTCTACCTATAAGTCTCCCTGTTGTGTTTGCAGGAAATAAAGTCGTCGCAGCACAAGCTGAGGAAATGCTGAGGAAACAACATAATCCTGTAGTTGTAGCAGATAATGTGATGCCGGATTTGGGGGTTTTATCCGTAGAATCAGCGCGGTTAGCCATTCGGGAGGTGTATTTATCTCACATTATTAAGGCCAAAGGGTTAGATAAGGCCGAAGAATACTTAGAGAGAATTATGATGCCTACACCATCAGCGGTTCTTTCCGCTGCAGAGTTACTGGCTCAGGGAGAAGGTTCTGAACCGGGTTGGGGAGAACTGCTGATTGTAGACGTAGGGGGGGCTACCACAGATGTCCACTCCGTGGCCAAAGGAGATCCGAGTAAACCCAGTGTCATGCTGAAGGGCTTGCCGGAACCTTATGTGAAACGAACAGTCGAAGGGGATCTGGGGATGCGCTACAGTTCAGAGGCTCTGGTGGAAATTGCCGGGAGACGTTTAATGGACTACTTGGGCTGGACGGAGGAACAAGTTTCAGGCCAATTGGAGTTGTTAAAAGAGAATCCCTGGCGAATTCCTCAAACGGTCGAAGAAGCAAAGTTTGATGTGGCTATGGGTCGAATGGCTGTGGGTCTGGCGGTGGATCGTCACGCAGGGACGATTGAGGTGGTTTATACCCCCTTTGGTGCAAGCTATATCCAAAATGGTAAGGATTTAACCCCCTTGACAGTGGTTATCGGGACGGGAGGGGTTCTTCTCCATCATCCAGACCCGGCGGAAATTTTAAAAGGGGCAGTCTTTAATACTCAGGAACCGACGATTTTGAAACCCCAAAATCCTGCTTTCTTTTTAGACAAAGAGTATATTTTAGCGGCCATGGGCTTGCTCAGAGAAGTTTCACCTCAGATTGCTCTCAGAATGATGAAGAAATATATTGTAAAGCTTTAGGAGGGTTTATTAATGGATCTAACAGTCCGACAAATGGACACTGAAGAGTTTCAGCGCCAGAGGCAAGAAGTATTAGGACAATGGCCAACAGGTAAGGACGTATCCTTTGAAGAAGCGGTTGCCTATCAAAAATCTCTCCCTAAAAGTAAGATATTTGCCGAGAAACTGGCTGAAGGTAAAGCTAAAGGCCTCACCTTTGCCCAGCCCCGAGCCGGGGTAGCCCTGCTTAGTGAGCATATAGAATTACTGCGCTTCTTACAAGACGAAGGTGGGGCTGACTTTCTGCCCTCCACGATAGATTCTTATACTCGACAAAATCGTTATACCGAAGCCCAAGCGGGAATTGAAGAAAGTGCCATGATCGGCCGCTCTATGCTTAACGGGTTTCCGGCAGTCAATCACGGGGTAGCTGCTTGTCGGCAGATCGTGGAGAGTGTCCAAGTTCCTGTTCAGGTTCGGCATGGGACTCCCGATGCCCGTTTGCTCGCTGAGATTACTATTGCCGGCGGATTTACGGACTACGAAGGCGGCGGAATTTCCTATAATATTCCCTATTCCAAAGATGTTTCCATTGAAAGTACCATCAAATATTGGCAGTATGTAGATCGCCTCATTGGTCTCTACGAAGAACAGGGAGTAAAAATCAATCGGGAGCCCTTTGGTCCTTTGACTGGAACCCTGGTTCCCCCCTCAATTTCCCATGCTGTTGCCGTCATTGAAGGGATTTTGGCAGTGGCTCAAGGTGTGCGCAGTCTGACCCTCGGCTACGGACAATGCGGTAACCTCATTCAAGACGTGGCTGCTCTGCATACATTACCGGTTCTTGCGGAAGAGTATTTAGCAAAACTTAATTTGCCTAAAGTAATGATCACTACAGTCTTCCACCAATGGATGGGTGGTTTTCCCCAGGATGAAGCGAAAGCCTTTGGGGTCATTTCCTGGGGTGCAGTGACTGCAGCTTTAGGTAAGGCTACAAAAGTTATTGTCAAGACTCCTCACGAAGCACTGGGAATTCCCACCAAAGAAGCCAATGCAGCAGGTATTCGCACTACGAAGCAAATTTTAACCATGCTGAAAGACCAGACCCTGCCTATGACTCCGGAGTTAGCTCTGGAAGAGGAAATGATCTTAGCCGAGACAAGAGCGATTCTTGATCGGGTTCTGGATTTGGGAGAAGGAGATGCTGCTGTGGGAACAGTTCGGGCCTTCCAGGCGGGCGTCATTGATGTACCCTTTGCACCTAGCCGCTATAATGCCGGCAAGATCCTCCCGGCTCGCGACACCTCAGGTGCGGTGCGTTTATTAGACTTTGGTAATGTTCCCTTTGATGAAAGAATTAAGGATTTTCATCGTGAACGCATAGCCCAGCGGGGCAGAGATGAGGAGCGGGATCCGTCTTTTCAGATGGTGATTGATGATATTTATGCCATTGGGAAGGGGATGCTTGTGGGGCGGCCCAGAGCGTAGTTTCGCTCGGGTCGCTTAGGTCGCATAGGTCGCATAGTGGAGCAGTATCATTTTAGTTGAGTCAGAAAACTCGTAAATCTGGAAAGAATGGTTGTGAAAGGATGGATATTCCAGATGC
>JGI2924J29684_1077890_pt1 | contig 24690 bp, 21 predicted proteins | sample BenlonsequencITS_FD_29684 | JGI IMG/M metagenome (IMG submission 29684)
CGGGTCGCGGCGAACCAGGCCCGCCACTCGTCGGAGCGGGCGGCCTGCCACTGAGGGTAATCGCAATCGAGCAGCCTCTCCATCGCGCGGTGCGAGACGGGCTCGAAGGCCCAGTCCTCCACATCCGCGCGAGCGACGAACACGCCGTCGCTGATCTTCGGGAGGTCCGCGCGCTCGTCTGGCGTCGTGACGGACTGGATCATCGCGCCGCTCCATCGCGAAGCGTCTTGGCGAGGGTGCTCAGCACTTCTGCCGCCGCCGCGCCGTCGAGGGCGCGATGATCGAACGTGAGGCTCAACGGCAGCACCGGGCGGGACTCGACGGTGTGCTTGCCCGGACCGTCCGGCACGCTGACCGGGCGATGCCGGATCGCGCCGAGGCCGATGGTGAGCACGGTGCCGCCGTCTGAGTAAAAGCCTCGGACGTCCGCGTGCCCCAGGCTGCTCACCGCCACCGTGCCGAGCACTCTTGCTCGTGTGGGCAGTCGGGTGGCAAAACTGAACGCCACCGATCCCAGCAGGGGCGGCAAGCGGTCCAACGCCCGAGAGCCCGACAATTCTTCGAGCTCCGCTGCCGGGGTGTCCCGCAAGCGGTCCACTTCGTCCTGGATCTCCTCCAGCCGGAGCGCGGCAACGTCGGCGATCACCGCTGAGGCGACGTGGCGCACCCCCTCGTCGGTCTTGTCCAACGCGAGTTTGACGTCGACAGCCGTCTGTTTGGCGAGCTTCGGGGCGAACCACGGCCCGCCGACGCAGACATTGGCTTCCGGGTGCTTGCGCAGCGTCTCGCCGAGCGCCGCCAACACGTAGGTCACGTAGGAGTAGCGCTTGGAGGACGAGGCGCGGTGCGCGACCAACGCGGAAACATCCACGTCTGTGTCCAGGTACACCGGCGCGGCGGAACGGATGGACCGCAAGAATGCCAAAGTGTGCCTGCGCCGCGCGGGAATCGGCGCAAAGGTCCGGGTCATGCGGTTTGTCCTTTCTGGTGTGCGTTCGGTTGTTTGGAACGGGTCAGCCGCGCGGCCCGGTCCCGCGAAAAAACAGGCAGTGCATGCCAGTTGTGGTCGGCGTGGACAGGCAAACCGCTCGGGGCGCCCATTAGGCGGCGACAGCCTGTCGGACGTCGTCCAGGCTTCTGGCGTCCAACAGCGCGGAGACGGAGACGGGCTTGCCGGTGCGCTGCTCGATCGCGGTGATGAGTTTGAGCATGTACACCGAGTCCCATCCGGGCAGCTCGTCGAGCGGGGTTTTGAGGTCGTCGACCGCGATGGCGAGACTGGTCTCGTCGACCACCAATTCGTGGAACTCGGCGGGGTTCAAGGTTTCTCCTTCATAATCGTGACGGTGAGGTGTTGCGGGGGTTCGGGAAGCGTCGAGAGGCTGCGGACGAACGTCGTGCGAGTCCCGATCTGGTCCGTGGTGTCGGCTCCGTCAGGCATGAAGTCGGATTGGCGGAAAAAATCGGCCGCCCGCCCGTTCTTCGCGCTCCTGACGAAGGAGCCGACCGCGTCGCGCGCGCCCCGGTCGGCTCCTTCGTCCAGCACCGCGCGCAACGCCGCCGCTTCGACGCCCCGCCCGAGCACCCGGCAGGACATAGCGAAATGCATGATTTCCAGCCGGTCCCCGTCGATCTGCGCGAACAAGGCGCCGACGAGCCCGTGGTCGCCGAATTTGTCGTGGCAGCGGACTGTCTTCACGATGGACTGCGGCCGTCGCAGCACGGACCGCACCGCGTCCGGGTCCAACCGGGCCGTGGTCAGATTGTATTGGTTGGTGCGCAGTGTGAGTTGCGAGAGCCGGACGACGTCCTGTTCGCCGGCCGCTGCGATGGTCACTTCTGTCTCCAGCCCGGCGAGATAGTCCTCGACGGCTCCGACTGATTGGCGAAAGCTCGCCCGCTCGGTTTCCGCGCGGTACATCTGCGGCCGCAGCCGGTCCTCGTCGGTGATCCGCAAGGAGGTGAACACGCCGTCCCGTAAGAGCGCGGGCGCGGACAAGGAGGGGTCGTCTGCGTTCGCCGCGATCGTGCGCACCTGCGGTAAGGCGGCGCGCACAGCGCCCCGCTCGGACGGATTGTCGTCGAGGAAGACCAGCGAGTCCAGCCCGATGTTCAAGGTTTCCGCGATCCCAGCCACGTTGCCAGGCTTCGGGTCCCAGTTCGCGGCGATCACCGCGAAGTCCGCCACGTTCAGTCGCACGCCGGGGTGCTCGGTCAACGCCGCCCGCGCTGCTTCGTCGTCGTTCTTGGACGCGACAGCGAGCACCACGCCCTGCGACGAGAGCTGGCGCGCGACGTCGTGCACCTCTGCGAAGGCTTCCCCGACACGGCCTTCGCCGCTGACGACTCCGAGCGGGCCGTCGTCCGCCAGGACGCCGCCCCACATCGTCCCGTCCAGGTCCAGGACCAAGCACTTGCAGGTGCGCCCCAGAAGCGCGGCGACCGCTGCGGCTGTTTGCCGCGCGTAGCCGAGGAGCACAGGCTCGGTGAACTGTGCCTGCGCGTACGCGGCGAGCCGGGGATCTCTCGCAGGTCCGGCAGCATGCGCGGCCAGCTGGTTCATGTCGACCGGGATCACTCCGGGGATCTCTTCCCCGAGTTCGAGCAGGCGCAGATTCGCACGGTTCCACGCGGCAGCGAGCTGAGCGCGGGAGGGAAGGTCGAGCAGGAGCGACGACCGCTCCGGCGATAACAGCAGCGTCGGCACCACGACTGGAGCGGCTGAGCGCGCGCGGAAAGCCCGAATCGCCGAGATGAGATCGTTGACGAAACTTTCGACGGCGCTCGCCGCCGAAGCCGCAGTGAACGGCACGGCGACGCGGCGGAAAACTGCTTCGCCGTCGGGCAGGAGCACGACCGCAGTCGGGTCATGTGCCAGCGCGGGCGTGCTGGGGTCGAAAAGCTCGGCGATCAGACGATCGAAGTCGCCGAACTCGGCGCGCGCCGCGATGCCCCGAGCGGCGAGCGCCCCCAAAAGAGGCGCGTGCAAGGGGCCTAAGGTCGATGTGCCGAGCACCGCGATGCGCGCTGTGGGGACGCTTGGGGGCACATCGGCGGTCTCGATATGTTTGAGCACGGCTCCGGTCCTTGTCACCGCTCTGTCGTCCGCCTCCGAAAGTGCGGTGACGACATCGGTGAAACGGACCGCCAACGCCTGGCGGCCTTCGATCGGGGGCGAATTCCACAACGCGCGGGCTGTCGTGTCGGGCTCGACGGTCATGCCACTGCCTCCACCATCATGCCGCCTTCGATCCATTTGCTGGATTCGATCGCGACGACTGCCGCGTTCTCGCCGGGCCGGATGGTCTGAACCAGCTCGTCGAGTTGGAGGAAGGGCAAGGCGTTGCTGGTGTTCCCGGTGTCCGCGACCACGGAGATCTCCTTGCAGTTCGCAGCGGGACCCATATGTTGCACAATGCGCTCGGTCATCCGGCCGCTCAGTTGCGGCGGCAGGAGGAAGTCGAGGTCTTCCCGTGCGACGCCCGCCGTCTGCAACAGCGCGGACAAGACTTCCTTGGACAGTTCGGGAACCCATTTCTCGATCGCTTTGTAGTCTTCTTGGAGGCCGGGGAGGTCCAGGTGCCGGTCAGCGGTGCCGAACCAGTTGACAAGTTGTCCTCGCTCCCGCCCGAGCCCTCGGAACTGGTTTATCAACGAGGTGATCTGCAGCTGTGCTCCGTCGGGGTCGAGCGAAAGGACCGCCGCGCCCGCGCCGTCGCCGAACAGCACGAAATTGATGAGCTCGGAAGGGGACATCGCCGAACTCGTGTCGCGGTCGAGCGGCAGGTGTTTGAAGCATCGGTCGCCGCCGAGCACAAGCCCGATCCGCCGGTCCTCGTCGAGCATCCGCGCGCCGACCTCGAACGCGGCTATGGCTCCGGAGCAGCCCGATTGCAGCTGAAAAGTAGGGATTTGGTTCAGTCCGAGAGTGTCTGCGACCAGATTCGCGGTGGTGGGCATCAAATAGTCGGGCGTTGCGGTGCCCAAGACCAAGAACCCCACCTCGCCAGGGTCGACGTCTGCCCGCGTCAAGGCCTGGCGCGCAGCCGAGGCGGCGAGGTCGGCGAGTGTGTGGGTTTGCTCGCCGGTTTCGAAGTCAACGGAGAAATGCCGGGTGCGGGTGCCGACGAACAGGTCGATCCATTCTGGTTGCGCGCCGATCCGCTTGCACAGGGCGGGGTTGTCAATGGGCGGGCCGGGCAACGCGGTGCCGATGCTCAAGATGTGCGTCTGGGCCATGATTCCTCTTTTCCAGCGTGGGGCGCTATCGTTGCGCGGCATTGTTCGACAGCCGGTCCAAACCCGCGCGGGCGACGACGAGCCGGGTCAGGTCGGCGACAGTGACCAGGTCCTCTCCGAACGCAGTCGGATCGAGCTGTTGCGGCATGTCCACTTCCGATGCGATCCGATCCGCGAACTGCATCGCTTGCACAGAGTCGAAGCCCAGGTCTTCGCGCAGGTCCGCTGTCGGGCGCAGCACCTCTTCCCGGTGTCCGCCGACTGTGGCCAGGACTCGGATCACGGCGCTGTGGACGGTGTCGGCGCTCATGCCCCGCGACCTGTCCGATGTGCCGCCGGGTTCGGGGGCGTCGGCGGCGAGGACCGCTTCGAGTTGGGCGTCGGCTTGCGAGAGGTCGGGGACGCTCTCCTTGTCGGACCGGGTCGCTGCGGCGGCCCGCGTCGGGCCCACGGTCGCCGCAGAAGCGAAGAACCGCTCTTCATCAGCGAAGACGTACGAGGGGAGCCTGGTGATGACGCGGTCGCGCTCCTGATACAGCGGCGACCATCGCACATCTGCCCCGGATTGCCACAGCTGCGCGAGAGCGTCGGCGAATTCGAGCCCACTCGCGCCGTCGCGCGGGATAGGAGCGGTCCGCACGCTGTCCGACAGCAGGCCGGAGGCGTGCAACAGTCCGAGCAGAACCGCTTGCGGCCCGATCTCGACCACATGCGTGGGCTTCGTTTCGGCGAGCGAGCGCAGCGCCGCGTCAAACTCCACCGTGGCGAGCAGCTGGTTCCGCCAGTACTCGCCGTCCACAGATCCGGGCTTCAGGGCCTCGCCGGTCACTGAGGAAATCATCGCCACGCCGTTCCCTTCCGTCGCTGGCGTGGGCGCGGCTGCTGCCAACGGGTCCGCCGCTGCGGTCATCGCGGGCGAGTGGAAGGCGTGGGAGACGCGCAGCGCTCGGGTGCGCGTGCCCCTTTCCGCCAGCTGTGCCGCTATTCGTCGGATTTGTTCGGCGGGACCGGAGAACACGACGCTGGTCGCTCCGTTCACAGCCGCCAAAGCCACCTCGCCGCTGATGATGTGGCGGGCGTCGTGCGCTGAAAGCCGAGCGGCTAACATCGCGCCGCCCGCAGGGAGCGCCCCCATCAACGCGCCCCGCTCGACGGCGAGAGCCCCCGCGTCGGCGGCGGTGAGCACACCCGCCGCCACACATCCCGCAATTTCGCCGACGCTGTGGCCGAGCACGACGTGAGGGCGGACCCCGTGTTCTGCGAGCGCTTGTGTCAGCGCGTATTGCACGGCGAACAGGGCGGGCTGGGCCACTGCCGTGTCGTCCAGGGGGCGCCCCCGATGGTCTTCGCCGCGCTCGATCGCCTGCATGACCGATCCCCCGAACGACGGGCGAACAAGAGCGTCGGCCGCTTCCAGGGCGGCCGCGAAGCCTGGATGGTCGTCACGCGCCGCCAGGGCCATAGACCGGTACTGCGCTCCCTGGCCGGTGTACAAGAACGCGATTCGCGGTCGTCTGCCCCGCGATGGCAATTCTGCCTGCTGGGTGAGCCTGTGCTCGGCCACCAGGGCTTCTTTCTCCAGGTCCGCGCCGTCGCGGGCGACAAGGGCGATTCGGCGCTGGCCGCCGGACTTCACCTGGTTCGTCGAATAGCAGTACCGTGCCCAGTGATCCGTCTCGCCGAACTTCTCCGTCACATCGCGCAGATTGCGCCGCAGCGCGGCGGTGTTGTTCGCAGAGACTGTGAGCACTCCCACGCCGCCTGGGCGGGTCGGACGGCGCCGCCGCGGCGTCGAGCCGATCACCACATGCGCGTTGGTGCCGCCCATGCCGAAACTGCTCACGCCTGCGAACACTTGCCCTTGGGGCAGTTTCTCGGCGGATTTGGCAAGTCGGATGCCCCGCTGTCCCAATGTGAGGGCTGGGTTCTCATCCTGGGCGAACAGGCTTGCCGGGACCGTTCGGTGATGCACGGACAAGCACGCTTTGATGAATCCGGCGATCCCCGCCGCGCCCTCCGCGTGGCCGATGTTCCCTTTGACCGAGCCCATCACCAGTGCCGGGCGGTGCGCGCGATCGCCGCACGTCGTGCCGAGCGCCTGTGCTTCGATCATGTCACCGAGGACAGTGCCCGTGCCGTGGGCCTCGACGAAGTCGATTTCAGAGCCGGAGCGCTGCGCGCTGCGCAGCGCGCAGCGGATCACTCGTTCTTGCCCGCGCCTGCTGGGCGCGGTGATGCCGTTGCTGCGTCCGTCCTGCCCGACGAAGCTGCCGTGGATCGCCGCGTACGGCGAGGGGGCGTTGTCCGGACGGTCCTCAGCGCGGCGCAGGACCACCGCCCCGACGCCTTCGCTGCGCCCGATGCCATTGGCGGATTGCGCGAAGGGCCTGCACCGCCCGTCCGGGGCGGAAAGGCCCGCTTGTGCGTAGAAGATCGACAACGAGGGGGTGAGCATCAGGTTCACTCCGGCCGCGATCGCGATGCCGCATTCGCCGCCTCGCAGGGCGTTGGCGGCCAGATGCACAGCAGTCAGCGACGACGAGCACGCGGTGTCCACCGACAGGCTCGGCCCGGCCAAGTCCAAAGAATAGGAAACACGGTTCGCGATCATGCTCAGCCCGTTGCCGACCCCGCGTTGGGGGGTCATGCCCGCGTAATCGGCCAGGTGCAGCGCGCCCCAGTCGCTCGCCATCACGCCGACGAACACCCCGGTGTCCGAACCGCGCAGTTCGCGTGGGTCGATCCCGGCGTCTTCCAGCGCGTGGTAGGCCGTTTGCAGAACGAGCCGTTGCTGGATGTCCGAAGCGGCCGCCTCATTGGGAGCAATGCCGAAGAAACCGAAGTCGAACTGTTCAGGGTCGTCGATGAACGACGCGTGCCTGGTGTTGGAGCGCCCTGGGCGCACGGGGCCTGGGGAGAAGTATTCGTCTGACCGCCAGCGGTTCTCCGGGATTTCGCGAGTCGAGTGCCGGGATTGGAGCAACAGATCCCAGAACCCGCCGAGGTCCGGCGCCCCAGGAAAGCGGCACGCCATGCCTGCGACATCTATTTCCATCTCCGATCACACCTCCGAGGCCGCAAGTGCGCCGAGATATTCCGACAGAGCGTTCACCGTCGGGTAGTCCCATGCCAGAGTGGACTCGACCTCGACGCCGAAGGCGTCTTCGATCTCGCCGCACAGGGTCATCGCGTGGACCGAGCCCAGGCCGTAGTCGGCCAGACTCCGGTCCCGGTCGACGTGATCGGGCGGCATCGACAAGTATCCGGCGATCTTCGTCGTGAGCCAGTCATCGATTGCCACAGGTGTTGCCATGTCTTCTTCCTCGTCGTTGGTGGGCCGGGTTCGGGAAGCTCGGTGCTTGCGCGGGGTTCGGGCTGATCTGGGGTCCGGACGGCGTTGTGCTCAGACGTGCTCGTTCGCCGCTTCGGCGAACGGTTGCAGTTGGCCGTTCTCATAGAGCTCGCGCATGTGGGAACGGCGGATCTTGCCGCTCGTGGTCCGCGACACCGAGCCTTTGGGAACGAGCAGGCAATCGCTCAATGGTGTCGCGAAGTCCGCAAAAATCGCGGTTCGCACCGAAGCGGCGACATCGTCGGGCGAACGGCTTTCGATGTCTTCCGGTCGGATTTCGTGGACCAGCACGAGTCTTTCCGGGCTGCCCACGGCGAACGCCGCGCCGACGCCGCGCGCCAGCTCGGGGGCCGCTGACCGCGCGGCGGCCTCGATGTCGTGGGCGTGGAGGTTGCGGCCGTTGACGATGATGACGTCTTTGACCCTGCCGGTGATGAACAATTCGCCGCCGAGCAGCGCGCCGAGGTCGCCTGTGCGCAACCAGCCTCCAGTTTCTCCCACCGGGCTGGCTCCGAACGTGTGCGCCGAGAGTTCGGGGCGGTTCCAGTAACCAGCGGCGACGCTTTCGCCGCGTATCCAGATCTCGCCGACGCGGCCGTCTCCCAGCCGCCAGCCGTCCGCGTCGACCACGATCACTTCGAGGCTCTGCGGGTGCCCGCTCGCGACGAGGACGCGGGCGTTGGGCTCGTCGGCGGGGACGAGGACCAGTCGGTTGTCGGCCAGCGCGTCGCGGTCCACGCTTGCGCGGACCGCGGCGGTCCCAGGCGATGTGGCAGTGACGAACAGGGTGGCTTCGGCGAGGCCGTAGACCGGCAGCACCGCGTTCGGCGCGAGCCCCTTGGGGGACAGCAGCTCGGTGAACCGCCGCATGGATTCGAGCTGCACGGGTTCGGAGCCGTTGAAGATGTAGCGGACGCTGGAGAGGTCGACGCCGTCGAAATCGTCGGCGTTGTAGCGGCGGGCGACTAAGTCGAAGGCGAAGTTCGGCACCATTGCGAAAGTCGCCGCGTGGTCCGACATCGCGCGGATCCATTGGATCGGCCGTTTGATGAACGTGACAGGGGAGAGGAAACGCGAGCTCCCGCCGATGAACAGGGGATGCAGGATCATGCCGATCAGGCCCATGTCGTGGAACTGGGGCAGCCAGCTGACCATCGAGGTGTCTTCGGAGGAATGGACGGATCTTTGGATCTCCCGCACATTGTGCGCCAGGTTCCCCCTGGTGACCATCACTCCCTTCGGGTCGCTCGTCGACCCGGAGGTGTACTGGAGGAACGCGATGTCGGACGGCTTCGCCGCAAGAGGCTCGAAGCTGCCGCCTCGGTCGGCTGGGATCGAATCAGTCGGGCGGACGCGCACCTTGCCGGGCAAGGTTGCAGCCCATCCGGCGAGGAGGGCGGCGGTCGTCGTGTCGGTGAGGATGGTCCGCGCCCCGGAATCGGCGACGATGCCCGCGAGGCGCTCTTTGGCTTTGTCCCTGCCGTCAGGGATGGGCGCCGGCACTGCGATGACGCCGGAAGCCAAGCAGCCGAAGAACGCTGCGACGAAGGAGAGGCCCGGCGGATACAGCAGGAGTGCTGTCTCGCCAGGCTGGTGTTCTTCGCGCAGCTGCGCGGCAACAGCGTCGCCGCGGGAGAGGAGCTCGCGGTACGACCATTCCTGCGCCTCGAGCCGCCCGCTTTTTTCTGTCAAAAATCCGACTGCCACATGCTCTGGCCGAGTGTCCGCCCATGCCCGCACGGTCGTGAGATAGTCGGTGAAACCGGTTGCGTTTTTCAATGCCGTTCCCCTTCTCGTGGTCGTCATTGCCTGTTTTTCTGGCGGAGGGCCCAATGTGTCGATGGCGGAGCTTTCGCGTCCCTCGTTTTCTGTTCAGAAGTTTTCTGTTCAGAATGCGTTTATATATGGCGCAATCCTTTTGCGGCCGTGTCGCCGGGCGCTCCTCGGCCTGCGTCGGATCGGTTGTTTTTGAAAAGCACAATCGGGTGAGCTCTTCGACGCTGCCGCAGGAATATGGAAAGCGCTCAAAAAATTCGTGCGACTGCATCTTTTGTGTGGGTCACGGCTGCCGAGTGCGCAAGAGAGAAGCGTTGGGTTCGTGCGCCCTTGCCGCCCCCCAAGCTCGTCTCCTGCCTGTCGGTCCGTTGTCCTCATCGTATGGAGCGGTCCTGGAACAGGCAATCGAGGATGATGGCGATGCAACGGCCTTGCGTGCGCGCAGGAGTCCTTGACCGTCAACGGCATTCGTGGTAAAGGCAGCGCGGAGGGCTCAGGGCCGCCCAGCGCGCGCAACGCGCGGCATAAAGAAAAATCTCCCGCAACACGGGCGTAACACGAACGCGAACACGACTGTTGCGCACTGTCCGAACGGGGCGCCGCCGACATCTTTCCGAAACACGCCCCTTGCTTATAACTCAGAACACAGCGCGACCGCCGAAAACTCTCTTGCGCCGCGATATGCGCCATGCTATTTTCGTTTGCACGAGGTTCTGTTCGAACCAGACTCATTGGTGAAAACGAAAACTCGGACCATCATCTTGATATCGCGGAGGCAATTCTTGTTATTCGAGCACTGCGCCTATTCGAGCACTGCGCGCTCGGGTTGGTGAACATCGGCTGAGAAGGGGAAGGCATGGCTGTGGCACTGGCGACGTTCGCCGAGCGTTCTGGCCTTTCCCTGTCCGATGTGGCGTTCCTGTCCGGCCTGGAGGAGAGCACCGTCAGCAGGCTCTGGAGGTCTGAGGACTGGTTGGAACGCGTCAAAGGCAAGACGCTCCAAGCGCTGATCGCAGTCCTTCCCGGCGTCGCGGAACATATGGTCTCGGACACGTTGCGGCAGCGGCGCAAGCAATTGCTGGAAGGATTGGGCGAGGTTGACCTGCATGTGGACCTGGACGCGTTCCGCCGCTTGGTCAGAGTCGAAAAGATGCCGGAACAGCTGCTCGCGAACGCGCTCGACGCGGCGCTGAGCGTCATGGGCGGCGACCCGCAAAAAGCAGCCGCGCACCTCGCTCGGTTCTGGGGCCGCCCGCAGGACAGGGCCTTGGGGCTACTGTGGCGCTCCGCGGCCGCCGGCGGCGTGTTCGTCGACCCGACGCCCTTGGTGCAAACAGCAGTCGAACTGGTTTCCCGGCTCGGTGAGAACACGCATTCGCACCACGCGATGCTCGGGCACGCGACGCTGTCGCACCATGTGGTGAAGTCCACCGGCATGCTGGTGTTCGAACCGGACGACAACGGGCTCAGCAGGCGCACGGTGATGTCCTACCGGAGCACGACCATCGGGCGGATCATCCAAAGCGGCGATTTCGACGAGGCGCAGCGCTATATCCATCTCGTTCGCAAAAGCCCCTTGCTCGGCATGGTGGAGCGTTGGTCGTTCCCCACGTACAACCGGGACGCGCCCGCGACCACGGACTTCTCCCTGCCCGGTTCGGTTCTTCTGCGCAACACGGCGTCAGAGCTCCTGGTGGACCTGCGCACGGAGAACGAGGCGTACTTCCTCTACCTGGTCGGCGCCGCAGTGCCGTCGATGCTGCGCAGCGATCCGACCCTGGGGCTGCAAGCAGGAGAAGTGCGTGACGCGGTGCGGGAGCGCTCCAGCGAGATCACCACCCTGGCGGCGAAGAGGTCCGCCATAGAATTGTTGCAGCACCTGCCGAAATCCGCATGACGCAGCTGCGGCCCTCGGTCGAACGCCAAGGAACCGCGCAGGTCCCTGCTTATGAACGATCGGGCACGCCGTTCTCCCACACCCGCGTGTGGGCGGCGGCGAGCCTGAACCCGTTCGTGGTGTCCTACGGCTTTTTCGTCATCGATTTCGGTCTGTCTTGGCCTTGGGCCGTGTGTGTCGTCCTCGTCGGCTGCGTCGCGGGGTACGTCCTCCTCGGCTTCGTCGCCGCGCTCGGGCCCGCAGCGGGACAGCCGACCATGGCGCTCAGCCGTCGTGTCTTCGGCACGGCGGGCAACGTCCTGCCCTGTTCGATCAGCTATGTGGCGCTTTTGGGGTGGGGCGCGGTGAACCTGGTGCTCGCGGTGCTCACGGCGGTCGCGTTCAACGACAGGTTCGTGCACGGGGCGGCCGGGCACGTCCGGCTCGTGTGCTTCGTGGTCCTCGCTTCGGCGGTCGTCACTGCGGCTGTCTGCGGGTATCGGCTCATCATGGCTCTGCAACCCTGGTTCGCTTGTGTCGCCGCGGCGGCGGTCGCAGGCTACGTTTTCCTCACGGGGAGCCTGGTCCAGTTGCCCGAGGGCATCCTTCGGCCGAGTTGCGCGCAGCTCGTGGGCGCAACGGTGTTCGTCATCGCCGCGGGCGGCCTCGCATGGGTCATGGCGGGGGCGGATTACAGCCGCTATCTGCCCGAGTCGTCGAAAGTTCGCTCCGTCCGGGTCTGGACGGCGATAGGCGGAGGGCTCCCTTCGGCCGCGTTGATGCTCTACGGGGTGCTGCTCTGCGCGTCCAGGCCGGATGTCGGCGAAGAGGTCAGACGAAATCCGGTCGGAGCCCTCGCGGATGTGGCTCCGGCTTGGTATGGCCCGGTTTTCCTCCTGGTCGCTATGGTCGGGTTCACGAGCAACGCGGCGGTGAATCTCTATTCTTCCGGGCTGAATCTGCTCGCGCTCGGCGCCCCGCTGCGCCAACCGGCCGCTATGGCCGCCAGCGGGGCATTGACCGTGGCGGCGGGCGGACATGTTGTCTTTGTGTCCCCGAAATTTTCGGCGACATTCGAGTCGGTCCTCGATCTTCTGGGGGTGCCGATCGCGGCGTGGTGCGCGGTCTTTCTCGTCGCGGCCGCTTCGACCGCGGATTGGTCCGCGCCGCCGGATCCGAGCCTCGCCTTCGGGCGTGTCGCGGCCGTGATCGGCGCGAGCTTCGCGGGCCTCGGTTGGATCGACCCCGCCGACCCGGCGTTCCGGTCGTTGGCCGGTTACTTGCTCACCGATCAGGCCAGGCAGCAGGGGTGGGGAGCGGCGAACACGGGTGTGCTGGCCGCGTTCGTCCTCGGGTTGGTGTTCGTCCGGGTGTTCGCGTTTCGCCCATCAGGAACACGCCGGGCCTGAAGCCCTCGAACGCCGAACGGCGCGGGTATGGCTCCGCGCCTCGCCACAGGCGGCCCCTTGGGGAAAACCCATGCGGGCGTGATGTGGTACGACTGGGACGGGGAGCGGCTTCGGTTCACGCGCACCACCAAACAGCAGAAATGGCGCAATGCGCGGGCCAACTCGAGCGCGTCGTTCGCGGTCTGCGATCCGCAGAACCCCAATCGCGCCCTGGAGCCGCGCGGTGTTGCGCTTGCGGCCGGAATCGGCGCACGTCCGCTCGGCCGCGTCCACGCAGCGCGGCCCTGCCCCGACCGACAGGTCGCGGACAGGCCCGAAAGCGCGGTCACAGCGAGTAGGCGACTCCGGTCAGCTCTTCGGAAAGGCCCCAGAGGCGGTCTTGCAGCGCGACGTCGCGGGATTTTTCCGACGAACGGGCCAGGACCGGGTGCCCCCGCCAGGCCAATCCCGCAGGTCCGGCGGGGCCGTAGTACTCCCCGCCCTTCGCCGAGGGGTCCACTGCGGCCCGTAGGGTCGCAAGCGCCCCCACCTGGGCCGTGTTGAGGAAGAGCGCAGAACCGCGTTCGTAGAGCATTTTGCCCAGGCCGCCGAATTGGCGGCCGAGGTCAGTCCCCGCGACACCAGGGTGCGACGCAGTGGAAAGAGTGCCTTTGCCTGCTGATGTGAGCCTGCGGTCGAGACCGCGGGCGAAGAGCAGGTTCGCGAGTTTGGACTGCCCGTAGGCGCCCTGGGGGGAGTAGGACCGCTCCCATTGGGGGTCCTCCCAGCGGATCCCGCTTTTGGGCGGGTTGTTGCTGTGCGCGATGCTCGACACGGTCACCACGCGCGAGCCTTCCGTCGCCACGATCTTGTCGAGCAAGAGCCCGGTGAGGGCGAAGTGGCCCAGGTGGTTCACGCCGAATTGCAGCTCGAAGCCCTCTCGGGTGCTCTTGCGTTTCGGCGGCATCATCACGCCCGCGTTGTTGATGAGGAGGTCGATTTTCTCCAGCGAGTTGCGCAGCTCCTCGGCGGCCTGGCGGATCGAATCCATGCTGGCGAGGTCGAGCGGTTGGACTGTGACCTCGGCCGCGGGCGCGAGCTGCTGGATCTTCGCCGCGGCGGACTCGCCTTTCGCGGTGTCGCGGACGGCGATCACGACTTTCGCGCCGCGTTGGGCGAGCGCCCGCGCGTTCTCGTAGCCCAGGCCGGTGTTGGCCCCGGTGATGACGGCGACCCGGCCGGTTTGGTCGGGGGCGTCTGCCTCGGTCCATCGTCCGCTGCTCATGGTTGTGGCTCCTCTCGGCAGTGGTTTCGCGGACCAGCCTACCTGTCGCCGCGCCCGGTTTGTGATGGGGCAAGCGGCGGCGCGTTCCCGCCGAATCCTTGATCGCGGTCTTCCCTTGGGATAAAATCGGAGCAGCAGTTCCGCTTGTTTGAGAGCAACACCACCGAGGCAGGCCCAGATGACACAACAAGCGGTCGAGGGGTCTTTGCCAGCGCGGCGCCCTTTGCGCGCCGACGCCGCGCAAAACCGGGCCCGGCTCCTCAGCGTCGCCTACGAGGCTTTCGCCGAGCTCGGGATAGGCGCACCGGTGGACGAGATCGCCCGGCGTGCCGGGGTCGGCGCAGGCACCGTTTATCGGCATTTTCCGACGAAAGAACAGCTTTTTCTCGCTGTCGTGATGGACCGGGTCGACCATATTCTCGCCCGCGCCGAAGAAGTGCTCCGCACCGAGCCTGCGGGCGAGGCGTTTTTCACGTTCTTCACCGAGGTGATCGACCAAGCGGCGGTGGACCACGGCCTTTCCGACGCCCTGGAGAGCTCAGGCGTCGAGCTTCCCGAGGTGGAGGACAGGTTCCGAGGGGTCAGCAAGGAACTGGTCGAGCGGGCGCAGCGGGCGGGCACGCTCCGCGCGGACCTCGTCCCCGACGATGTGAAGTTCCTCCTGAAGGCTTGTTTCGCCGCGCAACGCTACCTGGAGGACCAGTCACGGGCCGCGTTTCTGACCTCTGTGGTGCTGGACGGCATGAGGACCTGCGGGGCCGTCGGGCGCACAGGCCCGTCAGACGGTTTGTGAACTCCAGGTTTCACCACCACATGCGAGTTTTCCGCATGTGTGCGACAGTTTCTGTTCACGGAAAGTTCGCGTCCTCGCAGGGCGCGCTCAAGAGCAGAAAGCAGGTGGGAGCCATGGCCAACACGATCGACATCCGTTCTGTCGGGCACACGCAGCACAACGCCCCGCCCGCCGGGCCCCGGCCGGCCCGCCTGACGCCGCACCAGGCCATGGTGCAGGATCTTTTGTTCCTGCGCCGCGAGTTCGAGACGCACGACATCCCGTTCCTGCTCATCCGCAGCGCGGACGGCCGCCCGGCGCTCGTGGTCGACATCCGCCACCGCGCCCGCGTCGCCCATGCGCTCATGGCGGCCTGCCTGGACGCGCCGCTGCACGCGAAGATCCTCGATGGGAGCCACCGGCGTTCGATCTACCTCGGGGACGGCCTTTTGAGCGTCAGCGCCGACCCCCGGCTGCTGCGGATTTACCGCAAACGGGGCCAAGGCGGGCAGAAGGCCGCGAAGTCCGGTTTGCGCTACGGGGCTTCGGCCGGGGTCGAACTGCAATTCTGGGTGTTCGACGGCAGCCAGGCGATCTGCCCGGTGGAGAACTCGCTCACCCGCAAGGCGCTGGCGTTGCGCGAGATCGTCCGCGAGGACGTCGAGCTCCACGGCCGCGTGTGGCCCACGATCCAGGGCATGTTCGCCCCGCACGCCGCCGATGTGACCTTTGACATCGACATTGTTTTCTCCTGGGTGGACGGTTCCGACCCGGAGCTGCGCGCGCGCCGCGCCTCGTTCCTGGGCGGGTACGTGGCGGGCGAGGGCGACGCTGCCGAAGCGCGGATCCGGCAGATCGACGAGCTGCGGTACGCGCTGCGTTCGGTGTGGTCGTTCGCGCCGTGGATTCGCCGGATCTTCATCGCGACGGACTCCCGCACCCCGGCCTGGCTCGCCGAGCATCCGAAGGTCACGGTGGTCCGGGCCGAGGACCATTTCGCCGACCTGGGCGTTCTGCCGGTCTTCAACAGCCACGCGGTGGAAAGCCAGTTGCATCGCATCCCCGGCCTCGCGGAACATTTCCTGTACTCCAACGACGACATGTTCTTCGGCCGCCCGCTCGCTCCGTCGATGTTTTTCTCGCCGGGCGGGGTGAGCAAATTCATCGAGGCGGGCACGAGGATCGGGCTCGGCGGCAGCGATCCCGAGCGCAGCGGCTTCGAGAACGCGGCACGGATGAACCGCCAACTGCTTTTCGACCGGTTCGGCCAGGTCATCACCCGGCACTTGGAGCACACCGCGGCCCCGTTGCGCAGAAGTGTCCTTTTCGAGTTGGAACAAGAGTTCCCGCAGGACTTCGCGCGGACGATGGCGAGCCGGTTCCGCTCGGCGACGGACATCTCGGTGACCAACTCGCTGTACCACTACTACGCTTTGCTGACTGGGCGCGCGGTGCAGCAGGAGCGCGCGAAGGTGCGCTATGTCGACACGACCTCGCGGGAGGGCCTCGGGAAACTGCCGGGCTTGCTCAAAAAGCGCAACCGCGACTTCTTCTGCCTCAATGACAGCAGCTTCCCGGAGGTCGAGGCGGCGGAGCGGGCCGAAATCGTCGGAGACTTCCTGGAACGGTATTTCCCCCTGCCGGCGCCGTGGGAGAAAGAGCCGTGGGAGGAGTCCGGCGAGGAGGCCGCTTAAGCCGTGCGAGCGGGCGCGGGCGAGACGCGGTGCGGAATACGCGCGGCGGGCAGGATCGTGTGCCCTGCCTCTTCCAGGCGGCGTTGCGCGGTTTCGGGCGCGACGAACTCGCCGACCGTGCGGCCAGCGGCGAGCGGCACGACGCTGTGCACCACGGTCTCTTGGTAGCAGTGCACCAGGTTGAACGCTTGCGCCTCGTCGCGGCCTCGCGTTCCGCCAGCCTCCACAAGGAGGTCTTGGGTGTAACAGCTGGCTGAGGCCACGGACACCGGGATGCCGGCGAATGTCGCGCTCGTCGAGTAGTGCAGATGCCCCGCGAGGACGCAACGCACATCGGAGCCGCGGAGCACCTGGGCCAGCGGGGCTTGGTCGCGCAATTCCACTGACACCGCGAGGTCGAGGACGCTGGGGACGGGCGGATGGTGCATTGCGAGGATGGTCCCGAACGGCGCGGGCTCGGCGAGCTGCTCGTTCAGCCAATCGAGCTGTTCGGGGGTGATTTCCCCGTGGTGGCTGCCGGGCACAGAAGTGTCGAGCACGACAATCCGCAGACCTTCGACGTCGTGCGTGCGGTCGAGCGGGGCCAAGGAGGGGGCTTCCCGCAGCAAGTGCTCGCGCAGCGCTCCTCGGTCATCATGGTTGCCCATCACCCAGATCACCTGCGCGCCGAGACGGGCCGCGGCGGGCTCGACGACGTCCCGGAGTTTGCGGTACGCGTCGGGCTGGCCAGTGTCGGCGAGGTCGCCGGTGAAGACCAGCGCGTCCAGCGCGGGCTGGGAAGCTTCGATCCTGGAGAAGAGCTCCGCGAGTTTGGCGTCCGCGTCCACGTCGCCGTACAGCAGGCCGTCGCCCGCGATCAGGTGGGTGTCGCTGATATGCGCGATGACATGGTCGGGTCGGGGGTGCTCAGCGACTCGCGCAACGCGGGGACTGTGGCTTTCCACGATCCCATCATACCTAATTCAGCGGCACGCACCGCACAGTGACGGTGTCGGTCAGGTCCACGATCTCCCCAGGGCCGGGATCGACGGAGACTGCCTTCCAACCGGCTGCGAAGAGCACCATCCCGCTCGCGGGGTCGTCCGGCACGAGCTGGATGTTCGTGAAACCGAGCTCCTGCAGCTGCGATTGGACGTCTTCGGCGTTGCGGCCTCGGACTCTCGGGATTCTGCCTTCGCCGTCGTCGGGTTCGGGGGCGGCTGAGGTGGATTTTGGTTTGGCCGCCTTGCTGGAACTCGTGATTTCGGGCGTGATCTCGACAGTGCTCTCCTCGTCCGGGGCCGGGTCCTCGTCCTCTGACGGATCGTCGCCGTCCGGCTGTTCGGCCGTCGGCGGCGGAGTCGGGCTTGTGGACGCGTCGGCTGAGGGGAGCAGGGTCGCGCTGGGCTTGGTTTGGCCGGCTTTCGGCGCAGCCGGGGTCGGGTCGCTCAAATTCTTGAACATGACCGCGACCGCGATCGTGATGACGACGACGGAGACAGCGGCGGTGAGCATCCACGGCCAACGCCGCGGTTGCGGTGCGGACGGGATCTGAACACGTTGGCGAGGACGCAGATAGTCCGGCCGGCTCACCGGCTCCGCGTAGGGGGAAGCCTCGGGGTACGCGTAGGGGGGCTGGGCTGGCGCAGCGTAGGGCGAAGCCGCGGGATGCGCGTAGGGCGATTGGGCTGGCGCAGCGTAGGGCGAAGCCGCAGGGTACGCGTACGGTGACGGGGGTTGCCCGGATTGGGGCGGGCGAACCGGCTCAGCATACGGCGATCCTTGCGCCCCATGCTGGTGGTCCCACCCGTACGGCGGCCTCGTCATCTCCTGCCCTCGTTCTCTTGCGGCGCCCCGCGTCATGAGCCTGCCCCATGACTTTCACATGCATACTCGCACACCTGGTGGATTGACGCGAGTTATCGCTTCTGGCGCGATCGCGCAAAGGCCCTGTCGTATCGAGTATAACGGAACAGCTAAGAGCCGGAAATCGACAGCTCAGGCTTTTGTTTGCGAGCGGAGCCGATGAACGCGGCGCTGATCGCCCCGAACAAGCAAATGAGCGCCGTGATCTCGAAGATCTCCGTGTATTCGAGATGGTACGCCGTGATAAGGAAGCGGCCGGATTGCGCCACCCGCTCGGCGAAAGGCGCGTCCGGCGCGAGCGGCGGAGCCTCTTTGACCGCGACCGCGTACAGATCGTGCAGCCGGTACAAACCCCACGCGGTGAGCCCGGAAACGCCCATCAACATCCCGGTCATCCTGGCCACCACGACGCCCGACGAGGCCACACCGTGGCTCGAAACGGGCACCGCCCGCAATGCGGCCGCCGAAAGCGGCGCGATGACCAGGCCCAGGCCGAATCCGGCCACGACGAGGTCGGTGTGCAGCATCGGCACCGCGACGAAGCCCAGGTTGTGCTTCGCGCCGAGCACATCCAACGGCCAACGGGAGAAAAGCCAGTACCCGAACGCCGCGACGATCAGGCCGACGACCGCGACGACGCGTTCGCCGCCTTGCCCTTGGGAACGACGGTCCCAGAGGCTGGAAGCGAACCCGCCGATCACCGCGCCGACCGGCAGGGCGATGAGGAACCACGACAACAGGAAGGTCGCGTGCGCGTTGTCCAAACTCAGGACCGCCCGGCCGAACAACTCCACGTTGACCATGGTCACCATGAGCGCCGCGCCTGCGGCGAACGAAGCGAGCAGCGCCATGAGGAACGGGGTCCAACGCACCCCGGACCGTTCGATCAGCGTGGTGCGGGCGCGCGATTCCCACAACAAGAACACGGCGAGGACGACAGCCGCGCCGATCAAGACCGGCACGCCCCACGGCGAGAGCGCCTGCTGCGGCTGGTTGGAGTTCCCTTGGCTCGCCCCCAGGTCAGGGTTGTACAGCCCGACGACGACCAGCCCCAGGGCAATCGCGAGCAGCAGGCCCCCGACCACGTCGACCTTGGTCCGCGGCCCGCTGCGCTCGCCCTGCGGGGGGACCGAGACCTGCACCAGCGCCATCGCGAGCAGCGAGAGCGGCACGTTCACCCAGAAAATACTGCGCCACGAGTCCTCGCCCATCGACCCGAACAGCCACAGGCAAAGGATGCCGTACAGCGGTCCGAGCACGCTGCCGAGCTCCTGGGCGGCTCCCACCCAGCCGAGCACTTTCGCGCGGTTGCGCTGTTCCCACAGGTCGGCGGCCAGCGCCAAAGTGACGGGGAGCAGGGCGCCGCTCGCGACCCCCTGCAGCACGCGGCCGGTGAGGAGCACCAGGTATCCGCCGAACCAGTCGCTGAGCGGGTTCCACGCGCTGCCCGCGGTCGCGGTCAGGACGGAGCCCGCGATGAAGCCGAGCAGGCACAACTGCAGCACCAGGCGGCGGCCGAACCGGTCCGAAGCCTGGCCGATCAGGGGCATCGCCGCGATGTAGCCGAGCAAATAACCCGAGACGACCGGGGTCACCTTTTGGACCTGGTTCAACGGGACATGGACGCTGTTCATCAGGTCGGTGATGATGCTGACCACGACATAGGTGTCCAGCGCTCCGAGCAGGACGGCGAGACCGCCTGCGAGGATGGCGATATGTCTGTGCCGCATTAGACCGGCTTGGCCACCGTGACGGGCTCGCCCCATTTGCTGGGGTCGAGGACGATGGTGTTGCCGGGGGACACCTCCACGACGGTCCGCACCAGCTGGTGGTCCCCGTCCTCCTGCACCCAGGCGGTCACGTCGGCCTCCTGCTTGGCCCCGGGGTACAAGGGCTTGAGGACCTCAGGGCTGACTTTGCCCTTGATCTTGACCGTGTTCACCCCGCCCACCTGCTCACGCCCTTCGGCGGTCGGGTTCTGGATGCCCGCGACGAGGTTCCCGAGGCCTTTTTCCGGGCTCAGGATGTCCGAGATCTGGTAGCCGCCGAGCGCTTTGGCCGCTTCGCCGAAATCCTGCCAAGGGCCGAAAAGGTTGGCCCAAAGGTGCCCGTCGCCCAACACGCGGAAGTCGCCTTCCACCAGTTGCCCGCTCATCTTCGCCGAGATGTGGCCGGTCGCCACGGTCTGCGGCTTGTTCGCCAAATCGCCTTCGAGCTTTTGCAGCGGGAAGTCCGGCACCGTCCCGGTGGTGGTCACCACGACATGCACGCTGGTCTGCGCCTTCGTGTATGCCGCCGACTCGCTTTGCAACTGCCCGGCGGACGGCAGGGGGCCGGTCGGCGCGGGGGGTTTGTGGTCGTTGTTCGAGCATCCGGCGAGGAGGGCCGCGCCAGCGGCGAGGGCGAGAATCTTGCGACGAGCAATCATATGGAAACCCTAGCAAAGGAATCCCGCCAATGGTGGGACAAAAAGCAAGGGAAGCTCACGAGCTGGGGGAGAAGAACCTGCCCAGCGCCTTCGCGTACGGCACGACGTCCGCCGCCGCCATGAGTTCGCGCGCGGAGTGCATCGCCAACTGCGGAGCCCCGACGTCCACCGTGACGATCCCGGTCCGGGCGGACAGCACCGGGCCGACAGTGCTGCCGCACGGCAGGTCCGCTCGGTGCATGTACCGCTGCAACGGCACCCCCGCCTGTTGGCAGGCCAGGGCGAAAAGGGCCTCGCCCATACCGTCCGTGGCGTAGCGCACATTCTGGTTCACCTTCACAACAGGCCCTTGCCCCGCGAAGACCATGTGTGCGGGCTCGTGCCGCTCCGGGTAGTTCGGGTGTGTCGCGTGCGCCATGTCGGCGCTCGCGCACGCCGAGCCCGCGAACGCGCGCAGCAGCTCCGCGCGCCCCCCGCCGGAGGCCAGGACGATCCTTTCCAGGACGTTCGTCAAGAACTCGGACGCTGCCCCCCGCTCGGAGACGCTGCCGACCTCCTCATGGTCGAACAGGGCGAGCACGGGGACCGGGCTGTCCTCGGACACATCCCGCGCCGCGCGCAGCAGGGCTTGGACCCCGGCGTGGCAGCTGGCCTGGTTGTCGAGCCGGGGAGCGGAGACGAGGTCGCGCGCCGAACCGATCACCTGGGAGGGCGCGAGGTCGAAGACCATGAGGTCGAAACCCAGGATCGTGTCGGCCTTGACGTCGAGCCGTTCGGCGAGGAAACCTGCAAGATCGGGCTGGTTCTGGCCGACGCCCCACACCGCGTTCAGGTGCCGCTGCGGGTTCAGCCGCACCGCGTCGCGTTCCTCGGCCAAGTGGATCGCGAGCTGCGGCACGCGCAGCATTGGCTCGGCGACGGTGACGAGGCGCTCCACAAGGCTCGCGCCCTCACGGAAAACGACTCGCCCGGCGAGCCCGAGATCCCGGTCGAGCCAGGTGTGCGTCCACGCCCCGCCGTACGGTTCGAGCGCGACCGTGCGCCACCCGGCGACGGAACCGTCCGGATGCTGTTTCACCCGCAAGTTCGGGCTGTCCACATGGCCTGCGACGATGCGGAACGCGCTCGGCGGGGAGCTTTCGGGCGCAGCCCAGGCGATGATGCTCGCGCCTCGCACGACGTAGTGCCTTCCGGCGCTGCTCGGCCACGCGTCGGCGCCCTGAAGCTCGGCGAACCCGTTGTCGGCGAGGATCGCGGCGACCGTCTGCCGCGCGTGGAACGGGGTGGGCGAGGCGTCCACGAACGCGCACAGGCCCTCAGGGCCGGGGTCGGCGGGCGACGGCGCCTCCAGCGGACGGGCGGCACCCCCGGGGCTGGTCTCGTGCGTCATACGCTTGAGCCTAGCGGCTAAGACTGGCAGACATGGCGCATCCGATCGTGTTCGTCGATGACGACCTGGGTCTTCGGGAGCCGCGGGCATTGGTCGCCGAGCTGCTGGAGGACTCCTACCGGCAGAACGCCCCCCAAAAAGCTCATCGCCGAATTGGACCAGCGGCGCGCGGACTAAGCGGCCAGGCTCTCGACCAGACCGGCGAACATCGCCAATCCGTCCACGCTCGGCCCGCACAGCGAGTCGATGGCGTGCTCGGGATGCGGCATCAGCCCGACGACTCTGCCGTTCGCGGAGGCGACCCCGGCGATATCGCGCAGCGAGCCGTTCGGGTTGCCCTCCTGCCCCGTGTAGCGGAACACCACGCGGCCCTCGGCCTCGAGCTCGTCGAGCACCGGCTCCTGCGCCACATAGCACCCCTCCCCCGATTTCAGCGGCACCAGGATCTCCTCGCCCCGCTCGTACTGGCTCGTCCAAGACGTTCCCGCGTTCACAACCTCCAGCGTCTGGTCCCTGGCCACGAACCGCCCGTCCCGGTTGCGGGTGAGCGCCCCCGGCAGCAAGCCCGCCTCGCAGAGCACCTGGAAGCCGTTGCAGATGCCCAGCACCGGAAGCCCCTTCGCCGCCGCCTCCACCACCGAGCGGGTCACCGGCGCGAGGCTCGCGATAGCCCCGGCCCGCACATAATCGCCGTACGAGAAGCCGCCGGGCAGAATGACCGCCGCGACGCCGCGCAAATCCGCCTCCGCGTGCCAGAGCGCGACCGCTTCGCCCCCCGCCCGGCGCACCGCCCGCGCCGCGTCGGCGTCGTCCAACGTCCCCGGATACGTCACCACCCCGATCCGGGTCACGCGGTCACCTCGACGTGGAAGTCGTAGTCCTCGATGACCTCGTTGGCGAGCAGCGTCGACGCGATGTTGCGGATCTCCGCCTCGTCCGGCTCCCGGTCGAAGACCAGCTCGAAGCGCTTGCCGACCCGGACGTCGGTGGCCCCGGTGAAACCCAGCCTGCCCAGGGCGGAGATGACCGCCGCGCCCTGCGGGTCCAGCAGCTCGGCCTTCGGCATCACATGCACCACGATTTTGGCCACAGGTATCGCTCCTTCGTTTTCGGTGCGCTCAGATTAGCCGAACCCCCTCGCCCTTCGGCGGTTGCCTGACGCGCGCTGGCGCAGTCGCGCTTGCTCGCCATGGTCGGCGGCGTGCCGAAAGCTTCGAGATGCTGCATGGGTCTTTGTTTTTCGCGGTGTGGGTTCGGGGTGGTCACGGTTCGGATTTCTGTTTGCGTGTGTCGCCACGAAAACACGTAACGGGTGGTTGGGACATTTTTGTTCCGGCCAGTTTGGTCCGGAGGCTTCAACGCGAAGTGTTTCGTGTGGGATAAGAATTGAGAGGGATATGCGTCTCGGGGCCAACAGCGCTCGCAGCAGTCCGTGTCGTCGTTGGGCGGTTCTTGTCGTCGCCGCTCTCGCGCTTCCCGGACCTCTGGCGTTGGCGGACCCGGACGACGCGCCCGCGCCGCTGGCGGGCGGGGCGAACCCGATGAACGGCACCGCTGTGCCGGGGGACCTCGGGGAGCAGCATTCCCCGCGCGGGGGCATTCCCCAAGTGTTGAGCAACGCGGACCCCGAATGTCCAGAGCGCGTCGGGCCGCCCTCGTTCCCGGAGAACGACGAGCTGCCCGAGCACGGCGGCCCCGACCTCCCGCCCGAACCAACGCCGCCGCGGAAACCAGCGGCGCAGCAACCCCAGTCCGCGCCGCAAGCACCTGAGGCGCAACCCCGGCCTCGGCAGGAGACGGTCGCGCAGACCACGCCAAACGGCCCAGCATCACAACAGGGCAACACGGGCCAGCTCGCTGTTGGGGAACCTTTTGGACCCATCGACGTGGCCGGGGGCGGCGGGCACGGTCGTCGGGTCGCTCGGGTCGCTGCTCCCGCACTAAGAAAAACTTCTCGGCCTGTTGACGGGGCCAATCCGCAAGGGCTACGCTCCCGGACAGATCCGATGATCATCAGTGGGGGCGGCGCGGCCCGAAACAGTAGGCGAAAAGACCTCGGAGGACGGGCAAGCATGGGAGGGCCGGCAATGGTGGAACGGAAAACCACACCAGGCAGAGCATGGTTCGGCGTCAAAGCGCGGGCGGGGATCGTGTTGTGCCTCCTCGCCGCTATTGTTGCTGTCTTGCTCGGGACCCCGCCCGCGCCGTCCCCGACCGCCCCGAAAGCGTGGGCCGACCCGTGCCCGCCGGATTGCGGGGGGCCGACCGGCCCGACCGGACCCAGCATGCCCAATGGGCCGACCGGGCCCCAAGGCCCCCCGAACCAGCCCAGCGCCCCAGCCTCGCTCCCGCCCGTCCCCGGCTCCCAAGGCTCGGTGGCGAAGCCGAACCCGATGAACGGCACCCCCGGCCCCGGCAACCTCGGCGCCCAGCAGCAACCCCAAGGCCCCGCCAAAGCCGGCACCAACGGCGACGCCTACGGCCCCGACACGAACCAGGCCCCCCACTTCCCCGCCAACCAAGGCCCCTTCCAAAACCCCCAACAAGCACCCATCAACCGCCTCGACGGCACACCCCTCAACCAACAACCCCTCCCCGCAGGGCATCAGATCAAGATTCCTACCACCGACCCTGACCAAGACATC
>JGI2924J29684_1077889_pt1 | contig 24682 bp, 22 predicted proteins | sample BenlonsequencITS_FD_29684 | JGI IMG/M metagenome (IMG submission 29684)
TGCAGAGCTCTGCATTAATGGGAGGAATATTACAGTCTGTAGGACAAGTTATTGGTTCTGCTAAATTTATTGGCGACCCAGTTGTAGAGCTAGCTACAGTGTTTAAGATTATAAGAATAATATTCTTAGTTGTGGTAGTTTTAGTTTTTGCTAAGATAGAGGTTAATGAAGAAAATAAAGAAGAAATAGCTCATCATCACAAACCAACACATAAGGTTCGTATTCCATGGTTTATAATAGGATTTTTTATTATATGTATTTTAAATTCTATTGGAATTATTCCAGGAATACTTGGAAGAACATTTAAGTGGATTAGTTCTAATTTTGAAATCATAGCTTTAGCTGGTATAGGAATGAGAGTAAAAATTGGAGATTTAGTAAAGGAAGGGCCAAAGGCTATGCTTTATGGAGGGCTTGTAGGAGTTTGTCAAATTATATTTGCCCTATCATTGATTAATATATTTATAAAATAAAAATCGTCAAAGAAGTTGGATAAAATATTTAAACAGTATTTTATTCAACTTTTTAATTTTTACGTACTTTGATTATGATGTTTTATTAGTTAAATAGTTTTTTCTAAAATATATTGAAAGCTTATATGATAAATTAAAGCATCATTTTATATTGGATAAATTCATATATCTTAAATGAAGAGTTTATTAGGAGGAATAAAATGATAGGAGAGGTATTAAGTTTTGGATATGATCAATGTGCTAAACTAGGTTATGCTATGGGATTTGGAGCAATGGAAGGATTAGTTATATATCTTGGGCTTTTAGCCATAATTGTATTGAAGCTTTTTAATAGTAAAAGCAAAGCTAATTAGTAGGTTAAGAGAGAAGTTTATATGCTTATATCAAATCAATTAAATATATTTAAGAAATAGATTGTATTAGAAGAAACTTTGAAAGTGTTTGTTAGAACAAATAGCTTAAAAATATATAAAAAAATAAAGAATAAACTATATTAATAAGTATATTTGTGAATAAATTTGATTTGAGAAGTGTCAAATACTTTAGTAGTGTAAAACACTAGTTTTTTAGAGCTTATAACATTGATTTTTATAAGATAAAAATTTATAATTAATTGATTTCATTATAAAATAATAATTTTTTATTTTCGACAAAAAGAAAAAGGCTGTGAAGTTATCACAGCTTTTTTCTTTGTTTTAAATAATATTTTTAATCTGTAGAAACTAAAGAGCTATCTTCATTTATTTCTTTATTAGAAGTCTTTTTATTTCCTAAAATATTTAAAAGTGAAGAGCCAACTATTATTATATACCCTGTAAATGATAAGAAATCTGGAATTTCTTTAAAGAACATAAAGCCATATATAGCTGCTATAATAAGCCCAATGTAATCATACATTGATATTTCAGATGCTGGAGCATTTTTGTAAGCTATGGTTAAGGCAACTTGTCCTAATGTGAAAGCTATTCCTGCACTAACAAGTAGAAGTATATTTTGTAGTGTTAAATTATCTGTGTTCATAAACATTGAAGGTAACATAACAATAGTAGCTATGCTTGTAAAGGACAAGATTATTGTCCAGAAGTCTTCTTTATCGCCAATCACTCTTATCATTGTGTATGCTATTCCTGCAAAGGCAGCAGAGGCTACGCCGATAAGGGATGGAATTATAGCAGTACTAAATTGAGGTTTTATTACAAATAAGCTTCCTGCAAAGGCTACTATTAAAAGTGTAAATTGTTTTTTAGTAATTTTTTCGCTAATTAATAAGTAAGAAAAAATTATTGTAAAGAATGGTGCTAATTTAGTTAGTATTGTTGCATCGGATAAAAACATTTTATCTAAGGCATAATAGTTTGTTAGTATGGATAGAGTACCTGTAACCCCTCTAACTAGCAAATATTTTCTACTTTCTTTTTTTCCAAAAAAAGAGCCTTTTTTATAGGCTATTATAAAGCAAACTATTAAGGTTGCTACAACATTTGTCAAAAAAGTTTTTTGATATGAGTTAACTCCTACAGCTAGCTTACTAAGTAGATTCATAGTAGCAAAGGCTGCTGAGGCAAGTATCATAAAAATAATTCCTTTAAATTTTGAATTCATTTTTTTTCTCCTTAATTTATTTTTATATAGATCTTCAGATTATAGTTTATTCTAGTCAGTATTCATTTCATTGTTTATTAAAACACCCTTAATATTCTATATAAAAATTAAAAGTATTATTATAAATAAACAAAGACTATTATAGAGCTAAGAAAATAAGAGGTCAAATTTAATTGTAAAAATATTTATATAATAATTATGAATAATAGAAAGAATATAAATAAAAACTAGGACATAGAGAAGAAAGTAGAGTAAAATTATTTGTTAGAGGATAATAAATAATTTTGCAGAAATAAAATTATAAATTAAGTTTAAGAAGGTGATTTTTTTGAAAGCTGAAATAATGGCAATAGGAACAGAAATACTTTTAGGAGACATAGTAAATACCAATGCTCAATTTTTAGCTAAGGAGTTAGCTAACTTAGGAATTGGAGTTTATCATCAATCAGTAGTTGGAGATAATTCTGAAAGGATTTTAGAGGCTTTTGACAATGCTTTTAAAAATTGCGATACAATTATTACTACAGGTGGGTTAGGACCTACTAAAGATGATTTAAGCAAGGAGCTTGCAGCAAAGTATTTCAATATGGAAATGTGCTTAAGAGAAGAGCTTCTTTGTGATTTGGAGGATTATTTTAAGAAGAATAACCTTGAAATGACAGAGAACAATAAAAAACAATGTTATTTTCCAAAGGAGGCCATAATACTTCCAAACCCTAATGGAACAGCTCCAGGAGCTATTTTAGAAGGGGAAAATAATAAGAGAATAATACTTTTACCAGGACCACCAAGGGAAATGGAGCCAATGTTTACAAACCATGTAGTACCATACTTAAGTAAATTTACTGATAGTGTTTTAGTATCTAAAATTTTAAGAGTTTTTGGCATTGGAGAAAGCAAGATGGAGGATTTAGTATGTGATCTTTTAGATAATGAAAATCCAACAGTTGCTCCTTATGCAAAAAATATAGATGTTATTTTAAGAATTACTGCTAAGGGAAAAAATAAAGAAGAGGCAGAAAAGCTTATTTCTCCTATGGAAAAAGAGATTAGAAAGAGACTTGGAGATAATATCTATGGTGAAGGGGAAGTAACTTTAGAAGAGGTTGTTGGAAAATTATTAGTTGATAAAAAAATGACAGTATCAACAGCTGAATCTTGTACTGGTGGCATGGTTGCAAGCACATTAATAAACTATCCAGGAATATCTGAGGTATTTATGGAAGGCGCTGTAACTTATTCTAATGAAGCAAAAATGAAGAGACTTGGAGTAAAAAAAGAAACTTTAGAGGACTTTGGCGCAGTTAGTGAAGAGTGTGCTAGAGAGATGGCAAAGGGTATTGCTAAAAATGCAGGAACAAGAATAGGAATTTCTACAACAGGTATAGCAGGTCCTGGCGGTGGAACAGAAGAAAAGCCAGTAGGTCTTGTTTATGCTGGATTATGTATAGATGGAATTACAAAGGTTAAAAAATTTAATTTTAAAGCTGATAGACAAAAGGTTAGAACTAGAACAATGATGAATGTTTTAGATTGGTTAAGAAGAGAGCTTGAAAAAATTGATTAAAAAAAATTAAGCTTTAAAAAATATTATTTTACCTTATGTATAGAAAAGAAATAAAAAATTACCCATTAAGTAAACTTAATGGGTAATTAATATGTGCTTAGAGTGTCTAATAATTTATTTTAAAAAGCTTAGCTTTTAAATATGTCTTACTTAAAAATTGAGAGAGTATATGAATACTCTCTACTAGAAAAACATGAAGAAAATTTATTACATTATAAGGGTTTTAAGGGGGAGACAGTTTCGTTAGTCCGTACTTTAACGAAACTGTCAGTATAAATAAAATGGGGGAGAGGCTATTATAAGATTGAAGCTTATTGCCTCAGTAAATATTATTAACAGTATTATTTTTTTTATACAGTTAAAACAAAATATTTTTTATATTTATTTTTTATTTTTAAGAAAAAAGTTTAAGAAAAAAATTAAGTCTATTATACTTAAAGATGATAGATATAGCTTATTAAAATATTTATAGAATTTATGTGTTTTAAAATTAATATAATAAAAAGTAAGTAAAATAAAAAAGTAATTAATTAGTAATATAAGATAATTGATAAATATGTTATATTTTAAAATGATTAATTATGCTTTAAAATATTAAACTTGGATTTATGTAATTTTTAAATTAATTTTTTATAGAAGGGAGAAATAAGATGAAGCCTATATTTAAAGTAAGTTTATATTTTCTTATAGTATTAGTTTTATCTATAGTAGGGCCAATGTTTGTGACGCCAGTACTATATAAGATAGGATTAGTGCCGCCATTAGTTTTAATGGTAATACACATAATATTTTTCATAGTGCCAGCAATAATATATATAATTGTAACTAAGAGTAATTATAAAAAGGTTTTTAGCTTTAAAAAACCAAAGGGAAAAGATGTATTCTTTTCTATATTAATAGCAGCTTTAGCGCTTCCAATAATGACATTCTTCTCATATACATCAAGTTTCTTTTATACAAATGATGTAGCCTTAGTTTTAGATCAAATGAGAGCATATCCATTATGGTTAATGATTTTAGTTGTAGGGGTAACACCTGCCATAACAGAAGAAATAACTATAAGAGGTATTGCCTTATCAGGATTTGAATTTAAGAGTAAAAATGTAGCTGCAATAATGACAGGAATAATGTTTGGTATTCTTCATTTAAATGCACATCAATTTTTATATGCTACAGCCATGGGAATAATTTTAGCTTATGTAGTAAGAGCTACAGGAAGTATATTTTTATCAATGTTAATCCATTTTCTAATTAATTCATGGAATTTAATTCAGCAAAGAATAGTTAGTCAAGGAATAACTACAGAGGATTTAGTTCATTCAATGGATTCTATAAAAAATATTCCAATGGAATTAAAAATAGGAGTGTTCTTATATTATTTAATTGCTGCAATAGTAGCTGCATTTTTAATTAGTTACTTAATAAGAAAGATGGAAAAGAGAAACTTCGATATAACTTTAGATGAGTTAGATGTTGCAACAAGAGTTTCTTATAAAGAAGAGAGAGTAATAAATGCACCGTTTATAATAAGTGTAATAGTATTTATTGTATATACCTTCTTTATAATGAAGGGGTAATAAAAAGTCGTTGTAATATTATTTGAAAATGGGCTTATTTTTGCATGTATGAGTTTAAAAAAACAGCAAATAAGCTTTAAAAAAGGAACTGTTTGGGAGAACAGTTCCTTTTTCTATTAAATTGTGTGGTTAACTTAAGAGTGTATTAAGCTATTAGTATTATTGACTAATAATTAAAAAAATATACCAATTAATATATTTTAAATTTTTTGCCTAGAATAGTGTTTTTATATTCTAAGGTTGCATCTGTAAAGAAATGAGAAATTTTCTTGTCTGTAACTATTTTAATACCATTATCCATAACCACATCATCATTTTCACGCTGTTCATCCAGAACAACTTCAATATTTAAGCCTGCTCAGCCAGAGGAACAAGCTTTTATTCTAATGGCATCTTTATCACTATTATCAAGCATATCTTTAACTTTATCTAAAGTGTTTGGATGTATTTTAACCTTCATAATAAAAACCTCCTTATAAATTTTAGTGAATTTAATATATAAATTAACTTTATTTATTAAATTATATACTCTTATTAAAAAGGGAGCTATAGTATGTAATTTTAAGTGTGAATAAAAAAATAGTGTTATGATTTTTTTATATATTTGAATAATAATATATGAATTTAGAAACAATATGAATATTTATATGATAAAATAGTTTTATTAACAAAATGTTCAAAAAGTACTTGAAATTTTACCTGAAAGTGATATTATAAGTTATATAAGGAATAACAATTATTAATTAATATGGCTTAAAAATTATTTATTTGGAAAAATAATTTTAATTGTGTTTTTTCAAATAAGTGATTTGTAGGAGGTTTTTTATTATGAAAAGTTTAAAAGGTACTAAAACTGCTGAAAATCTAATGAAATCATTCGCTGGTGAATGCCAAGCAAGAACAAGATATACTTATTTTTCAAGTACAGCTAGAAAAGAAGGTTATGTTCAAATATCAAATATATTTTTAGAAACTGCTGAAAATGAAAAAGAACACGCTAAGAGATTTTATAAATTCTTAAAAGACGATCTTCAAGGAGAAGCTGTAGAAATAAATGCTGCTTACCCAGTAGAATTACCTACAGATACATTAACTAACTTAAAATTTGCTGCTGACGGAGAACATGATGAATTAAGTAATCTTTATCCATCATTTGCTGATGTAGCTGACGAAGAAGGATTCCCAGAAGTAGCTGCTGCTTTCAGAATGATAGCTAAAGCAGAAACTGCTCACTATAATAGATTTATGAAATTAGCTAAAAACATTGAAGAAGGAAAAGTATTCAAAAAAGATGAAGTAGTACTTTGGAAATGTGGAAACTGTGGATTTATTTGGGAAGGTGCAGAAGCTCCATTAAAATGCCCTGCATGCTTACATCCACAAGCTTACTTTGAAGTTTTCAAAGAAACTTATTAAAAAATAGATTTATTCATGCTTAACTCGTATAATTTTATCAATTGAATGTAAATATAATAAACTAAAACTTATTTCAGAGAGAAGAAATTCTCTCTGATTTTTTTTATAAATAAAGAGCGTATATCAAAATAACTTTTGATGTACGCTCTATAAATTTTAAGTGTTAATGTAGTGGATAGCTAAAAACCACCATTTTGTTTTCATCATTTATTGGTCTCCAAAATTGAATTTCATCAATTAAAAGCTCTCTATCAAAATTATAATCTTGAAGTTTTGTATAAGCTGACTCAAACTCATCCTCTCCCCATACTCTCTGTGCAAAATATGGGTTAGCTAAGGATACATGAAGCTGCCATGTATCTGGGTTAGAAGTCAATTTAAATCCTTCTTTTGATAAATTCTCATAAAGTTCTCTAGAAAGTTTCTTTATTACTCCACTTTCTTCATCTACTTTTAAATTTACAGACCTATAAGGTTCTCCAAATTTAATCAGTCCATTTAAATGAACTTCAAATTTTTTATATGATTTTAAAGTGTTTTTTACTACTTCATTTAATTTATCCATATCAGGATCTTCAATTACAGCTAAGGTAATATGAAGCATAGGAAGGTTCTCATAAAGTTTATATTCATTTGAAATGGATTCTTGCAATGGCTTTATTATTGCATAGGAAACCTTATCAAATAGTGCCACTAAGTAATATAGCATAGATAAACCCCTTTCTTACTAGTTTGTACAATTTATACCAAGTATTTAATCTATTATATCATATAGAAACTTAGGAAGACTACAAATAGACCTTATTACAATAGGATATACACCCTTAAGAAATTGGTTGATTTTATTTAAATGGACTATTAAGAAAATAATTGATTTTATTTTAAGTTAATATTAAATTTTAAGAACAAATTTTAAAAAGATGTATATATTAGTTTATTGAGGGAATTTATGAGGAATCTAAAAAGCTTTTAGTAAACTGAAAGTAAAAAAGAGATAAATTTTATGGAGAGGAAGAAAAATATATTTGAAAAACTAAAGTTAGATAATATACTATATATAATGTATATTAGAGAGTTTAAAAAGAAGTTTATTTAATATATATTTTAGTTTGAAATTTTTGAAAGGTGGAATAGGGAAATGGTAGAAAGCAGAGTAAGTAGATTAAATAAGAAAAAATCATCTAAGATGTCAGTTCTATATAATATAGTTGGAATTTGCTTTTTAGCTTTAATTTTATTTGTTGGTAGTCAAATGTTTCTTTAAGAATTGATTATTTGGTTGGAAGCTATTTGCATCGATATAAGTTCTGTATAAAGAAGTTATTTTTTATAGTTAAGCAAATTATTTTCTTTATATGGATAAGGTGAGTGTAAATAAAAATTCCAGCTTAAAATATTTAGTATTTTACATAATATGAGGTTTAGTTTAGAAAATAAATTTTTTTGTTAAGGGATAGTATTTTGAGTTCATATATTTTATGAGATTATTTTTATAGATATTTTTAGATAAGGAGAGATGGAAGTTAAATGAGTATTTTAATAGTTAAAAATATGAATCATGGCTTTGGAGATAGAGCTATATTTGAAGATGTGTCTTTCAGACTTTTAAAGGGGGAGCACGTTGGACTTATAGGAGCAAATGGAGAAGGTAAATCAACTTTCATGAACATAATTACAGGTAAACTTATGCCAGATGAGGGAGATGTTCAATGGAGTAACAAGGTTAGAGTTGGTTACATGGATCAGCACGCTCAGCTTGAGAAAGGTAAAACTATAAGAGAAGTTTTAAGAGAAGCATTCCAATATCTTTTTGATATGGAAGTTGAAATGAATGGTCTTTATGAGAGAATGGGTGAAATGTCAGAGGATGAGATGACTAAAGCCTTAGAAAGAACAGCTACAATTCAAGATATGTTAGATCATAATGGATTTTATATGATAGATGCAAAGGTTGAAGAGGTTGCAGCTGGATTAGGTCTTAGAGATGTAGGATTAGATAAGGATGTTACTGATTTAAGTGGAGGACAAAGAACTAAGGTTTTATTAGCTAAACTTTTATTAGAAACACCAGATATATTACTTCTAGATGAGCCTACAAACTATCTTGATGAGGAACATATAGCTTGGCTTAAGAACTATTTAATAGGATATGAGAATGCATTTATTTTAATATCACATGATATTCCATTCTTAAATAGTGTAGTAAATGTAATATACCATGTTGAAAATAGAGCTTTAACTAGATACACAGGTGATTATGATAACTTTATGAGAGTATATGAAGCTAACAAGAAGCAATTAGAGGCTGCTTATGAAAGACAACAGGCTGAAATAGCTAAACTTGAAGACTTCGTTGCTAGAAATAAGGCCAGAGTTGCTACAACAGGTATGGCAAGAGCTAGACAAAAGAAATTAGATAAAATGGATAGAATTGAACTTGCTGCTGAGAAACCAAAACCAGAGTTTAACTTTAAGCAAGGAAGAACTTCAGGTAAATTAATCTTTGAAGCAAGAGATTTAGTTATAGGATATGATGAGCCATTAAGTAAGCCGCTTAACATAAGAATGGAAAGAGGGCAAAAAATAGCCTTAGTTGGAGCTAATGGACTTGGAAAATCAACACTTCTAAAAAGTTTAATGGGATTAATCAAACCAATAAGTGGAGAGGTTGAAACAGGAGACTACCAAAGCATAGGATACTTTGAACAAGAAATAAAAGAAGCAAACTATAATTCATGTATAGAAGAAGTGTGGCAAGAGTTCCCTGGATACACTCAATACGAAGTAAGAAGTGCCCTAGCTAAATGTGGATTAACAACTAAGCATATAGAAAGCTCAGTAGCAGTATTAAGTGGGGGAGAACAAGCTAAGGTAAGACTTTGCAAGTTAATAAACAAAGAAACAAACATACTTATCCTAGATGAGCCAACAAACCACTTAGATGTTGAAGCTAAGGATGAATTAAAGAGAGCATTAAAAGAATATAAGGGAAGCATACTTTTAGTTTGCCATGAACCTGAATTCTATAGAGACTTAGTAACAGACGTATGGTCATGTGAAGACTGGACTTTAAAAATTGTATAATAAATAAATTAAAGCTATGGTTTAAAAGCCATAGCTTTTAATTTTCTTTAAAATTGTGTCTTTCAAGAAGCAATTCAATAGCTTCATCAAGTAGTTTACTTCTATCAATTCTAGTTTGTTCTTTTAATAAGTTTAATTTTCTTAAAAGATCCTTATCAATTGAAGTTGCTAATCTACCTCTATTTACGAGATTACCCATTTAATACCTCCAAAAATATAAATGAATTTTATATTTTATTATAACCTTAAATGTTAAATATATACTTTTATAATTTATAAAATAATTTTTTTACATGAATAATAGTGTCATAGTATGACACATACTAACATAGATGTCACATAGATTATAAAAAATTAAAATATAGGAGTGTGTAATTTAATGAAAAGATTAGCTTGTTATATAAGAGTATCAAGTAATAAGGATGACCAACAGAGTTCATTAATTCAACAGGAAACTTTATTAAGAGAAAAGTTTAAACAGGAAGACTTAATAATTTATAGCGATACTGGAACAGGGGTAAGTTTTAATAGAGAAGGTTTTAAAAGACTTATGTATGATGCAGGTTTAAATATATGTAAATTAAATGATGGAAGAATAACATTTGAAGCTGATAATATTAGAAAACCTATATTTGATGAAATTGTAGTTATAAATACATCAAGATTTAGTAGAAATATTGCAATAATAGATATATTAAGAGTTCTGTGGGATTATAAGAAAATTAATGTTCATTTTTTAGATAACTGCAAAAATAGTAATAATCCTAATGATATGACTGTATTAAAGATGTTTTTTTCAATGGCAGAAAATGAATCAATGGAAACATCTAATAGAACTAAAAGAGGAAATGAAATCTCTATACTAGATAATACAATAAGAAATAATAGTATATTTGGATGGGACTTTGATAGAGAAAAGAATTATTTAAAAATAAATAAAAAAGAGGCTGAGATTGTTAGATTTATATTTAAAACAGCATTGACTAATGGATTAAAAATGACTGCAAAAATAGTTAATGAAAAAGGATATAGAACTAAGAAAAATAGATTATGGAGTAGTAGTACAATAAAAACATTAATAGTTAATCCAAAGTACAAAGGATACAATGTTAGAAATAAATATAGTAATGAGAATATGTTTACTGGTGTTAAAAGTAAATATGTAAAAAAAGAAAATTGGATTATACAAAAAAATAATAGAATAGAGCCTATTGTTTCAGAAGAACTTTGGGAAGAAGTTCAGAGGGCTTTAGAAAGCAGATGTTTACATGGGAATAGAGGTATAAATTCCAATACATATGACACTAAAGGTAAAGTGAAGTGCAAAAAATGTGGTGCAAATTATTGTAGAGCTGTTGAAAGAAAGATAAGTGAAAAGCCTAAAAGGAACCAATATCTTATATGTTCTAATAAAAAGAAGAATGGTAAGGTGTCTTGTGATGCTGAAAATATCAACATAGGTATTTTAGATGATTATATAGAAAAAGAAAGAAAAAATTATTACGAAAAAATAAGACTTAAATATATGACAGAAATAGTTTACTTAAAAGAAGAGCTTGAAGAAAAAGAAAGGTTAAGCAAAAAAGAAATTAATGAAGAACAAGAAAGATTAAATAAAGAATTAATTGATTTAAAATTAAAAGAAAATGAAATATTAGATAAATTTATAAAAGGGAAAGAATTAATTGATATTAAGATATTAGCTGATAATTTGAAACTTATTGACGAAAAAATAAAAGAAATAAAAAGTAAAATTTTAAATTTAGAAGAAATAGAAAGTTATAAGATAAGAAATAAGTTAGAGATAAAGGATATAGAAGAGAAAATAAAGTGCTTACCTCTTGAAGAAATGACAAGAGAAAATTTTTTGAAGAAGATTGATAGAATTATTGTTGGTGGAAAAGATGATTTAAATATAATATATTATTAATTATATATAGTTATACTTGCTAAGTGTAGATTATTTATCATAAAATTAACTATGTTTGGAGATGTGGATATTAATATAAATTTATAGATTTTTAGAATAATTAAAAGTGAACCGTACAATAAATAACGGAGGTTTTTACTAAAATTGGATTTTAAAAAGTAATTAATCAAAACTATACTTTGAAAATGAAAGTATAGTTTTTTCGTTATGAATATAATTGAACTATTTGGAGAGAATTCAAGAAAGTAGTGGACCGATTTCAATAAAAATGATATAATTACAAAGACATAATATTTCAAGAGGTGTGAAAATGAGTAAAATAGCAATTTCATTTTTTGCAGGCGCTGGTGGATTGGATATAGGAATACATGAAGCTGGGTTTGATGTAAAATTGAGTGTAGAATTAGAAGAAAAATACTGTGTGACATTAAAACAAAATAATCCTACATTTAATGTAGTAAATGGAGATATTATGGATTATTCAAAAGAAAAAATATATAGTGATGCAGGATTAAATTATAATGATGAGATTGATTTAATATTTGGTGGTAGCCCATGTCAGAGTTTTAGTACAGCTGGTAAACGACAAGCTTTTTCGGATGAAAGAGGAAAGGCTATGTTAAAATTCATTGAATTAATTGAAGAGGTAAAACCAAAAGCATTTTTATTAGAAAATGTAAAGGGGTTATTATCAGCAACATTAAAACATCGTCCTTTAAATCAAAGGGGAAAAGATTTTCCGCCATTAGATGAAGATGAGGAAAATGGAAGTGCATTAAGGTATTTATTAAATCAAGTCAAAGATTATAACGTTGTATATAAAGTGCTTAATTCAGCTGAATATGGAGTTGCTCAAAAAAGAGAGAGAGTAATTTTTGTTGGAATAAGAAAAGATTTAAACAAAGTATATGAATTTCCAAATCCTACTCATGGAGTAGGAAGAAAATATCCATTTGTTACAGTTAATGATGTAATACAAGAGTTAGGAGATATAAAACATAATTATGTTAAGTATTCAGAGGAAAGATTAAAATATATGAAGTTAATACCTAAAGGTGGAGGTAATTGGAGAGATTTAAATGAGGATATAGTTGAAAAGGCTATGGGGGGAGCATATAAATCAGGTGGAGGTAAAACAGGATATTTTAGAAGAATAAAAGCTAATGAACCAAGTCCTACATTACTGACATCTCCAATACAAAAAAGTACAAATATAGGGCATCCGTATGAAGATAGACCTTTAAGTATAGAGGAATATATCGCTATCCAAGGATTTCCTAAAGGGTATAAAATAAATGGAACAATTAATAATAAATATACTCAGATAGGAAATGCAGTTCCAGTAAAATTAGCAAAAGTATTAGGTGAAAAATTAATAGATATCTTATATGAGTAGGATTTAATTTCCTACTTTTTTTCTTATTTTCTTAGTTTTAATGTATAATATAAGATAAATACAATCAATAACAGGGATGGGATATATATGAACATTGAAACTAAAAATAAAGTTGAAGAGCATTTGAGAGAAGTAATGAAGAGAATCTTAGAAAAAAGAACAATTCAAGAGCCATTTAATGAGGAAGATATAAAAAATAAAAATCCTTTTGGATATAGATTAGTACCGATAGAAGTTTGGAAGGGTTCTAAATTTGAACGTTCATTTGTTACATCTTTGGGGCAAGGCATATTTGAGCAAATAGCTAAAATAATAGCAGAGGGTTCAGGAGCGATAGCAGAAAATCAATATACAAAATCAATAAAATTAAATTCTTGGCAACTAGAAAAGATAGATAATATATTAGAAAAACAAAGAAAGCAAAGAAATGCATCTAAGAAAAAGGTGAAAGATAATTCTAATAAAGTAAAGACTATAAATGAAGAATTAGAATTTTTAAGGGAACTAGAAACAGATAGATATCAAGAAGTTAGTGTTTTATTTGATTTATATATTAAACGTGAAAATGGAATGGAAGAATATTATTCATTAAAAACAGTAAAGCCTAATTTAGACCAAACTGAAACAGCTAAAAAAGATATGCTAAGATTAATGACAGCAGAAGAAAATTCAGAAGCATATTTTGCATTACCATATAATCCAGCTGGTGAAGGAGAAATTTATAAATTAGCACATTCAATACCATATAAGTTATTTGATATGGATAATGATAGTAATGTTTTAATTGGCAAAAAACTTTGGGATAAAATAGGACAAGATGATGATACATATGATGAGTTATTAGAAATTTTTAATAAAGTTGGAGAAGAGTATGTATATAAAATTAAAAAAGAATATTTAGGAATAGATTAATAATAGTATCTAAATAAAACTATGAATATATATAATAATTATGAACTTAATTAGTAGTTGTTAAGAAGGTGAAATATTGAGTAGTGATTTGGATAGAATTAAAATAACAAAATTTCTTCAATGGAATGATAGAAATGGATATTACACAGATGAAGAATGTCATTTAGAAGAAGAACCAAGAATGACCTATAAAGAGGCAGTTAAATATTTCTTTGGTGTGTTAAATGATGATTTTTACTATAACATAGTAGATAATATTTTTGAGTTAACTTATGAAGAAGCAATTAAATATGCTAAAGATAATGGGTTCTATAATAATACATATGAAAAGTTAATGCTATTAGTAGAGAATGAAAATCCAACAGAAGAGTTTTATATAAGTTTAATTTAACAGTACTATTACCTATATTTTAGATATGGGTAATAGTATTTTTTAGAATTTAATAAAAATTTATAGAAGAAAATATATAAAAATTTTAAATTTCTAAAGAAAATGATTTGAATTTATTATATTATAAAAATAATAAGACAAATTTAGACAAATTTCTTAAAACAAACGTGATAATATATTTGAGTATAAATATGAAAAGAATATTAATTATTTGATAAATAATTTTATAGCAAAATACAAAAGAAGAAAGGGGATTTTTATGTGGTGGATAATTGGAATAGTAATAGCTATAGCTGTTGTTGGAGCATTAGCAGAATCAAATGATTTATCATCAAAGATAATGTTGTTTTCAGGTTTTTTACTTGTTTTAGGACTTATAACATCTTCATTTTTTGAATTTATGGGATTTGTAGCTGAATTAAGTGGATTTGTACTAATAGCAAGTTTAGTATTTAAAGTATTTAGAAAGATTTTTTTAACTTAAAGAAATAAGTCTAATTTAAAAAATAGATAACAAACATCAATTTTAATATTTTTATTATTGTTTTATAAATATAAAAAACAAAAAGCTCAAGAATTATTCTTGAGCTTTTTGTTTATATATAATTCAAAATATCAAAATTATAAGGAATTTTTGAATTATATATAAAAAGTCATTATAAGATAAAAATTATATAATACCAGTAAAACTTGTGAAATTAATTAAAGAAAATTAAGAAATTAAATTTTTTATATCTTAAAATATAATATAAATTAAATCATGAAAAAAAGTAACAGTTTAAAAATTTTTGCATACTTTATATTAGAATAATATAAAAGAGGTAATAGCGTGAAAAATAAAAAATATAAAGTAAAGGTAGATAAACATTACTTAAGAAAGGCTATAACTGGAAGTGAAAATTATGGACAAGCTATATCATATCTTGTTGATAATTCAATAAAGGCTTATGAAAGTATTCATGATAATAGTGATTATTGTGATATAACTATAGAAATTTTCGAAAATTTAATACTTATTAAAGATAATAGTGGTGGATTTAAAGAATCAATTTCAGATGAGGATATTTTTAGAATTGGAGAGGATTCTGGAATTGGAATTAAAAAAGCTGTATTTAAATTTGGAAATGCTATAAATTTAGAATCAAATGCTAAATATGGTTTTAGAAGATTATTATTAGATTTTGATATGGATGAAAGTGAACTTTTTTTCAGTAGTGAAAAACATAAAGCAAATATTGAAACCACTTTTGGAACTACTATCTATATAACAGATTTAGAAGAGGATGTTAAGAACGATATTATTAACAAGATAGTTTTTTATGAAGTTATAGAGTATTTATCTAAAATATTCAGTAAGAAGTTAAGTAATACAAATTTAAGAATAACAATAAAACAGGGGGAAGATAAGAAGATAATATCACCATATTTAATTAACGGAGAATTCATAGCAAAAAAAGAAATCGATAACTTAATAATAAATTTATACAAAAAAGATGATAAAGATAAATATGAGAAAAAGGGTTTTGACTTATATATAAATGATTATATTGTTTATAAAAGAAAAGAACTAGATAAACTTACTGAAAGTGGTTATCACTATAAAAATTGTATTGCTGAAGTTATGGCTTATGGTGATAGAAATTATATACTTCAAAACATTAGAGAAATTGAAAAGTTAACAAAAGAATTCATAAAAGATAATTCTAGTTATTTTAAAGCAAAAGAAACATGTGTGCAATTTTATGCTGATTCAAATATGATTGAGGAACTTAAGGAAAAATGTGATTTGAAAACAGCTAAAGAAGTTGGGGAAAAAGGTTTTGAAAACTTATGTAATAAATATAATGTTAAAAAAAGAGCATAAAAATATTATTTTAATTTTTAACATATTAAAAGCTATGAGTAAATTCATAGCTTTTTATTAAATTTATTTAATATTATTATTTTATTTTTTAGTGATAGTAATGGTTTTTACAGAAGTGACGTACTTTTTTTCATATAGTATACAGAAAAAATAATGTTAACCTAATATAAATAAAAAATATAGTATATATTGTAAATAACAAAAAATAGGAGAATATAAAGAATAATAGAGTAAGTTTAAGATAAATATTGGAGGAATTAGTAATGGGTTTTGATGAGAATTTAATAGAAAAGTATTTAAGAAAATGGCAAGAAAGGCTTAGATTAAAAGATTGGGATATAAAACTTCAATTAATTAATCAAGAATGGAATAAGACTGGTGATATTAAAATTGATATGACAGATAAAAAGGCTATAGTGATGATAAATAATTATAATCCTAAGGAAAATAATTTAGAGCCAGTAATTATACATGAATTACTTCATCTAAAATTATGGGGAATGGATCAGATGATTGAGCAATTAATGTATTTGGTTTTTGGAAAAGATGAAAATGATCCTAAATTTGATTTTGCGTATACACAATTCATGAATACATTAGAATCTACTGTTGAAGATTTATCTAAGAGTTTTTTAACTTTAGATGGAGAAGATAAAAAAATTTCCTTTGAAAGGGTTCAAAAGCAGGTAGATGATGAGTTGAAAAAATACAAATAAATTTTAATATTTTATCCTTTAGTGACGGAGTTGTGACGTATTTTTGACGGAGTTGAAACCAGAGTTTTTCTAGTGATATCAATGGTTTTGACGGAAGTGACGGACTTTTTCCTTTTCTGTAGTATACAGAAAAAAATAATAAAATATATAGATAAAAAAATATATAGTATACATGTATACATAGAAATAGAAAAAAGTCCGTCATAGGTCCTTCTAAGTAAGTTATATCAAGGGTTTAAGGCATGTGACGGATTTATAAAAGTCTGGTACAAGTCTGTCACAATACTTTTAGAGATTAAATTTACATGGTCTAAGCAGTAAAAAAGATTCTATTTATGATAGAATTTTCTTATTAAGAAGAGAATCCTATGAATAATGTAAAATTTATTTTTGGAGATAATTTTGTTATTCTTTATTAGGATAAGTTAGAAATATCATAGGAGAGTAAGGGGATTGGTGGAATGAAAAATAATGATTCAAAGATAAGTAAATACATAAGTTTAATACTAAGACATAAGCCAGAAGAAATAGGATTAAAACTAGATGAGCATGGATATTTAGGTGTATTAGATTTGATAGAGGGGCTAAATAAGTCCTATGAAGGATTTAGCATGGATGATTTAGAAAGAATAGTTAGAGAAGATTCAAAGGGTAGATATTCTTTCAATGAGGATAAGAGCAAAATAAGAGCTAATCAAGGTCATTCAATTAAAGTAGATCTAGGCTTAGAGCCTATTAAGCCACCAAAGGTTCTATATCATGGTACTGGAAGAAAATATTTAGAGTCAATTTTGAAAAATGGACTTATAAAGAAGGAAAGAAATTATGTTCATTTATCAAAGGATATAGAAACTGCAAGTATTGTTGGAAAAAGACATGGTGATTTAGTTATTTTAGAAGTAGATTCAGAGAGTATGTTTAATGATGGAATTAAGTTTTATTTATCTAAAAATAATGTATGGCTTTGTAATTATGTTCCAAAAAAATATATTAAGGAATTAAATTTAGAGGAAGTTTTTTAAGGATATTTTAAATTTAAAATATAAAATTAGCGTTAAAACCTTGATAAAACCCTATATTAAAAGTATAAAAAAATCAAAATTTATTTATTAAATTAATAAAATATATATGCAAAATATATTGTTTTAAAAATAAAAACTTAATATAATTAACAAATAATATTTGCTGTAAAAAAATGTTTTTTGACAGTTTTTTTAAAATACTGTAACATACAAATACAAATTGAAAATTAAGTGTTAAAAAGTAATGAATTTTAAGAAATAATTAGTAAATATTAAAATGTTATAGAAACGTTGATGTATATTCTGTATTTGGGCATCTGGAATATGCTGAGTTAGTGATGCAACCGACTATATTTATAAAAAGTTATAAATATAGTCGGTTTTTTATTTTCCATTTTTTAAGAGAGGAGGGCTTATTTTATGAAGAATAGTAAAAATTTCAATATATTTACCTTATGGTCAGTTGTTATTTCTATGATAGTAATTATGATCTTCCCTGGAAGCATTGTTTTAGGAGAAGAATCAAAATCAGTTCAAAATGATGGGGCTGTTGAAATTACAAGCACTACTTTTGAGAGTAATACTGTGGCTAAAGACATAAGCAATAATTTAAGAATTGACTATAAGATTTTGAATAAAGATAAGCTTAAAGATGGTGATAAAATTGTTATCAGTTTGCCAGATATATTTAAAGACATAGAGCCTAAATGTCCTGATCAGCATTTTAAGGATTTTGATGTTAAGGATGGAGTGGTAACTTTAACCTTTAATGAAAATGTAGAAAAAGCTGTAACAGGATATATGATTATAAGATTTGTGGGAAATAGCAATATTAGAAAGGGAGTAAGTTACCCAATTAGTATTGATTTAAATGGAAAGCCAAGCACTGTTTATATAACAGGAGAAGAATATTCCCATCCTAGTTCTGGTGGACAATACCCTCTTATGTATAAGACTGCTGATTTACCAACAGCTGCTACAGATAAGGAGCAAGGAAGAGAGTATTATGGAGAGATAGTAGACAGGAATAAACCTATAAAATATTTTGTGGAAATAAATTTAGGTGATGGAGTAAATCCAAATACAAGAAGTTATTTAAGTAATGCTGATTTTTTTGATAATATTCCAAAGGGCATGGCTTTAGATGTAAATAGTATATGCATAAAAAGAATGGGTTACTATGATGAAAGAAGTAGTGATGTTACCAAGGACTTTTGGGAGAGTAATAGAATAAAGGCTGATACCAAACATTTAGAAATAAATTTTGGTGACATAAGATATGAGAGATATACAGTTATTTATGAAACTCGTATTACTTCTACTGAAAGTGGATATTTAAATGATGCTAAATTATATTATGATGATGATAAAGAGTTGCCTTCAAAGCATTATTCAAAGTTATCAAAGGATGCAGGAGCATTAAATGTTTATAAATATGTTGATAAGACAAAAGTTAAAAATAATCCTAATGACCAAAAAATTAAATATGATATTAAGTTTGATTCCTATGGATACTTTTTTAAGGATACTTTAAATATTATTGATAAATTAGATCCTAGACTAAGTGATATTAAGATTACGGCTACAGATCAATTTATAACTGATTTTGATGAAAACACAAAGGAATTAGTTATTAAAAATAGTAATGGAGATATAGATGCTAAAAAGCCAGCATATATCACCATAGAAGCAAGTATGAAAAATGTAGGGCCAGGGGAAGTAGTAAAAAATATTGCATATGTAAATGGAAATCCAACTAATGAGGTTTCAACTAGAAAGAATCCTATAGTGGAATTTATTCTATCTGCTGAGTATGATGATCCAAGCTTACTTGAAGGAGCAGTTTTTAAGTTAACAACTAAAGAAGGGGAAACTGTTAGGGATATTTACAATGAAGAAATAAAAACGTTTACATTTGAAAATGGAGAGCCTGTAAGCTTTGAATTACCTGATGGAGTGTACAATTTAGAACAAATAAAAGCGCCAGAGGGATATGAGCTAAACAAAACTCCTATTCAGTTTATTGTAAATGAGGATAGTAAGGTGGTTAAGGTGCCATGGGAAGGAAATCCTATAAAGACTACTGTAAACTTAGCAATACATAAAATAAATGAAAAGGGAGTGCCTATTTTAGGTGCTAACTTTAAACTATTTAAAGAGGAAAATCCAAAAAAACCAATAAAATTTGCTTATAATAAAAATTTAAAAGTTTATGAATTAGATCCAATGGGGGGCGGAAAGTTAATACCATCAAAAGATGGTGCCTCTTTTAAAATCAACAATTTGCCTTATGGAAAATACATATTAAAAGAGGTTAAGGCTCCTAAGGGATATAAATTAAGTGATGATATTTATATAACTCTAGATTTTGAAGAAAGTTTTTATAGAGTTGGAAAACAAGGTGAAAAAATAATTTTAAATAAAAATACAGAAACAAATACATACGATATTTCAGTTGAAAATGTTCCAAGAATAATACTACCTGAAACAGGGGGCAGTGGAACTTCTAAATTTTCATTCATTGGAATTACACTTTTAGCAGCTGTATTAAGCCTAGTTAGTACTACAGAATTTGTTTTAAAAGAAAGGGAGAATTAATAAATGAAAAATAATATATTAAAAAAGTTTAGTTTTATAATGGTGTTTATATTTGTTTTTATTACAACATCAATACCTGTATTTGCGGCTACGCCATCAATTTCTAAAGATGCTCCTATTAAGGGAAGTATCACAATATCAAAAAAAGGTGCTACCTTTACTGCATATAAGTTATTAGATGCAACTAAAAGTGGGGATGCATATGAATACTCAGTAAATAGTGATTTAAAAGACTTCTTTAATAATTCTAATTATGGTTCTTATAGCCAAGAATCAATTCAAAAATTAAGTGGAGAAGAAGTAAAAGAGTTTGCTGTTAACTTACATAAATATATTCTTGATAACAAAAAGAGTGGACAAGAACTTACAGATGGACAAAAAAATACTGTTGACTTAGGTTATTACCTAGTTACAGAAACTTCAAGTGATTCAGAGGGGGCAGCAGTTGCTTCAACACCTATAATAGTTTCAGTTCCTCAAGTTTCAGGAGATTCATGGAATTATGATGTAACTATTAATCCAAAGGATAACACTCCTATATTAGAAAAAAACATAGTTAAAGAGAATCAAAGAGTTAAAACTTCATCTGAGAATATTGGAGATGTTGTTAAATACGAAGTAAAAGCTTCTATACCAGTTTATCAAAAGAATGCACAGAATATAATGTACAAATTTACTGACACTATGAGCAAGGGATTAACATATGATGAGAAAACTGGCTTTAAGGTGACTTCAGGAGATAAAGTTTTTGATAAGGACAATGATTATACTGTAGATGTAAAAAAGCAAAGAGATGGATCAACAGTTATTACAATAAACTTTAATTATGATAATATAAAAGCTTATGCAGAGACTGGAATAACTTTAAATTACCAAGCTACATTAAATAAGGATGCAGTTATTAGTAATAAAGAAAACTTAGGAAATACTAACAACATACAATTAGACTATACAAATAACCCACATGTTAAGGATAGTTATAAAAAATTAACTGATAAGGTTACTACTTATACTTTTGGATTTGGAATTACAAAGGTTGATTCAGAGCTTAATTCTAAGCTTTTACAAGGTGCTGAGTTTTCAGTAAAAGATGCAGGTGGAAAGACTGTAGCTAAATATACATATGATGAAAAAGGACAAGTAGTTTCTTTAAGTGGAAATGGGGTAACTAACTCAAAGGGAATTACAACATTTGTAGGCTTAAAAGAAGGAAAGTACCTTATTACAGAGGAAGTAGCTCCATCTGGATATAGCTTATTAAAAAATCCAGTAGAAGTGACAATTACAGCTAATAAAGATGAGTCTGGAAATTACACAGGAGCTGCAACTATAGAGATTTCTAATGGAAATAAAGCAGGACAAATAATAAATGATATTTCAGAGAATGATGGAAATATATTATTTAATGTTCAAATAGAAAACCACGCTGGATTTTCTCTTCCATCAACAGGAGGATTAGGAAATACAGGATTTATAAAAATAGCCATTATCTTATTAAGTATAGTTTGTGTTTTATCTATACTAGGACTTGGCTACACTAAATTTGAAAATAGCAGAAAAACCAAGAACTAAACTTAAAAATAGACTTAAAAATTAAATACAGAGCTATAAACCAAAATACAATAACAAAACTTACAAACAGTATGAAGAGAATATCTAGATGAGCTTTAGAATTTAAATTATTACGTAGAAGATATTACGTTAAAAAGCTGAGACTGTTCGAAGCGAAGCGAGTTTCGAAGCTTTAGTAATATCTTCGAAGTAATAATTATAAATTCTTAGCGAAATCTAGTAATTCTCGGAATATGTTTGTAAGTTTTATAAAAGTATTTTGATACAGAGCATATAAATAAAAACTTCTTTTTAATTTAAATTATAAAAAGAAGTTTTTTTATGACATGAAGATTTGCGTCTTTTAGGTTAATTAAACTTTAGGAGGTGAGTTGGTGCATATCAAAATAACCTATAATTAATGAACTTTGATATAGCACTAGATTTTTGAAAAGGCTAAAAAGAATATATTTTTCTATTTTAATTTTGATTACACTTATTGCTCTAGGATTTTTGTTATATCCTAGTTTTTCTAATTACATAAATAATAAATTTGCAGTTTCTACAATTTCTGATTATACAGAGAAGATAAATAATGTTAAGGATGAAGAAGTTGATGATTTAATAAAAAATATTAATAAGTATAATTATGATTTATTTAATGGAACTGCTGAAAATGAATTGCCAGATTACTTAAATATTCATGAAGGGGATGTCTTAGGGTACATAGAAATTCCTAGTATAAATATTAAATTACCTATATACTATGGAAGTTCAGTTGATATTTTAAAAAAAGGTGTTGGAGTTTTAGAGGGGACATCACTTCCTGTGGGAGGGGAAAATACTCATTCAGTTTTATCAGCTCATACTGGATTAGCAAATCAAAAACTTTTTACTGATATAGACAAGCTAAAAGATGGAGATGTTTTTTATTTACATATTTTAAAAAAGGATCTTGCTTATAAAGTGAATCAAATAAAAGTTGTTCACCCAGATGAAATTGATGACCTAAAAATATCAGAGGATAAGGACTATGTAACTTTACTAACTTGTTATCCTTATGGAATTAATACTGAACGTTTATTAGTAAGGGGAGAGAGAACTGATTTAAGTGAAAGGACTGAAGTGCAGGTTCAAAAGGAAATAAGTACTTTTAATCATTCAAATGAAAATTTAATACTAATAGTTATAATATTAATTTCAGTGCTAATAATTATTTTCTTATTGTTTTTAATTATGAAATTTAAAGGGAAAAATAAGAGTAGATAACTATGCACTTAAGAACACAATTATTCCTTTAAGAGTATAATATATAAAAAATTAAATTGGAGAATATTATGATATCTAGAGAAAAATATGTTACCTCATCATTAGAATTACATCTTTTTTTTATGAGGGTTATGAAAGAGCATGCCATATTTTTAGAGGCAGGACTAGGACCTAAGAATTCAAAACTAGCTAAGGAACTTGATAAGTGCAAGGGAAATCTTGAAAAACTTTTATTTGATGTAGTTAAACTAAGTAAGGGAAGGGTTAGACAATCCATAGTAGATTCAGGAGAAGTCTTTACAGATTATACTTTAGAGACAGAAAAGAAAACAGAGCATTATACAGGAATCAATATTAATTCTAAAATAACAACAATGGAAAAGGATTTAATGTGTGCTCCTAAAAAGGGTATTGATTCTAAAGTGGCAAGCTGTGTAAAAGATATTAACAATAAGGCTATTAAATTAATAGATGAATTAATAGATCTTAAGATGAAAATTTTAGATGATGTATTATGTTGTAAGATTTTCACAAGTAATTATCCATCACTTGTTGAACATACCATAGAAGAAGCTAAATTATATCGTTCATATATAGATGATATTGAGTGCAATAGAGATATAGATGAGGTGAATATTAGCAAGACAGAAGCTTTTTGGAATGAAATTATGATGGAACATTCACTATTTATAAGAGGTTTATTAGATCCAAGTGAGTATGAATTAATAAATACTGCTCATGAATTTGCCTTTGAGTTTAATGAATTAATTCAACAACTAAATAATGTTACCAATGTGACAATAGATAATGTTACTCATGAAACCTTAAAGGAAACAACTAGGTTAAGAGATTTCAAGGAAGAGGGTACAAAGGGAATAATGAATTGCAATATAAAATCCTTAATATTACCACTTCTTTCTGATCATGTTTTAAGAGAGGCAAATCATTATATTAGAATATTAAGATGCTATGAAAAATAGACTTGATTTTTTATAGTAAAATTTTATAATTTAAAGAATTTAAAGTTTTTTATATATTTAAATAGAATTATTAGAAGATGTATCAAAAGTTAATGATAAAACTTACAGTAATATTGAGCTATAGGGTTCTATAAATATTTTTGTAGGTTTTATTAAAAGATATTTTGATATATCTTCTTTTTTTATGATAATTTGATATTAAATAAGAATGTAATGTAAATTTAAGATTATTATAATATATAAGTTTAAGATTATAGGTTATAATGTATGTAAAAAATTGCAAGTGATTTACATAAAAAAGAGTTAATATGGTTAAAGTTAGATTATATATAAT